>Ga0105854_1001102_pt1 | contig 11209 bp, 10 predicted proteins | sample OrgsoiDNA_201058_FD_89679 | JGI IMG/M metagenome (GOLD analysis project Ga0105854, IMG submission 89679) | Permafrost soil microbial communities from the Arctic, to analyse light accelerated degradation of dissolved organic matter (DOM) -... | ecosystem: Environmental > Terrestrial > Soil >... | reverse complement strand
CACGCTCATCAACTACTACGGCCGCCTGCAACGGACCTGGCAGAGCGTGCCGGCGCAGAAAGCCGACACCGCCGAGGGCTGGAAGTGGACCGAGCGCCTCCTCACCGGCCTCGGGTCTCCGCTGTCGTTGAGCCATGCGGGCGAGGCGTTTGCTCAGCTAGTGCAGCGTGCGCCTGATTTGACCGGCTTGCAGCTGAGCGACATTCCCGACGACGGCATCGTGCTGCAGGCGCTGCTGCCTTCTTCGTTCCCCGCTCGCGCTCCACGGCCGCACGATGGAGCGCCGTCGATTCGTGGACCGCAGACGACGCCGCCGGGGATGAAAGTCTCCGACGAAGCGTCGGGAGCCTCGCGCTAATGGCCAACGACACTACAGCCGAACCGCGCCTCGACGTCTCCGCCGGTCCGGGAATGGGCTTCCCGGCTCCCACCATCGATACACCATCGGCGCGGCTCGCTTCGGAAGACTTCGGCGCAGCCAAAGGCGAGAAGCCAGGCTACGGCCGCTGGCTCGCGGGCGTCATCGCCGGCTGGGGCGCGTTCCTCGGCTTCTTGTTGTTCATGGCCTGGTTCTTTCTCGCACTCACTCGCGCGGTCATGTGGGTCGGCGATCTCTTCCCGATGAATTGGGGATTGAGCCAGGGAATCGGCGCCATTTTTTCTTTGATCCTGGTGCTGGTGATGATCACCGCGACGCTGCTGACCATGGGCGATCGCAAGTGGTCCGCGCTCATGCAAGACCGCGTCGGCCCCAACCGCGCGCGGTTCTCGATCATCCCCGGCCTCAAGAATCGACCGCTGCGCGGCCTGCCGCACATCCTCGCCGACGTCTTGAAGATGCTCTTCAAGGAAGACTTCATTCCTGAAGGCGCTTGGGGCAACAGCTTCCTCTTCAATCTCGCGCCGCTGATGGCCTTCGCCCCCGCGTTCATGCTCTTCGCGGTGGTGCCGGTGAGCCCCGAGTTGACATTCTTCGGCGACCGCATGCAGCTGCAGGTCGCGCGCATCGATTGGGGCATTTTGTACGTTTTCGCGCTCGCCTCGATCGGGGTCTTCGGCACCGCGCTCGCCGGCTGGACCTCGAACAACAAATTGGCGCTGCTCGGCGGCTTGCGCGCTTCGGCCCAGTTGGTCAGCTACGAAGTGACTCTTGGACTCACGCTGGTTGGCGCGTTCATCGTCTTTGGCTCGCTGCGGCTCGACGTGATGGCCTTCTCGCAAGGAATGCCGGAGAACGCCATCCGCACCGCGGTGGTCCTCGCGCAGCGGGCCGGCGAGGTCTTGATTCACGACGATTCGCTGCTCTTTGGCTGGCTGCCGTCGTGGGGAATGGTCTTCCAGCCGCTCGGCTTGATCCTCTTCCTGGTCGCCGCGCAGGCGGAAATCAAACGCGCTCCTTTCGACACTCCCGAAGGAGAGAGCGAGATCATCGGTTACTTCCTCGAATACTCGGGGCTCAAGAGCGGCATGTTCCTCATCGCCGAATATGCCGAGACCGTCGTGGTGGGCGGCATCGTCACCACCATCTTCCTGGGCGGGTATCACCTGTCTTGGATCGAGCCGACGGTGATGCGGCTGTTCGACGGGCTATTGCAGATCTCTGGCTTCGCCTGGCTGGCGGTCTTCCAGGTGTTCGCCTTCATCGTCAAGATGCTCTTCGTAATCTGGATCTTGTTCGTGGCGCGCTGGGCGTTTCCGCGCTTCCGCTACGACCAGATCATGCGGCTGGGCTGGAAGATGATGCTGCCGGTCTCGCTCGCGAACGTGGCCATCACAGCCGGCGTCTTTCTCTGGGGCGGACGTGAAGGAATGGCCTGGATGGGCGGCCTCGAGTGGGTGGCGATCATCTTCTTCGTCGCGCTCAGCGCCAAGGCGCGCGGTGAGACTGAACCCGGCATCCACGATGCGCACGACGCGCCTCACGCCTCTGGAGACGCAGCGCCCGCCGCGCACACAGCGCCGGCGCACTAGCGAAAGGATTTGTACAAATGGACGCAAAACCAAAAGACGAGCGCGCGAGCCCCGGACCCGAGAGCGCCCTCAGCTTCGGGGAGCGGTTCTATCTGCGCGAGGCGATCAAGGGCATGACCGTGCTCGCCCGACACTTTTGGAGGAACCTGATCGGCTACCGCGACCCGAACACCGAGATCATGGACCGCAAGGGCCCGGGCGTAAACTTGGTCTCCACCATCAACTACCCGGAAGAACGCAAGGAATATCCGCCCGGGTACCGCGGGATGCACCGGCTGGTGCCGCGCATCGACGGCAAGCCGCGCTGCGTGGCTTGCTACATGTGCGCCACCGCGTGCCCCGCGCAGTGCATCTACATCGAGGCGGGCGAATACGACGACCAGGCGATCGAGAAATATCCTGTACGTTTCGAGATCGACGAGTTGCGCTGCATCGTCTGCGGGTTTTGCGTCGAGGCTTGCCCGAAGGACGCCATCCGCATGGATACCGGGACTCATGCTCCGGCCGTGCTGTCGCGGCCGCTCGCGGTGTTCGACAAGGAAGCGCTCTTGAAGGGGCCAGCAGTGGAGCACGCGACCGACCTGATGACGTACAAGGGTCCGCTCAAGACGCTGCCCAATCCGGAGCGCGGCGGCAGCGGCCACTAACCGCAAGACGCACGTTCCCAATCTGCACAAAACATACCTTCATGCGTTTTTGGTCTTCGCCGCGACTGGCGCCTGATCGGCCTTAGCCTCCGCCTCCAGGAGCGCGCGGTCGTACCTTCGTACAAAAGGCCAATAGCAGAGCAGGGCGATGACCAGGTTCGCCATCTGCAAGGCCACCGCCCTGACATCCCCGCCCGTGCTCAAGTACGCCCCAATGGGCGCTGGCAGCGTCCAAACCACTTCGATGTATGGCGGACGTACAAAACCCAAATGCATCACCGTCCAACTGATGGCCACGAGCAACGCTGGGACAGCGACGAATGGCGGAGCGAGCTTGCCGTTCATCACCACGGGCGTCCCGAAGAGCAGTGGCTCATTGATGTTGAACAGCGCCGGGACGATCGCAGTCTTTCCCACCAACTTCAGCTGCTTCGATTTTGTACGGATCATCAACAGGGCTAGCGCCAGCGTCGCGCCCGAGCCGCCCTGCCAGGTGAACCAGATAAAGAACTCCTGCGTGAAGACGTTGTGCGCCGGCTGACCTGCGCTGACCGCGGCCATGTTCTCCGCCAGCGCTGCGAGCCACAAGGGCCGCACCGCCGCCAGCACCGAGAGCCCGTGGACTCCGACCAGCCAGAGGCCGCTGTCGATGAGCACCACCAGCAACACAGCCGGGAGCGAGTTTCCGCCGATGAGGAGCGGACGGAAGAGGGCACCGATGCCGCCGATCAGATCGACCCCCAGCACATGTACGACGAGCCACACGGCAAGCACGCAGCTGACGGTTGGCAGGAGTGCCGCAAAGCTTCGGACGACGACGTCTGGTGCGCCACCGGAGAGCCGTATTCCCCACTTTTTCTGTACAAAGAAGTGCAGCGTCTCCACTGCGAAGATTGCCGCGGCAAAGGCGGGAAAGAGCCCAGCTGCTCCCAGCGTCGCGAAAGGCAGCGCCTTGGCCACCGGGTGCTGCGCGACCAAAAAGACCGCAAGTCCCGTCGTGGCCCCGGCGACGGCATCGACTCCACGCCGGCGCGCCAGGGACAGTGCCGTGGCGGCGCAGGCGTAGACCGAGACCAAACCTGCGCACGCCGAATATCCCGCGAGCAGCGTTGCGGCAGGAGGAAGAAGCCGCGCCAGCGCGGGCCACGGCGGCTGTGCAAAGAGGAGAAACAGGCTTCCCAGCAGGATGAGAGGCAGGCTCCCGACCACGCCGTCGCGGACGGCCTGCAGATGCGGCTGCTTGGACAGCGCATCGCCTAGAGCCTGGAGCCGTTCGCGCACTGGCGTATTGTGGAGTGCAAGCCGGGGTTTCGCCAGTTTGACACGCTGCGGCCCGCGCGCTACTCAGCGCGCACTTATGACGACGGTCGTGATGCCGCAGCTCGGCGAGTCGGTGGTCGAGGGTACGGTCGTAAGGTGGATCGCGAAGCCCGGACAGCGGGTTGAGCGCGACGAGCCTTTGCTCGAGATCGCCACGGACAAGGCGAACACGGAGATCCCGTCGCCCACGGCGGGTGTGCTGGCGGAACAGCTCGTCAAGGAGGGCGCGGTCGTGGCGGTCGGCGCCGCGCTGGCGACGCTCGACGAAGCCGGAGGTTCTGTACAAAAGGCGCAACCGGCGGCGGCCACGGCTCCTGCCGCCTCGACGGCGTCTGCGCCGGTTTCTGAAGACGAGGTGCGCGCGAGCCCTGTCGGCCGCAACGTGGCGCAGGAGCACGGCGTCGATTTGTACAAAGTGTCCGGATCGGGCTCCGGGGGGCGCGTCACCAAAGCCGACGTGATGAACTACCTGGAGAAGGGCGCGACGGCGGCGCAGCAATCCGAGCTTCAGCCGCCAATCAGCACTTTTCCGGGGCAAAAAGCTCCGACGGCGGCGCCTCCGGCGTACTCGCAGCCACCGGTTGCCCCTGTCTATTCGCAGCCGCCGCCGATCGTGTCGGCTCCGGCTGGCCATCCCGGAAGCGGCCCCGTTTCCATCACTCTCAAAGCGTACAAACCACCGCGGTACACCCCGAAAGAGGGCGACCAGGTCGTTCCTTTCGATCAGCGACGCCGGCTCATCGCCGAGCACATGGTCTACTCGAAGGTGACCAGCCCGCACGTGCCCTGTACGGCCGAGGTCGACGTGACCGCGCTCGCGCGGCTGCGCGGCGAGTGGAAGCGCGCCAAGGAGACCGGCGGCAAGGCGCCAAGCTTCCTCGTCGGAATCTGCCGCGCGGCGGTCCAGGCGCTCTCGGAGTTCCCCCGGATCAACGCGGTGGTTCAGGACGAGAGTCTGATTTTGCGCAAAGACGTCAACCTCGGCGTCGCGGTCGAAACCGAAAAAGGTCTCCTGGTACCGGTCATCCGGCGCGCGAACGAGCTCAGCGTCCTTGGTCTCTCCCGTTCGCTGGACGATCTCGCTGCCCGCGCACGCACCGGCAAGGTCACGGCGGACGAGCTCTCCGGAGGCTCGTTCACCGTCAGCAACCCTGGTCTCAAGGGAAACCTGTTTGGCGCCGCGATTATCAACCAGCCCCAGGTTGGCATTCTGCGGATGGGCGAGATCGTGAAGCGGCCCGTCGTCCGCGAGTTGGACGGCGACGATGTCATCGTCATCCGCCAGATGATGTACCTCACTCTCTCGTACGATCACCGGGTGATCGACGGAGTGACGGGCAACAGCTTCCTGCACCGCGTGCGCGAGCTCATCGAAGCGGCGAAGTTCGCGCTGTAGGGAATGGGGCGATCCTCGCTCAGGAGGGCGGAGCTGCGCTCGCCGGTAGCGCGCTACCTGACTTGCGCTGCAGGATTTTTGCAGCGCGAACCACCCAATCGGAGACCGCCATGCTGTGCCAGCGGTTCTTCAGTTGCTCGTAAAGAACCTGGACCTCCAGGAGCGACATCGTCTGCGGGTCAGGCAGCCGCTCTTCATGTGGACCAGGTGTGCGTCGCTGTGGGACGAAGCGTGCGGCGGTCGGCAGCGCGAGCTCGCCTTTCTCCGCGAGCGAAGGCACCGGGCGATGCTTGCGCAGGAACTGCAAGTCCTCCCAACTCACCAACGCCACCAAATCGTGCCCGTGACGCGAGATGAGACAGCGGTCCTCGCGGAAAGCGACGCAGTTGGCGACGCGCGAGACGTGAGTACGGAAATCGGTAGCGGACAGTGTGAATTCGGCCATTCGCGAAGTCTGCCAGAAGGGTCTGACATTTCGAGCGTCAGACAATTTGCGGAGCAGCCGAAACGCCGTTGAATCAAGCTGTTCGTACAAATCTCATTTCACGTATGGCGACGCAGCGCCGCGACGAACTCATCAGGCCCTCGCGCATTCACCACGCGCTCGCGCTCCGTCCACCCGCGCCGGGCAGTCCCGACTGCGTAGTGCAAGTTCTCCAGATCGCGAGCCGAGTGCGCGTCGACGGATAGGCACACCTTTGCTTCGTGTTTGCGCGCAAGGCGGAGCAGATCTGAGCCGAAATCGAGTCGATGCGGAGTGCCGTTGCACTCGATGGTGACGCCATGCTCGACCGCCACCTCGATGAGCTCCTCCCAGCGCGCCGGTAGTGGGTCGCGTTCGCCTAGATATCGACCGGTCGGATGTCCCCAGATGCCGCAGAGAGGATGTTCGAGCGCCCGGCGGATCCGCGCTGTCTGATGCGCTTCATCCAGCTTGAAGCGCTGATGTACAGAACAGATGACGACATCGAGCTGCTCCAGGATTGCATCGGGCCAATCGAGCGCGCCGTCCTCGAGAATGTCGACCTCGCTGCCGCGCAGGATGCGAATCTGTGGGATGCGTTCCTGAACGTACGAAATTTCGTCCCACTGGCGCCTGAGCCGATCGACGTCGAGCCCGTTCGCGTAGTGAGCCGCGCGGGTATGATCGGTGATGGTGATGAACCTGGCTCCAAGCGCTTGTGCCGCCCGGACCATCTCCTCCAGCGTCTCTTTCCCGTCCGACCACGTGGTGTGGCAATGCACAAAGCCCTGCACGTCAGAGATCTGTACGAACTCTGGCAACGGTCCGCCCGCGGCCAGTTCGATCTCCCCCGTGTCTTCTCGAAGCTCCGGCGGCACCCAGGCCAAATCGAGAACTTGGTACAGCTCCTCTTCGCTGGCCGGTTGCAGCGCGGTGCCGCCGTCCAGCCTCGCAAGCCCGTATTCAGAGATGCTCAGGCCTTTGGTCCGCGCGATGCCCCGTAGTTTGACGTGGTGTTGCTTGCTCCCGGTGAAGTGATGCAGGGCGGTAGCGAACTGATTTTCCGCGACCACGCGTAGATCCGCCTGCAGCCCATCGAGAAGCCGGACAGATGACTTGGTGTTGCCTCGCGCTAATACCTCGACGACCCCGGGGCTTGTACAAAACGCCTCCATCACAGCTTCAACTGCTCCGGACGCCGCCGCGACCAAGTCGACGTCGGCGTTCGTTTCCGCGTAGCGGCGGACGCTGCCTGCGATCTCGGCTCGAGTGACTGACGGCACCTCGCGTACGCGCTGCAACAGCTTCTCCGCAAGCGGCCGCGTCTCCCAGAGCGGCTTCCGCGCGCCGTGCCGCGCGCGCAGCTTCGCGATTCCTTCGAGGATCTGCGCCTCCGTCCGCTCGCCGAACCCCTTGAGCTCGCGAACCCGGCCGTCTCTCGCGGCCTTCTCGAGGTCGTCGACGGAAGCGACATCCAGCTCGCGAATCAGCAACAGAGCCTTGCGCGGTCCGAGACCTGGAATCTGTACGAGGTCGAGCGCCCCGTGGGGAAACTCCCGGCGCAGGTCTTCTAGGTACTTGAGCGTGCCGGTCTTCACCAACTCGGTGACCTTCTGCTCGATGGCCTTGCCGACCCCAGGCAGGTCACTCAGCCGTCCCTCGTCGACGAGTTTGTACAGACCATCTACTGCGCCCGGATCGGCCGGAAGCGCCTCGAAGGCGTCTGCTCCCAGTTCGTACGCCCGCACTTTGAACGCGTTCTCGCCCTTCAGCTGGAGGAGCTGAGAGATCTCTCGCAGGATCGTCGCGACTTCACGACCGGTCATTCCGCATGTATAGCGGTTGCGGACCCGCGAGGGTCGCCTTAGGTTGCCGGAACGATGACGACCGAGCAGACGAGCGCTCCCGCAGCGAAAGCCACAACGCCTGAGCCGTCAAATGTCGTGCTCCAGCGTTTCCTTGAGACCAGCGAGTCGGCACGCTTGGCGGCGGGTTCGCTGAAGAAGGCGGCCGAGGTTGCCGTGCGCTTCACCGACGTGCCGGGCGATTTCCACTTCAAGGTCATCGACGGCAAGCCCCGGTTCATTGCCGGAGCCGCCGACGATGCCGATTTCAATCTGACGATGGCGCCAGGCGCGGTCGCGGCCATCGCCGCGCAGCCCAACGCAGACGTCGGCGACCTCGGCATCCTGTTCTTCCAGCACATCCTGTCGAAGGATGCGAACAACAAGATCAACGTCAAGCTGCACAGCGGCTTGCTTAAACTGACCATGCGCGGCTGGCTTGGCGTCGTTTACCAGGGTGGCGGCAAGGTGATGGGTTGGATGGCGAGCAAAGGACTGCGCGGTCCGTCGGCCATCGCCAGCGCCGTCTCGAAGCTCAAGAAGGGTTAGCTTCTTGCTCGAAGGCGGGGGCTACGATAAGCCGCAAGCCTCCTCGTAGCCGAGACCGGAAGCCAAGAATGACAGACGCGATGCTCGTCCTGACGACGCTCCCAAACGCCGACGCGGCTGCGGAGATGGCAAAGCGCGTCGTCGACGAGCGGCTCGCAGCCTGTGCAAATCTCTTTCCCGCCGTGCGCTCGATCTACAAATGGCAGGCGAAGGTCGAGGATCAGAACGAGGTCCTGATCCTCTTCAAGACCCGGCAGCAGCACTTCGAGCGGCTCAAGTCGCGCATCCTCGAGCTTCATCCGTATGAGGTGCCCGAGGTGCTCGCGATTCCGGTCGAGCAGGCGTACCAGCCATATCTGGAATGGTTGGCGCGAGAGACGGGCTGAGCAGTTTGTACAAACGGATCATTTCTTGAAAAGCGCATCGAGGGCCTTCAACGCCTGAGACCGCGGGTCTTCCTGGCGCGCGACGCGCTCGCCTTTTTTGAACACGAACAACTCGCAGGCATTCGCGCGCTCCTTTTCGCTCGGCGGCTCCGCCTGCGGCTCGCGGCAGCCGTAGCGCATCGATTCATCGTAGGCGTGGCAGTTCAGGCAGCAGTGTAACGCGGCGCGGCAATGAGGACAGTCGTCGCGACGGCCGGCGGTGCCGCTGACACCCAGATCGATTTCCTTCCGGCAAGCATGGCAAACGTACATTTTGCGCATCTTGCCCCGGCGCCGGATCTGACGCTACGCTGCACTGCTTCATCTCCGTCCTGCCCCCAATGCGCCAGCCGACAAAGTTCGGGAAATACGTACTGCTAGAGCGCATCGCCGTCGGCGGAATGGCCGAGGTGTTCGTCGCGAAGGCCTTCGGCGTCGAAGGTTTCGAGCGGCTGCTGGCCATCAAGAAGATCCTGCCGACGATGGGCGAAGATGCCGAGTTCATCAGCATGTTCGTGGACGAGGCCCGCATCGCGGTGCAGCTTTCCCACGCGAACATCGTTCAGGTGCTGGAGCTCGGGAAGCACGAAGAACATTTGTACATTGCGATGGAGTACATCTCCGGCCGCGATCTGCGGCAGTTGATCGAGCGCTTTCGCAAGCGGCATCAGCCGATGCCGATTCCACAGGTTTGCCGGATCGTCGCCGAGGTTTGCGAGGCGCTGGACTATGCCCACCGCAGGCGCGACAGCGCGGGGCGGCCGCTAGGCATCGTCCACCGCGACGTCTCTCCGCAGAATGTGCTCGTCAGCTACGACGGCGAAGTGAAGCTCATCGACTTCGGCATCGCCAAGGCCGAGAGCCGTTTGCAGCGCACCCAAGCCGGCATCCTCAAGGGCAAGTTCAGCTACATGTCGCCCGAGCAGGTCAAGGGTCAGAACGTCGATGGGCGCAGCGACATCTTCGCCACTGGAGTTGTTCTCTGGGAGCTGGTCTGCGGCGAGAAACTGTTCACCGGCGACTCGGATTTTGCGGTGTTGGAGAAGGTCCGCAGTGGCGCGGTTCCATCGCCACGGTCGATCGCTCCGCAATGCCCGGAAGGCCTCGAGCGGGTCATCTTCAAAGCGCTCGCGAACGACCCCGCGCAGCGCTACCAGACCGCGAGCGAGCTGCACGATGACCTGATGCGCTTCACTCTCGCCGGCGACAACGTCTACGGCTCCCGCCAATTGGCCGAGTGGCTGCGCAAGGAATTCAGCGTCGAGTGGGAGAAAGAGCAAGCGCGGCAGCGCGGCTGGGTTGCGGTCGAACGCGTCGAAGTCACGCCGGCAAAGCCGCTCATCCGGCCGGAGCTCCCGGTCGCGGTCTCGGCGCGCGAGTCGCTGCCATGGACGGCGCCGTCTGCGATCATCGAGGCAGGGCAGGGTGAGGCGGTGCCGCAATGGCGGCTCGAACCCGACGCCGATACCCTGGTCATGCCGCCGACACCGCCACGCGGCTCGACGCCGGTGCAGGCTGCCCCACTGGTCGAATCTTACGATCTGCCGACCATGAAGTTGGACGGCGATGCGGTGGTCAAAGCCGAGCAAGAATTCGCGGAACGGGCCGCAGCAGAGAAGAAAGCCTCTCTCTTCGAAGCGGAAGAAACGACCGACGCCGATCCGGGCAAAGCGACCGTACAGTCCGGTGCGATTGTACAAAAGGCTCGGCCGCCGCCTCCACCAGCCGACGCTTCGGGCCGCTGGACCGCGCTGGACAATGTTCCCAATCGCGCTGACGACGTGGCACCGCGACCCTTCGATTTGTTCGACGAGCACACCGCCGCTCCGCGGGCCATGCGCGGCACGCCGCTGGTCAAACCACTCAACAGCCAGAAGAAGCTCGCTGGTCAGAACCGCAAGCTTCTTTTGTACGTTTTCGTTCCAGTTTCGCTCGCCGTCCTGGCAGGGCTCTGGTTCATTCTGACGCCACCGGAACGGACTCGACGTGGCAAGTTCGTCATTACGCCGTCGCCTTCGGTGACGGCCGACCTGCGCATCGACGGAAAGCCGGCGGGACAGCTTCCGCCTTTTGTACATACGGTTCCCGCTGGCAGGCACCGGATCGAACTTCGAGCCGAGGGCTACAAGCCGTTTGTCGCTGAAGTGCAGGTTCCGTCGGGCGGGCGGCCGATCGAGCTCGACGCGCAGCTTGTCCTCGATGGCCCGATGCAAGTCGAAGGAATGGTGCTGACGCAGCCGCGGCCGGTGCCTCCGGCCGACGAGAAGCGCGCCCGTTAGAGAGGCAACGATGGCATCAGGCGAGGCCGTCGGGATTGTATAAGGCTACTTCGCCGGAGGCGGCGTCGGCCGGATGAAGAGCTCGTTGTCCGAACGCACAAAGCCGGTGTTCTCGAAGAACTCGTGCCGCTGATCGCGCACTGCCGGCAGCTGGATTTCCATCCGCTTGCAGCCAAGCGCCTCGCTGCGCCGCAGCGCCTGCGCGAGCAGATCATGGCCGATGCCCTTGCCGCGCTGCTCGGGCGGTACCAGGAACAGATCGATGCAAGAGACCCGGCCGCCCAAGCGGAGCTGCGGGCGATGGGACATGGTGAT
>Ga0105854_1001101_pt1 | contig 11210 bp, 8 predicted proteins | sample OrgsoiDNA_201058_FD_89679 | JGI IMG/M metagenome (GOLD analysis project Ga0105854, IMG submission 89679) | Permafrost soil microbial communities from the Arctic, to analyse light accelerated degradation of dissolved organic matter (DOM) -... | ecosystem: Environmental > Terrestrial > Soil >... | reverse complement strand
GGACCGTCCCAGGTTCATTGCGCTGGCAGAAGCGCTCGACATCGCGAGCCAGGTGATGTGGCGGGGTGCACTCACGCGCGAGCAGGTCCGAGAGTGTTTGTGGCGCGCCGACGCGTTTGTCCTTCCGAGCCGCTACGAAACGTTTGGCGTGGTGTTCATTGAAGCCATGGCCACCGGGCTGCCCGTCATTACGACGCGGTGTGGCGGCCCCGAGGATTTTGTCGACGAGAATTGCGGATGCCTGGTGGAGGTCGACCAACCGGATCAGCTCGCCGAGGCGATGACGACGATGCGCCGGGACCGCGAGCTGTGGCGGCAGAGGGCCGCGTCGATTCGCCAATGCGTGGTCGATCGCTTCAGGGAAGAGGTGATCGCGCGGCAGTTGTGCGAGATCTACGAGGAGGCGGCCCAGGCGCGGCCGGTCGGAATGAGAACGCAACCATGAAACATGCCTTTCTGCCGAGACTGAGGTGCCCGATATCGGGTGGCGACCTGCGCCTTCATTCGTTCGAGACCGAGGTCATCGATGCAGATGGCGAGAGCGTGACGGTCACGAAGGAAGGAGTCCTGCTCTCGGAAAGCGAAAAGGTCTGGTATCCCATCAACAACTACGTCCCGGTGCTGCTCACGTTCAAGACCAAGTTTCATGATTGGTTCCATGAGTTGCACAAGGACACGTTTACCGGCCTCGCCGGCTACCGCATGCCATATCGGGAGTGTGAAGAAGGCGAACGGTTCATTCAGCAGTCCTTCACCGAACAATGGAATCTGACCCAGGAGAGCGCGCTGTCGTTCGTGAGAACGGATGATGATCTGGTCACGCTCAATCGACATGTCTGGCTGCAGTGGATCAAACCCGGCCAGCAATTTCACAGCGTGCTGAACGTCGGTTGCGGCATCGGACAGGAGACGATGGCGTTGAGAGAGATCGTCGACGCGAAAGAAATACTCGCGGTCGACTTGAACTTTGCGTTGCTGCAGGCAGGCCGTCGATACAAGACGGTGCGCAATGTGCAGTTCGTCGTGTGCTCGCTGTTTCATTTGCCGTTCCGGAAAGCGTCGTTCGATCTGGTCTACAGTCAGGGGGTCATTCATCACACGTGGTCGACGCGCGCAGCGTTCCGGAGCATTGCGTCGTTCGTGACGAAAGGCGGCTACCTGTTCATCTGGGTGTACGGGCTCGACGATCACTTGACGCTGACCAATAGCGCGGGTCAGTCGTGGGCGAACAGGGCCACGCATGTGACCAAACGCCTGCAGTACTTCACGGAGTCGCTGATTCGGCCTTGGCTCAGCCGATCGCCGGCATTCATTCGGCGAGCGGTGATTTTCCTGCTGGCGACTGTTCTGCATCCACTGATTCGCCTGAGGGTCATCCACCGGAACCTGTGGAAGCGGTCGAACACGCGGCACAGCCTCAGGGACTGGTTGACCCCCGCGTACGCATTCAGACACCACACCAATGAAGTCGTTGAATGGTACGAAGATCTCAACTTCAGAATCATCAGCCTGCAGTCTCCGCAGGCGCATAAGCGGTACTTCTCAGGGAAGGTCATTCACGGCGTCGGCGTGACGGGACAGAGAATCGACGAAACGCCCGAGGCGAAGCTGTAGTGTGCGGCATCGCGGGCTTGCTCTCCCGCAGCAGTGAGCCCGTCGACCGGGCGGCGCTCGAGCGAATGGTCTCGGCGGTGGCGCATCGTGGACCAGACGGCGAAGGCGTGTTCGTCGAGGGGCGGGTTGGCTTCGGGCATCGCCGGCTGGCCATCATCGATCTCTCCGAAGCAGCCTCGCAGCCGATGCGCTGTGCGACGTCCGGACGCGTCATCATCTACAACGGCGAGATCTACAACTATCTCGAGTTGCGAGCCGAGCTCCAGACCGGCGGCTACCGCTTCCGCACGCAGAGCGACACCGAGGTCATCCTGGCGGCCTACGACCGATGGGGCGCGGCCTGCGTGCAGCGGTTCAACGGCATGTGGGCATTCGCGCTGTTGGATCAGCCGCGGGATCTGGTGTTCTGCTCGCGCGATCGGTTCGGCGTCAAGCCGTTTTATTACGTGGATGATCCGCGATTCTTTGCCTTCGGCTCAGAATTGCGCCAGCTCCTGCCGCTCCTTGAGTCGCGCAAGGCCTCGCGTGATGTGCTGCTCGACTTCCTGAGTTTCGCGGAGGAGAAGCAGGGAACAGAGACATTCTTCGCGGGTGTGCGCCGCCTGCCGCCCGGGCACAATCTCTTCTACCGTGTTGGCAACGGCGACTACTCCGTCGAGCGCTACTATAGCGTGCCGGAGCGAGACACGCCGCGCCGCATGTCGGCTGAGGAGGCGAGCGACGCGCTCCGCGATTTGCTGACCGACGCCATCCGGCTCCGGCTGCGTTCGGACGTGCGCGTCGGCGCGTGCCTCAGCGGCGGACTGGACAGCTCGAGCGTCGCGGCGATTGCCGCGTCGCTGGCCCGCGAGGCGCGGGGGCCCCGCTTCGCGTCGATCACCGCCGCCTCGGAAAGCCCGGCGAACGACGAGTCCGCGTTCGCCCGGATGGTGGTCGATCAAGCCGACCTGGATTGGCACCGGATCCGGCCGGACTTCGCGGCGTTTTCCGGAACGCTGGAGGAAGTCGTACGGGCCCAGGAAGAGCCGTTCGGGTCGCCCTCGGTCTGCATGCAGTTTTTCGTGATGCAGGAAGCGAAGCGCCAGCGTATCCCGGTGCTGCTCGACGGCCAGGGCGGCGACGAAACATTGCTCGGCTACGAGCGCTACATGGTGTTCGTGATCCGGGAGCTCTACGCGGACGCCGGGCTGAGCTCCACGCTCGGCTTCATGCGAAACCTGGCGAGGAACAACGACAAGCTGCCGCTGCGGTCACAGCTGCTTTTCCTCGCGTATTTCTCGTTTCCAGTGCTCCGCTGGCTGCGGTATCGAGGACGCATGCGCGGCGCGCGCTGGTTTCCGTCCTTTGATCATTTTCGCCGGAAGTACGGACAGTCGCACACCAGTATGTTCGAGTTCCAACGGCAGCAAGTCGAAGTCGAGAGCATCCCGCATTTGCTGCGGTATGAAGACAAGAACTCGATGTGGCATTCGGTGGAGACGCGGTTGCCATTCCTCGATTACCGGCTCGTTGAATTCGCCGTCAACCTTCCGACGAGCGTGAAGCTCAAGGATGGCTGGACGAAGTCCGTGCTTCGGGAGGCGATGCGGAAACTTCTCCCGCCGGCCATCCTGTGGCGCACGAACAGGCTCGGCTTCGAGGCGCCGAACGACCTCTGGATGCCGCGGCTGCGCGCGGCTATGATCGAGACCGTTTCGACGTCCGCGCTGCTCAAGGAAGTCTGCGGCTCGGATGACCGGACGTTCGACGCGGCGCGCCTTCCACAATCGGTGTTGTGGCGCTTCCATGTGGCGGCTCTCTGGGAGCGGGAGTTTGGCGTCACCGGAGTGGCCGCTCTTTCCGGCTCAACGTAGATAAGGCGCCATGGAACAGCGAAAACTCGAGGAGATGTCGTTCCACGACACGCGAGAACGCCTGCGTCTCACCCAGTCGCCCGAGGAATACGAGGCCAGGTACTCGAACCTGAAATGGTACTCGACGACGGAACGCAGCCACGCCTTTCTCGATCAGTGGATCGCCAGAACCTCTCCGAACAAGACCATTCTTGACTACTGCTGCGGCCTCGGCCACATGTCATTGCGGTTCGCGCACGCAGGCGCGACCGTGTACGGGATCGACATCTCGCCCGAATCGATTGCCACCGCGCGGAACACCTTGCAGGCCGCGGGCCTGCAGGATCGGTGTCATTTTCAGGTGATGGACGCCGAGAACATGACGTTCCCCGACGACATGTTCGACGTGGTGATGTGTTCCGGCGTCCTGCACCACCTCGACGTGTCGAAAGCCTTCCGTGAGCTGTCCCGCGTCATCAAGCCGTCGGGTATCGTCATCGCCGCCGAGGCGCTGGGCTATAACCCGGTGATCCGCGCGTACCGCAAGCGCACGCCGGCGCTTCGGACTTCGTGGGAGCCGGATCACATCCTGAGGCTCAGAGACATCAAGACCGCAAAGAAGTACTTCACCGGCGTCGACATCCACTACTTTCACCTGTTCAGCATCCTGGCGACGCCGTTCCGGAAGACGCGGGTGTTCAGGCCGATTCTGCGGATGATGAATGCCCTGGATGCGGTCACGCTGAAGATCCCCGGCGTCCAGCTGATGGCGTGGCAGATGATCTTCTTTCTTCGTGGCCCCAGAAAGTAGCGATTGGTGAGAACGTGCATGCTGACGAGCGTTCACGCCGCAGCAGATGTGCGCATCTTCCACAAGGAGGCCAGAGCTCTTGCGCGAGCCGGTCACGAAGTCGTGGTTGTCGGATTCCATCCGGCGGACGAACTTCGCGATTCGGTCCGGATCATCGCCCTCACCAAACGGACGAACCGCATTGCACGGATGCTGCTCTCACCCGTCGAGGTTTTTGTTCGCGCGCTCGGCGTGCGGGCGCAGGTGTATCACTTCCACGATCCGGAGCTGATCCCCGTCGCCTTGCTGCTGCGGTTGCTGGGCAAGCGGGTGATTTACGACATTCACGAGTACACCGCGGAAGACATCGCCACCAAGCACTGGATTCCGACGTATGCCCGGCGTCCGGTCAGCCGCCTGGTGGGCTGGATTGAGCGCCGCGCCGTTCAACAGATGGACGGAGTGGTGGTCGTGAACGACCATATGGCGGACGGCATCAGACACCTGGTGAAGCGCCCGGACTGTCTAGCCTCTGTCTACAACTATCCCGACTACACGCCAGGGGCCGAGACGGTCCCGGCCATGGCCGAACGCGAGCCGGTGGCGGTGTACGTCGGCGTGCTGACGCGTGAGCGCGGCTGGGAGACGTTGCTCGATTCGGGCAAGCGATTGAACGAGTCGTTCCCGGAAGCCCGTGTGCGCGTCATCGGACGATTGCAATCCGCCGGAATCGCCGAGCCCTACCGCGCGATCGAACAGTGGGCGGACTACGGCGTCGAGTACGAAGGGCAGATTGCCCATCAGGATGTGTTCGCCCGCCTTCAGCGTGCGCGAGTCGGGGTGATCCCGTGGCTGCCCAGCATCAACCACGAGCAAGGCACGCCGGTCAAACTGTTCGAGTACATGATGGCGGGTCTCCCGGTCGTCGCGTCTGATCTGCGATTCATCCGCCAGATCGTGGTCGACACGCAGTGCGGGATACTGGTGCCGCCGGGAGATCCGGTGGCGTTGAGTGCGGCCATCGAAGAGCTGTTGCGTGATCCACTGAGAGCGCAACAGATGGGAGAGCGAGGCCGCCGCGCCGTGTTCGAACGGTACTCGTGGGCGACGCAGGCGGAGCGGCTGTTGAAGCTCTACGCGTCGGTGGCTGCCGGCAGTTGAGCGCCTGTGTTTCGACGTGCCCTAGATCACCACGAGCCCCATCCGGTGCATGTCAACCGCCTGCGTGATCATCGGATCGGCGGAGATTCTGCGCCAGGCCTTCTGCATACCGTCCGACCATGTGAGGTCGTCAAAGGTCACGATGGCGCTCTCGGCCAGGTGGGGTTTGATCTGCTCGAAATAGGCGATGGTGGCATCCCCATCGTGGTGCCCATCCACGAAGACCATTTCAATCGGCGCGTGACGCTGAAGAGTTTCGACGAGCGTTGTGTTGAACGGGCCGACCACCGCGTCGACCATCTCGGCCAAGCCGAGGTCGTCGAACGTCTCTTGCGCAATGGCGGCGGTCGCCGGATCGCCCTCCAGCGTGTAAAGGTGACCGATGCCGTTCAATCTCATCGCCGCCGCGATGTAGCTGCCGGATATGCCGACGCAGGTACCCATTTCGACCATCGTCACCGGCGTGAATTCGCGAACCAGATCGAAGAGCAGTCCCGCCCACGGTTTCGACTTGCTGGCCGAGCAGACCTGGCTGATCGTCAATTCAACGGACGTCCCACGCCCTGTGTTGGCGGCCGAGTGAGGTCTATCGGCCTGGCCGGCGCCGTAATCGAGCACCTGGATCGTCTGCGTCGCCCTGAGAAGCTCGCCTCTTCGCAATTCGATGGTTCGAATCGCGTCTTCCTCTGCGATCGTCCGCTGATTCCTGGCGGCGCGGAGCATCGCCTTTCTCAAACGTGGCAGCCGGGGATCCGATCCTGCTTTCTCCAGGGCGGCAATCGGCGCGATGAGGTCGCGACGAAATCGAACTCCCTGAACAAGCGATCGAATTAGGCGCATGGATGTCCCGCCACGACGTGGCTCGCGCAATCTTATATGAACCCGCTCTCGATCTGGCTCGTGGCGACCGGCGAGCCGCTGGAAACCGACGAGGGTTCGGTGCCGTTGCACCGATCCGGGCGCCTCTCGAGATTTCTGGCCGAACGTGGTCACGTCGTCACGTGGTGGACAAGCCGGTTCGATCATCGCAACAAGCGTCCACGGCGCACGCCGCTCATCTCGACCACCGGTGGAGTGAAGCTTCGGCTGATCGACTCCCCCGGGTATGCGCGCAATGTTTCCCTCCAGCGGATACGGGACCACAGAGTGTTTGCGGCGAACTTCCTGGGCGAAGCGGCTGGCGAGCCGCGGCCGGACATCATCATGGGAGCGCTGCCGACCGTCGACGTCGCCGCCGCGGCCATCAGGGCCGGTGCGCTCCATCACTGCCCGACGGTTGTCCATATTGAAGACCAGTGGCCGGACGTGATTGTCGATCATTTCGTCGCACCGTTTCGGCCGTTGGTGAGGATCGCGCTGTCCAGGATGAACGACCGGGCGCGGTTTGCGCTGTCGCATGCGACGGCGATTACAGGGCTGACCGACGCCTATGTCTCGTGGGGACTCGAGAAGGCTGGTCGCGCGAAGCGTCCCCTCGACGAAGCCTTCCCCCTCGCCAGAGAAATGTTCGACCTCGAATTTGTCGACGCACACGGCGACGGCAGGCAGGAATTGGCACGCGCAGGCGTTCCGTCCGACCCGAAGACGATGATCGTGAGTTTCACCGGCACGCTCGGCGAGCATTCGGATATCCCGACGGTGATCGCGGCGGCTCGTGAGCTGCTGGCCCGCAAGGTTCCGGCCCACATTGTGATTGCCGGCGATGGGGAGTATCGGGCCGCGTACGTCAAGGCCGCCTCCGGACTGGACAACGTGACGTTCACCGGCCAATTATCCCGTGCCGGCGTCGGCGCGTTGCTCCGCGCATCCGGTGCGGGGCTTGCCCCGTTTCGCGATATCCGAAACTACCGGGACAACGTGCCGAATAAAGTTGTCGAGTACCTCTGTGCCGGCCTTCCCGTCATCACACCGCTTGCTGGAGAGATGATGAACCTCGTCAGCGGTGACAGGGCCGGACTTAGGTACTCGCCAGGCTCGGCACAGGAGCTCGCGGAGGTTGTCGAGAGGCTCACTCGAGATGTACCGTTCCGGCAATCTCTCGCCGAGAATGCCCGAGCGGTATTCCTCAACAAGTACGAAGCGACCCGCGTGCACGGCCGCTTCTCGGCGTTCCTCGAGCGGATCGCGGGCGAGTACCAAGACAGCGGCATGCCGGCCACCTAGTGGAGTACATCGACCTCGGCCGCACCGGCCTTCGCGTGTCGCGCATCGGTTTCGGCTGCGCCACGCTCGGCGGCTACGACTATGGCCCTGTCGACGACGAGACCAGCATGGCCGCGGTACGGCGCGCCGTCGATCTCGGCATCACCTTCTTCGACGTCGCCGACGTGTACGGCTTCGGCCGCGCGGAAACGGTGCTTCGCCGTGCGCTGGGGCCCCGGCTTCGCGATCTCATGATCGCCACCAAGTTCGGCGCGGCATGGACCGAGGATGGGCGAACGTTCCGCGACATCTCGCCGGCCTATCTGCGGCGGGCGCTGGAAGGGAGCCTGCGCCGATTGGGTCTCGACGCGATTCCGCTGTACCAGATCCACTGGCCCGACGGCTCGACGAGGTGGGACGACTGCATGGCGGAGCTCGAAGCCTGTCGCGCGGAGGGGAAAGTGCAACACGTCGGTGCGTCCAACCTGTCGCCGGCGGATGTGACCGCCTGTCAGCGCTCGGGGCGCCTCGAGTCGTTGCAGCTGCCGTTCTCGCTGGCCGAGCCGGACCACGCCGAGGCGATGGCGGCCGCGAGGCGCGACTGGCAGATGTCGACGCTGGCCTACAACGTCCTCGCGCACGGTCTGCTGTCCGGCAAGTACACGCGCGATGCGGTGTTCAGCGGCACCGACTTGCGCACCCGCGTCGCCCTCGTGCAGGAGCCGCAACGCGGTCGCGTGTTCGCGCGGCTCGAGCGCATCCAGCGCGTCGCGGCGAACAGCGGACGATCGTGTCTGCAGGTCGCCTTGGCGTGGACGCTGGCGCATCCGTCGGTCAGCGTGGCGCTCGTCGGCACCCGCACCGCGGCGCAAATCGAGGAAAGCGCCGGCGCGACGGGCTGGCCGTGGCTGCCCGACTACAGCACCATGCTGGACGTGGCCGACACGAGCGTTCCCTTGTCGTCATCGTGAAACCGGCTGACGCGCGCGAATGGTGAAAAGGAGCCTGGACATCGCGGTCTCTCTGATCGGGCTGCTGCTGACCCTGCCGATCCTGCTCCCGCTGCTGCTGGCGATTTGGTGGCAGGACGTGCACGCGCCGTTGTACGCGTCGCCGCGCGTTGGCCAGGGCGGGAGGATGTTCCGGATGTTCAAGCTGCGGTCGATGGTCGCCAACGCCGATGCGAGCGGCGTCGATTCGACGAGCGCGACGGACCGCCGCATCACCCCAATCGGCGGCGTGATCCGGCGCGCCAAGCTCGACGAGCTGCCGCAGCTGTGGAACGTGTTAAAAGGCGAGATGAGCCTCGTCGGGCCCCGGCCGCAAGTGGAGCGCGAGGTGCGGCTGTATACCGCACAGGAGCGCCGGCTGCTCGACGTTCGTCCGGGCATCACCGACCTGGCGTCGATCGTCTTCGCCGATCTGGCCGAGATCCTCAGGGATCAGCCGGACGCCGATCTGGCCTACAACCAGCTCGTTCGCCCCTGCAAAAGCCTCCTTGGTCTCTTCTATGTCGAGCATCGCTCGTTGGCGATCGATATCGCGCTCATCGCGCTGACCGCTTTGGCGGTCGTGTCACGCCCACTGGCGCTCGCGGGCGTTCAGCGAATGCTGCGGCGGTTCGGGGCCGGTGAGCGTCTCGTGGCTCTCGCCGGCCGGGAGCATCCCTTGGTGCCGATGCCGCCGCCGGGCGGCGATCGCATCGTAACCTCGCGAAACAGTAATCCGATGTGCGAAGCAGGAAGGACTCCGTAATGGATCACCCCGGCGCGAGCGAACGCCCGGCCGTCAACAGGCTGGCGTTCGCGCTCGAATGGTTTCTCGAGAACCGGCGGCCCTTCATCGTCCTGTCCCATCTCGGCCTTGTCGTGCTCTCGAGCGTGGCGGCGATCTGGCTGCGCTTCGACGGCGCGATTCCGGCTGAAAACTACGATCCGTGGTTGCGCGCGCTGCCCTGGCTGGTGATCATCCGCGGGCTGACGTTCGCGTGGTTCGGCCTCTACCAGGGTCTCTGGCGTTACGCCAGCATCTGGGATCTGAAGAACATCGTCTACGCGGTGGTGACGAGCTCGCTGCTGCATTTCGGGCTCGTGCACTGGGTGCTCGGCTGGGCGCTCTATCCGCGCTCGGTGTCGATCATCGATGCGATCGTGCTGGTCCTGATGATGGGCGGCGTCAGGCTGACGCGGCGGTTCATGAACGAGTTCGGACGCGCGACGGTGGGCCGCCGGATTCTGGTCTACGGCGCGGGCGACGCGGGCGAGATTCTGGTCCGCGACATGAGAAACAAGTCGCTGCGCAACTACCATCCGATTGGGTTCATCGACGACGATCGCAACAAGGTCGGCATCCGGATTCATGGCATTCCGGTGCTCGGCACGCGGGACGATTTGCCTGGCATCATGTCGAAGTACAAGCCGGACGAGATCCTGCTCGCGATTCCGCGCGCCGATCCTCAGCTGTTCCGGCGCGTGGTTCGGACGCTGGACCCCTTCAACGTCCCGATCAAGACCGTGCCGACGCTTCGTGAGATTCTCGAGAACAAGGTCGAGATCGGCCAGATCCGCAACCTGTCGGTGCAGGACCTCCTGTCGCGGCGTCCGGTCGGACTGGACGCCGCGCCGCTGCGCGCATTTCTGAAGGGACGCCGCGTGATGGTGACCGGCGCCGGCGGCTCGATCGGTTCCGAGCTGTGCCGCCAGGTCGCGGCCTTCGAGGCGGAGGCGCTCATTCTCGTCGATCGATCGGAGACCGGGCTGTTCCACATCACCAACGAGCTGGCGGACCTTGAACTCCAGACCGCGGTGCACTCCGTGATCGGCGATGTCACCGATCGGGCACGGATGGAGCAGGTGCTGCGCGACCACAGACCGCAGGTGCTGTTTCACGCCGCGGCGCACAAGCACGTGCCGTTGATGGAGCAGAACGTCTGCGAAGCGGTCAAGAACAACGTGATGGGCACCAGGATCATCGCCGAATGCGCCGAGCGCGCCGGCGTCGATCGGTTCGTGCTGATCTCGACCGACAAGGCTGTCAATCCGTCGAGCATTATGGGCGTCACCAAGCGGGTGGCGGAGCTCCTGATGCAGGGACGCGAAAGCCGGACGACATTCGTCACCGTCAGGTTCGGCAACGTGCTGGCGTCCAGCGGCAGCGTCGTGCCGCGGTTCCTGCAGCAGATCGGGGCCGGCGGCCCGGTCACCGTGACGCATCCCGAGATGCGCCGGTTCTTCATGCTGATCGTCGAGGCCGTGCAGCTCGTGCTGCTCTCAGCCGCCCGCGGCGACGCCGGCGGCCTGTACGTGCTCGAGATGGGCGAACCGGTCAAGCTGATCGATCTGGCGCGGGACATGATCCGCATGGCCGGTTTCGCGCCCGAGGTCGAGATCCCGATCACCTTCATCGGACTCAGGCCGGGCGAGAAGCTGTCCGAGGAACTGATTGGCGACGACGAGAGAGCCGGGCCGTCATTGCTGGCAGAAGTGATGAGCGTCCACCCGCTGAAGTTGCCAGACCGCGACACGCTGGCCGCGGCGACGGCGCACCTCGAGGCGTTGGCGCGTGAAGGGAACACCGCGGGCGTTCTGCAGCAGCTCGGTGAAGTGGTGCCCGCCTTTCACGATCACCCGCGCGACGCCGGCCCTTCGATCGGACCCGCCGCGCAAATCGCT
>Ga0105854_1001100_pt1 | contig 11217 bp, 8 predicted proteins | sample OrgsoiDNA_201058_FD_89679 | JGI IMG/M metagenome (GOLD analysis project Ga0105854, IMG submission 89679) | Permafrost soil microbial communities from the Arctic, to analyse light accelerated degradation of dissolved organic matter (DOM) -... | ecosystem: Environmental > Terrestrial > Soil >... | reverse complement strand
ACTTCCACAAAACAGCGCAGATGTCTAAGTGAGATCTTACTTGACAACATAGTCGTGCCCGACGGTGACAATCCGATCAAGATATATCGCCGAAACCGAATGATCAAGCGAAATTAATCAATTGTGGTTACCAAACGGTGTTCTTACACTATGGTCTTACTCTGGCACGTCGTGCAGGTGTGCACGCGTGCGGCAACCAGGAGAAGCTCGGATGACCACGAACCAAAACCTGCAGCCAGGCCGGCTGAAAATCGAATCTCAGCGAAATTCATGCTCACAAGAAGAATGGACCGCCCGTGTCGATCTGGCGGCATGCTATCGCCTCATTGACTTGTTCGGAATGGCGGACATGATGGCAAACCATATCTCGATGCGCGTTCCGAGCGAAGAAACGTTTTTGATTAACGCCTACGGTCTGATGTACGACGAAATTACGGCGTCAAGCTTGCTAAAGGTCGACATGGACGGGAACATCTTATCCCGCCCCGACTTTGGCAGCCTCGATTACGGCGTCAATCGAGCCGGCTTCGTGATACATAGCGCGGTGCATAGGGCGCGGCCCGAGGTGACGTGCGTAATCCACACTCATAGTTGGGCATCAATGGCTGTTTCGTCGTTGCAGTGCGGGTTGCTTCCCTTGACCCAGACAGCGATGAGGTTCATGAAGATTGGATACCACGACTATCAAGGAGTCGTCCTCGACACGGCCGAACAAGCGTCTTTGGTAAAAGATCTGGGCAAAGAGGAAGCCTTGGTTTTGCGAAACCACGGCGCCTTAGTTGTTGGGCGTTCGGTAGGCGAGGCGTTTAACTGGACACATAGGCTTGAGCTCGCGTGCCGCTCGCAGTTGGCCGCGATGGCCTGTAACACACCGCTCGTTAATGTGCCGACAGAGATCATCCAGGAGACATGGGAGAACTACCAGCCTTCAAAGCGTAGGCCTTATGGCGTAATGGAATGGCCGGCCCTGCTACGCAAGCTCGATCGAGTGGACCCCTCCTTTCGCGACTGATTTCTAAGCTTTCCATCAAAATGCGTACTATTGAATCGTTGCGAGTTTTTTTATCTCCCCAGACAAACGAGCGAATTGGAAAGAGAATTTGCGAAATCGCAGCCCCGCTCAAGGTCGTCCCGATTTTGGCTAATGCAACATGTGATCTAAATGGTGTTGACGCCGACATCGCTTTCATTTCTCGCGATGTTACAGGCACTTCTACCAAGCATCAGATCGAAGTTCCATTGCAGCGCTTCTACGACGGTCTGGCGAGTTCACCGGCGCTAAAGTGGGTCCATTTGCACTCAGCAGGCAAAGACCGTCCGATCGTCAGCGAGCTCGAGCGTCGCGGAGTAGCCGTTACCGCGTCTGCTGGCGCAAATGCCGAAATTGTCGCTCAGACAGCGCTCGGGGGAATACTATCTCTCGGCCGTCGATTTCCACAACTGCGGCGTGCTCAGGGTGACCGTTTGTGGAAGCCCTTGATAAAGGACAAGCTTCCACCCGATCTGCGTGGACAGACAGCGGTAATCGTTGGCTGGGGTCCAGTCGGACAGCAAATTGCCGCCTACCTCGGCATGCTTGGTATTCAGAATATTGCGGTTCGTACCACCAACCAGTCAACGCCGGGCACTTTGCGAACGGTGCAGTTTTCGGATATCTCGCAGGTGTTGGGCTTGGCAGATTGGTTAATCCTCGCCTGCCCTCTTAGCGACACCACTCATCATTTGATAGGGTTCAACAGTTTTGCAAAGATGAAGCCTGACTCCTATCTCATCAATGTTGCTCGAGGTGAGGTGGTCGTTGAGGCGGAGTTGATCAAAGCGCTGGAACAACGGCTAATCGCCGGGGCATACCTAGATGTGTTTGAGCATGAACCGTTACACACGCGCTCGCCACTGTGGGACGCTCCGAACGTGATCATCACACCGCACACTGCCGGTCACTCAGAAGGTAACGAGCGCCGTGTCGACGACATTTTCCTGACCCGCCTCAAGGACTTCTGCAGCGATTACATAGGGTAACGTAGTGTCTAGCACATCAACGAGCTTTGCAATTCGGCCCGGTCGGTCACCAGTGATTGTGATGAGCTGGTCGCCGGCCCACTAGATTCTATCGTGAGAGCGCGCACGATTTGCTGTCTGCGTATCACGCAGCGATCACGCCCAAAGAGTGGAGCGATCCGATCGCGCAGTTCCATGTGATGCCTTACGCGCTGGCGAACAGCCACGACTCGTCGCTACCATCCAGTGGGTTCAGAAACATATGGGACGCGTGCCTCGGATGCGAATAACTCGAGCGGCTGCACACGATTGCTCACATGAAGAGCACCAGCAGATACCTGACGCAGGTGGGCACCGCGGCGTCAAAGCGTCGCTCGAACTACTTCGTCGTATCATCGAGCAAACCCAGCGGGAAAGGTAAGGATATTTGCGCGCAATACAGCTACCCAAAGCATGCTGAGCGGCCCGTCGCTTTTTTGGGTAACGGGATGCGCGTCTGGCCATCCTGGAAAGATGGCTTAGCTGACCGGCAGGTAATAGACCCCGGCTGCGGCGTTGAACAGGCTGGCGGGAACGATGTGCGATGAGGGCGACGAAGGCGAGATCCTCACACCTTCGATCACAATTTTCATACTTCCGAAGTCTCCCTCCGCTTGTAGTTCGTGGACGTTCCTGGGTGCTGAGGCGTCTCGGTACAGTTCTACTTCGGTAGCGTCCATGCCTATGCCTGCCATCGCGATCGTCAGCGTCAGATTGGCATTCTTGGGAAACTTCAGCGCGGCTTCGCGCGCTGTACCCGCGAAAACCTTAACCCGGTCCGTTCGGGGTTCGGCCGGTAAAGCATCTTTCTCAACCATCCCGGCCATTACACCTACGTAGCGCACGCGGCGCAAACCCGCCTTGCGAGCCGCGGCAAGCGCGTCCAGCCCCGATATCGCGCCGGACGCGAGGCGAATCTTGCCGCCCGAGTACTTGCAGGCCTCTAAATGAGCGTTAAGAATATCGGGGTGGGCAAACGAGCCGACCGAAGCGGGAACCAGAATCTTCCCTGCGCCCAGCACCTGCGGCCCATGCTCGATCAGCGCGGCCTGACCCGCAGACTCGATCACGACGTCATGTCCGAGCTTGAGGAACTCGTCGAGCGTCGTGGCGACTGGTATCGATTCCGCTTCGACGCATTCAGGTATGCCGCCGCGTGTCAGGAAGCCGCTGATCACCGTACCGCTCGGATGCTCGCGCGCAATTTGGGCGATGCGCTGGCCGATAACTCCCGCGCCGATAACTCCAATTCGAATCACTTTAGGCTCCCGATGAGAATTCTGGCCCGCTGATGCACCGGACCGACGTGTTAATCAGAACAGGTGACGGATAGCCGAGCTTGCAGCGTGGGACTAGCCGCGAACAAGTCAGCTTCACCGGTGCTCGCCGCGCAGCTCGAGGCTAAACCCGCGGAACGCGAAGCGCGCTCGCTCGCGTGCCAGGTGGGGTGGTGGGCTTCCCAGCGTATTGCGATGTCTGCGGCTTCGACTTCAGTTGCCGCGATGCCAACGAAGCGCCCGTGCGACAGTTGTACCAGTGCGAGTTCATCGCCTCGGCGTACAACGACGTTCCGGTGGGCGGACTTGGGCCGTAAAGACCCATCTGGCAACCGCGATCGGTGTGCAGGCTCTCGAACACTATCGCCGCCGCGTGCGCGTCTTCTCCACCATCGATCTGGTCAATGCAATCGAACAGGAGAAACTCGTGGGTAAGCCCGGACAGCTCGCCGCACGGCGTGCTGATGAGAAGCGGCCACTGTTTGCCGCTCGTAGAAAATTGAGGTATTCGGGCACGCCTCAAAAAAAAGCCGAGGCGTGCCAACAGAGGTTCCGTCAGTGCGTCAAATCGCAGAGTCGACATATTGCAGTTGACGGTCGCGATCACTCAGCGATGTGAATCGCTCGGTCGGGATACCGTACCCACCGCCGCCTGGCGTACGAAGCGTAACCTCGTCGCCGGGCTTCAGGATATGCGGTTCCCGAGAATCTACGTGCATTCCGTTGATCAACACCTCACCGCGCGCCCCCGACGATCCTCCTCCCAAGCCCGGGGCAGGAACATGGATTCGTTCCGTCAAAAACACAATATTCAACGGGGCGTGGTGCCGGCTAGTAAATACAATCTCCTCCCCAAGCCCACCGCGAAACTTTCCGGCTCCTCCCGAGTTTGTAATAAGAGCTTTGCGCTTGAAAAAGATCGGTCCATCTCTTTCTGCTACTTCGATGGGGGTGGCGGAGATATTGCTGGGCCAAGACATCACAGATGCACCGTCTTTCGCCGCAGTGCCACCCATACCTCCATTAAAAAACAGGACGGTCGCGAATGGCTTACCGTTCGATCGCGTCCCACTGAGGTTTGCAATCCATAAAGGTGATCCAACCCCAGCCATGACCTTCTCAGGTATCACTTGATACATGGCGCCGAAAACGACGCTCGGTACATAGTGGCCGGTACACGCACGCCCCGCAACCGGCGCTGGAGACATCGGGTTTAGAAGAGAGCCTTCAGGTGCTCTGACTCCAATGCGTCTGAAGAGGCCGTCGTTATTAGGCAAATCAGGAAGAAGCAAGCATTTGATTGCATAAGCCGTCATCGCATTTGTGTATGCTAGGACGCAGTTGATACCACGTGGCTGTTGCGGCGATGTGCCGGCGAAGTCGCAATCTATCCGACCGTTGCCGATTGTGACGGTCAGTGCATATCGAAGGCGATCTCCGAATCCATCCGTCTCCATTTCATAGGCATATGTACCGTCCCGGAGACCTAAAATCGCTTGTTCCATCGCACTGTCACTTCTTTCGAAGAGTGCGTTGGCGAGATCGTCGATCCCGCTCAAGCCGTATTCTGGCAAAATAAGGTTGATCCGGTCCGAAATCAATTCAACGGCACCTACTTGCGACCATATGTCCCCGACCGTCTGCTCGGGCGTGCGGACATTCGCACGGATCAACGAAAGTAATGTTTCATCCACGCCATCGCTAGTGAGGAGCCGTCCAAGAGGAATGTGCAGCCCCTCTTCAAACAGCTCCCGGGACCCGGTAGAACGGATTCGCCCGCCGATATCCGGGACGTGCCCCGCCGTGGCGGCAAATGCAATCACAACGTCGTCATGGAAGATGGGCTTCACCAGGCATACGTCGTTAAGGTGACCGGTGCCTATCCATGGGTTATTGGTGATAAAAATATCACCTGGCCGCATGTTCTCTTTGCCAATCCTTACCAGAGTAGCTTGAACAGTACGTGGTAAGGTCCCGATGAATGAGGGAATGCTACCGACGTTTTCTGCAAGCGCGCGTCCTGCCGAATCAGTGACGACAACTGCGAAATCATTCGCCTCGGTAGAGAGCGTAGAAAATGACGTTCGCACTATCAGCTTTGCAGCTTCATTCACGACCGAGCGGATTCGTGTCCAAAACACTTCGAGAAAAATCGGATCCGCCGCGAGAGCCTGTGCCCTAGAAGGTTGAATGTTGGTCATGCCTGCTTATCCCGAATAGTGATGATCAGATTGCCGGTTGCCAGTTGCTCGACGTATCCCAGTGGGCCAACTATGAGCGATGAGCTCGGGTCCTCGATCACTAAAGGGCCGACAGCCTTGAACCCGGCGTTGATTGACGCGCGATCGTAAACCGCGGTACGAACATAATTTTTGATCTCGCTGAAGTAGACGTTCCGCCATGCCTTCGGCAGCGCATCTGCATCTTCGCGCAGCGGGCTACCCTTGAACTGTTCCCGCGGGGGTGCTTCGCCAGCGACGCGCAGGTTCACCAATTCAATTGGCACATCGGGCGGAGTCCGACCAAATTTGTCGCGATACCCGGAAAGAAACGCATCCTTTAGCGCCGAGCGGATGGCGAAAATCCCTTCTTCGCTCATCGTTGCATTTGAATAGGGACCATCGGGCAGTTGTACTGACAAGTTAAATCCTTGCCCGGCAAAGCGGCCTTCAGCAAAGCGAGTGAGCTTTACAGGCCCGAAATTATCGGCAAGCGAGTTCAAGGCGGCGAGAGATTGCGCTTCCAGCGCAACGAACTGCGCTTCGAGTTCAGGCAACGCGTCATGATCCGGCGAAAACGTCACGGTTCGGGATCGGTCCGCCCGAGCAGACGCCACCAGCAGACCGTATGCGGAAGCGACACCCGCCGCAGGCGGACAGATGATCGTACGAACGCCGATCTTTTGTGCGACATAATAGGAGTGTACTGGGCCCCCTCCACCCGTACACAACATCACGAAGTCACGGGGGTCACGCCCGCGCTCTGCAACGTGAACGCGAGCCGCTCCAGCCATGTTCTCAGCGACGATATCGTGGATACCCCAAGCTACGTCGATCAGTTCACGATCCAACTCCACGCTCGCGGTGCCTAATGCTTTCTGCGCCAAAGAGACGTCAATCCCAATGGTCCCGCCGGCAAAAAAGTCAGGGTTCAAATATCCCAGAATCAAGTTGGCATCGGTGACGGTGGGCTTCGTTCCGCCCAAATCGTAACAGGCTGGCCCGGGTTCAGATCCGGCACTCTCGGGGCCAACTTTCAGTAATCCTAGCTTATCTTTGTAGGCAATACTTCCCCCACCAGCCCCGATTTCAATCAGATCGATGGTTGTAATCCGAATTGGCAGACCACTGCCTTCCGCAAAACGTTTCTGCCGTGCTGCCTCAAACCCGAAAGAAATCGAAGGCGTCCCATTTTCGACGAGGCACAGCTTGGCCGTCGTGCCTCCCATGTCAAAGGCCAAGAGATTTGGCTGTGAGTCTCTGAGCGAGTAGTGCGCCGCTGAGATGGCACCGGCGGCCGGTCCGGACTCCAGGAGCTGGATGGGACTGCGCTTTGCCTCATCAATATGCGCTAATCCGCCATTGGAAAGCATCATCAATAAACCGGATCCGATTCCAAGTTCCGAGAGACGAACTTCGAGCGCGTCCAGATATCGGCTCGCAAGCGGCTTGACGTACGCATTCGCCGCTGTTGTGGAGATCCGCTCGAACTCCCTCACAACCGGAGCAACCTGGGATGACAGGGTCACCGAGATCTGGGGGTGATTGTCCGAGATCCAGTCTCCAATTAGTTTCTCGTGAGTGTCGTTGGCATACGAGTGCAGCAAACAAACAGCGATTGACTCAATGCCTCGCTCGACCAGACTTTCAACGACTAGACGCAGCTCTTCTTTGTCGACAGATTCGACCTCGATGCCATTTCCATCCATTCGGCCGCCGAGTTCCTCGCGCAAGTCACGCGGGACCAATGGCGGAGCCGCTTCTATATTCAGATCGTAAAGATCGTACTTGCGTTCGTGCCCGATTTCAATAACGTCGCGGAACCCGCGAGTAACGATCATTGCTGTCTTTGCACCACGTCGCTCAATAAGCGCATTTGTAAACAAGGTCGTCGCGTGAACAACCCGAACAACTTGCCTGGCATCAATCCGATGTACGGACATCAACTGGCGTACGCCATCCGAAACACCGCTTGCGGGATCCCCATGCGTTGTCAGGACCTTGAGGCTCTGCAGTTCGCCTGCCTCGTAGTTCACCGCAACAATGTCTGTAAAAGTACCGCCTATGTCAATTCCAATTGCCCACTTGCTCACCATTCTCTCCAATTATCGAAACATTAGACAATCTTATGGATTACGCTCATCGAATGCCAATTCAAAAATAAGAACCATTGATCACCACTAGCGATATATGAGATTTAGGAGATGGTGGGGCATCGTAATGGTAAAAACGGACAGCGCCATTGGACAAGCGCCTCTCCACGCCAGCACGTCGAGAAGGCACTTGTTTTGAATAAGACTCAGGTATTGGCAACCGCTTGGTTTGCGTATCGCAAACTAGATGTTCAGCGGCTACCCAATTAACTCAACACTGCGACCGCGGCAAAGTCAGAAGTATTGAATTGGTACCAAGTGGCGATGTAAGACGATTACATCGGAACAGAGAATTTCCTCATTTCCAAGAAAGTCCACCCGCTTCCACCACTTTAACTGCTAAAGCTTCCCTTCTGCGATAGGCATTGTATAATTGAGACCGATGCGGCCTCCTTCAAGGTAAATCACCTGGCCCGTTAAATACGCTGCGTCATCGCTCGCCAGAAATGCGGCAACGCCTGCGACATCTGATGGCAAGCCGAAACGCCCCAAGGGTGTTCTCGACAATATTGCATTTCGTTGCTCGACATCGTCCCACAGACGGGCTTTCGTCATTTCCGTCAAGACAGTGCCAGGGCCAATTGCATTGACGCGAATACCGTAGGGAGCAAGGCTCAGCGCCATTGCATTCGTAAGCGCGGCAATCCCGCCCTTCGAAGACGCATAAGCAGCAAGCTTCGGCATAGTCATGATTGCGCTTGTCGAGCACATGTTAATGATGGCACCTTGTTTTTTCGCCGCCACCATCTGCTTTGCGACGCCTTGTCCAAAGAGGAAAACAGATTTGAGATTAGTTCGGATAACAAGATCGAAGGCTTCTTCCGTCAATTCAAGAAAATCTGCTGGACGATTCACCCCGGCGTTTGCCACCAGCACGTCGATGTCACCATACAACTGAACTGTCTTTTCAATAGCAGCATCTACCTCCGCTTTGATACCAACATCGCACCGTACGAATGAGACAGATCCTCCTCTCTCACGAAGTGCTTTCGCCGACTCTTCGCCAAGCTGAGTCTCGATATCAACGATCACTACATTGGCACCATCTGCCGCAAAGCGCTCCGCACACCCGAAACCAAGGCCACGGGCTCCGCCGGTAACGATAACCGTCTTGTTCTGGGACGTATAATTCTTGTTCACGGACATATAACCTCTGACTGGATAAATATAGATAGCAATGGGCTCAACGATTCAGGAGCCCGCTGTGCTTGGACCGCTGACCGCTTAGATAATCGTGGGCGCGATAGTAGTGAAGCAATCCTCCGACTAAGACCGGAACCAGGCGGGAAGACAGCGCGGGCTTTACCGGGGTGACCTCGATAGCGAGTTCACTACTTGGCGTACCGTATATCGCAGACGCCAGTTCCTTTCCTTGAATGACCGAATGAACGATACCTCGCCCGGTGCAGCCCAGCGCAGCCCAGGCGCCATTTCCTAAATCATGAAGATGCGGGATTTGATCCATTGTTACCGCAAGCCAGCCGGACCAATACGATTCCCACTCGATCTTTTCGATTTGCGGATACAACGTCAAGATGCGTTGGGTCGCTTTATGTATGTACGGATGGCCGCGCGCAGTAAATGCGGGGCCATCGACGCCGGCTTGCAAGCGCCCATCAGGATAGATACGCACCCCAGAAAAGAGATGTCTGGAGTCAGTAAGCGCTTGGCCACCTGGCAAAATAGTAGCGGCCACATTTTTTGACAAAGGCTTGCTGACCAACTGGTACGCCCGCATCGGAATGATGCTTGCCCTCAGCTCGGAAGACAGTAACGGCGTTGTATAGGCGTTCGTTGCGAAGACCAGGCTGCCTGCGAGCACTCGCCCCGTGGGAGTTGAGACCTCCCAGCCCTTAGACACCCTACTGACTGACACGACAGGACTGTTGCAAAAAACAAGGCCTCCCTCCTCTTCAACGGCCCTTGCAAATCCATTGGCTAGCCCAAGCGGATTAATCGTTCCACCACGCGGCTCAAGTGTCACATATGAATAGAAGTCACTGCCTACCAAGCGATGCGCCGTTGCCCGATCTAAGACCTGAATCGAGGTCCCGTTGTCTTCCCAGTAACGCAGCCGAGCTTCAATGCCTCGAACGCCGGCGGCGCTGTAAGCCGCGTAAAGCAAACCATTCCGCACAAGGTCGCATCCAATTCGATATCGATCAACGAGATCAAACACAAGCTGGGGCCCAGTGCCAGTCGCATTCAATAGTCGCTGCCCTCGTTCTTCACCAAGAACCTTGATGGCGGCCCCGGGACTGAGCTTCAGATATGGTCCTACTTGACCGGCATTTCGTCCGGACGCGCCCCAACCGATTGAATGGCGCTCGAGCACTGCTACCTTCGCACCCCGTTGCGCGAGATGTAACGCTGCCGAAAGTCCGGTATAGCCGCCACCGATGACGACGACGTCAGTCACGACTTCATCACTAATCGGCGCCCTTTCCTTGCTCGGTTCAGCTGCGCGCGTATAAAACTCGGGAACAGGAAAAAGATCGTCGTTAGGAGCGTACATCGTGACTCCCGCCGGCGACCATGGATGCCGGGCTCACGAAGCATGAGCGCCACGTTACGCGACTTGACCGAACGACCTGCAAAGCACATGTGCACAGGCGTCCTTCCAAACGTAAACCCCTGAGTTCTACAGTCTTCCTTTTCGACGCCATATCAAGTCATGCCCCTATCGGATAGGTGAAACGAAATCATCGTTAATCGTATCAAGGGAGGAAAACAACGACAATTCGCAAATTATTATGGATTGTTCGTTTTTTAAGATATTTATTTTTTCCGATTCGTAGATACAATCAAATTTACCCGGATCGTGGGCTTAGTTTTTATACTAATCCATGGTGTTTATAATATTGTGCAATAGGAGAATATGCAATGAAGCGCCGATCGTTTGTTAGCATTATGCTGTCAGCACCGCTCTGTCAGATTGGGAGTGTTTACGCCCAGTCAAACGAATTAGTCGTGGGAGTAGATACGTCTTTTATGCCGTTCGAATTTAAGCAAGGCGAAAAATACGTAGGATTCGACGTCGATATCTGGGACGCAGTTGCGACCGCCCAAGGATGGAAGTATCGGTTACAGCCGCTGGATTTTCCGGCGATTATTCCCGCATTGCAGACAAAGAACATTGATGCGGCAATGTGCGGAATGGTAATCAAACCAGCTCGTCAGAAGGTTATCGATTTTTCAAGTCCTTATTACGACAGCGGCTTGGCAATCGCAGTACAGGACAATAACGTCAACATTACAAAGCCTGAAGATTTAACCGGAAAGACAGTCGGTGCCTTAACGGGATCGTCAGCGATAAGCTGGTTAAAGGATAGTGTTAAAGATGTTCATATCCAACAGTTCCCTGTCATCGATCAAGTATATTTGGCGTTAGTGGCAGGCCGCGTTGATGCGGTGGTACATGATACCCCGAACGTTCAATATTTCGCCAATACGGCCGGTAAGGGCCAAATCAAGATCGTAGCTCATCCGGTTACCGGTGACAAATACGGATTCGCATTTCCAAAAGGCAGT
>Ga0105854_1001098_pt1 | contig 11221 bp, 10 predicted proteins | sample OrgsoiDNA_201058_FD_89679 | JGI IMG/M metagenome (GOLD analysis project Ga0105854, IMG submission 89679) | Permafrost soil microbial communities from the Arctic, to analyse light accelerated degradation of dissolved organic matter (DOM) -... | ecosystem: Environmental > Terrestrial > Soil >... | reverse complement strand
CCGTTCGCGTCGCAAGAGCGGCTAAAAGAGCCGCGATGCGTGGACGGGTCAAATGGATCAGGGGGTATGGACATGAATTCCGTCTTGCATACAAGATGGAATTCATTAATGCAGGAGCTATGCCAGGAGAAAGGTGCGCTTGTGTTTAAGGCAGCCAAGCCTCGCGGCACAAGGCTCTCCGCCGATCACACGGGCTCCGTGCGATGGCTTGGTGAGTCCCTGACGCTTTAGCTGCTGGTGCGCGATGCACCGTCGAGTAACGTGCACGCACAAAAGCGGCGCTCCACGGCGCCGCGAATCACTAGCCATCTTCCAGACTTCAGTTTCAGGACGTCTGGTTTGCGCGCGACGACGCGGTAACGCTTCTTCCCGTCAGGAATTTCCCTAGAAGAATCGACGGACGCTCAACCACAAAATGAGTGACGGCGGCAACGGGAATGACAAGCACTGCCGCTGTCACGATCGAATGCCACGGCGAGCCAGAAGCAGGCATCAGGTGAATTACAGTAAGGAGAACGACAGTATGGGTCAGGTAAAGGCTGTAGGAAATCGTGCCCAGGAACACAATCGGGCGCTTGGCCAGCACCAGTGTGAAACGCCTGGATACGATTGCCGTGCAGACCATGCCCGCGGCGCCCGCCACGACGCACCAGTCGAAGATGTACTGACCGATAGCACCCGACGTAATCGACAGCACCAAGCGCGACAGGAAATAGAGCGTGAGCGAAGCGGCGAGGACAAGCATCGTCCGACCGCGCTTATCCAGCCATTGTTGCCAGCGCACGCGGTGGAAAGCCAGCGTCGCGCCGACGATGAACATGCCCAGGAAATGCGCCGTCATCGCCCAGTCGCCGCTGAAACTTGGGCTGCTGGTCTGGTCCGTATTTCTCCCCATCGCGAACGCGAAGGAAACCAGGGAAATACACAGCGCCGCTGCCAGACAGGTGCGCGCGGAAAAGCGGCTGACGCAATACACGACCAGCGGCATCATCAATGAAATGCGCATCTCGTAGATCAGCGACCAGATAACGGGAAGCACGCGATTAGCTTTGTATTCTCCGATGAATAGCAAATGATCCAGCATTTCCCTTCCGGAGAATGATCCTGTCCAGATATCGTTGAACCATGAGCCAGCCCATTTAACCGGTTCTATATTAATCAGATTAACGATCGAAAAAGCGGTAAACAAAACGGCGAGATAAGGCAGATAAATCCGGCAAATCCGCCTGATCGCATAGTCGCGATATGAAATACGTCGGTCCGATATCAATTGAAGGGTCAGGACAAATCCGCTAAGTATGAAGAATAGGATAACCGCTTCATGGCCGAGCGCCAGCACGCGCAGCGGCGACCGGGGTATCCACCAGAGCGGACCGACCAATATGAAATGATTAACCACGACCATCAGGGCAGCTATGCCACGCAATGCATCCAGCTGAGGATAATGGCGGCCGCGAAAAGGGCTTATTTCATTCATCCGATAAATACCTTGCAGTCGGGAGTATTGGCGGGTGATGACAATGTTCGGTTGATACGGTCTACCAAATTAATTAGTTGGTAAAGGAAAGTTTAATGGTCAATTCAATAGACAATTAGCACCGTATAACTTTCTAATACTTTTTTTCCTTATTGCCGATGCACGCCGCGCGGGCAGTCGTAATTTTTGCCAGTGTGTTTCAGGTGTTGACGGGACCGATGCGACCAAGTGCTGACGCATGGAGCGTGAGCGACGGGCATCGCTCAATAGCAAACCAATACCGGGTCGTGCAAGCCAGGCCTTAAGCGGCTGCCCTTGGCTCGCCAACGGGTTCGATCGGATTAACGGGTGCGCCGGCAGCATCTACCGTCCCCTGGTTCTTTCGCCAGTACGCCGGCGGCGTTCCGAATTCCCGCTTGAACGCCCTATTGAATGCCGCCTCCGATTCGTAGCCGACCTGCTCCGCCACCGCGGCGAGCGACTTGCTGCCGGTCAGGAGTTCCTGCGCCGCGACCTGCAGGCGCCAGCGCGCCAGATACTGCATGGGCGGCTGTCCCAGCAGGTCTGTGAATCGTTGCGCCAACGCGGAACGCGACAAGCCCACTTTTCGCGCGAGTTCATCGACGGTCCAGGCGTGCGCAGGTTGCGCGTGGAGCATCGATAACGCGCGACCGACGAACCGGTCGCGCACACCCGCCAGCCACCCTTTCCGGTCCGCAGGCAGGGTATCGATACAACGGCGCACCGCTTCGACGAACAGCAGCTCAGACAGCCTGGCGAGAACGATGGCGCTGCCGGCCCGCCACTCGCTCGCTTCCGCTGCAGCGAATTGCAGTGACGACGTAAGCCATGCCGAGCGCGGATCATTGCGCATGTCGACTTTGAAGATGGGCGGCAGTGAGGAAAGCAACGGGTTGCTCAAGGTGTTGTCGCAGGCCAGGAAACCGCAGATAAGACGTGTGCCGGTTCCGCCGCCTCCATAAGACAATTTCATCACCTGGCCCGGTGTTGTCTGCAACTGACTGGCGAGCAAGGGCGCCGCCGACGCGGGAGAAAGTGCCAGGTCGCTGCCAATAATGTGCGCTTCGCCTTGCGGCACCACCAGCAGCTCGCCGGCATCGAGGTGAATCGCGGAGCCTTGATTGCCAGCGAGTTGCGCGCAACAGTGCCCTTCGATGATCAGATGATAGGACACCACACGTTCCGATAGTGGCAGGAAAGCCCCGTAGAGGGCCGCATTTCCCTGGCCCATCACGCACCAGGGCTCAGTGAACTCTCCATTGAGATACACCGCTCCGCTCAGGCGAACCGCGCGAAGGACATCGGAAACGGCGTCCATGAATGATGTCCGGTGAATAGCATCTGTTGAATACGGCGTCCTGCACAAGAAATCTGGACGCCTGATCATTCATCAGGATAAGCAATTCGTAAATACTAGCACCCACGTACCGCAGCTTCCAGTGCTGAACCGTAACGTTCAGGCGAGCGCATAGGGTGCTATCGAGTGCGTGCTGCGGCGCGCATCAGTCCGCTGGGCGAGGCTGCATCGGCAGACCCATGCACGCCCGGGTAAAAATCAATGAGGGAGATGCATCATGAGCGACGAAAAGACTTACAAGGGAGCCTGCTTTTGCGGCGCGGTTCAACTCACGGTCAGCGGCGAGCCGGCGGGAATGGGTTATTGCCACTGCGACTCGTGCCGAAGCTGGTCGGCTGGACCCGTTAACGCATTCACGCTATGGAAGCCCGAGGCAGTGCACATCACACAAGGCGCCGACAACATAGGCACTTACAACAAGACACCGCACAGCTATCGAAAATGGTGCAAGACATGCGGCGGCCACCTCTTCACCGAGCACCCCGGCATGGGAGTCACCGACGTGTATGCAGCAGTTATTCCAGACTTTCCGTACGAGGCCGGCGTTCATGTGAACTATCAGGAAACGAGGCTGCGGATGAAGGACGGCTTGCCGAAGATGAGAGATATGCCGGAGGAAATGGGCGGATCGGGAGTCACGTTGGCGGAATAACGCGTGTCAGTCACACCGTAACCACACCATGCAGCACCGCGTGGCTGCATCGAAACTTTATTTAATCAGGAGTACAGGCATGCCAGCAGATACGTCCACCATTACCCCGGCTATTGACCTCGCCGCCGTCAAGACCCGCCAGCACGCCGCATGGTCAGCGGGGGATTATGCCGTTGTTGGCACCACACTGCAGATCGTCGGCGAGAACCTGTGCGAGGCGCTCGATCTGCGCTCAGGCAGTCGCGTTCTCGATGTCGCCGCCGGCAACGGCAACGCCACGCTGGCGGCCGCGCGCCGCTGGTGCGACGTGACCTCCACCGACTACGTCGCGTCGCTGCTCGAGTCCGGGCGGGCACGCGCGAAGGCCGAGGGCCACACGATCCAGTTCCAGGAAGCCGATGCCGAAAACCTGCCGTTCCCCGATGCCTCATTCGACGTGGTGCTGTCTACCTTCGGGGTGATGTTCACCCCGAACCAGGACAACGCGGCGCACGAACTCGCGCGTGTCTGCAAACCGGGCGGCAGGATCGGCATGGCGAACTGGACGCCCGACAGCTTCATCGGCCAGGTGTTCAAGACGATCGGCAAAACCATTCCGCCCGCGCCTGGCGTGAGATCGCCAGCGCTGTGGGGCACCAAGGCAAGGCTCGACGAGTTGTTCGAACACGCCGCGCGCGAGATCCGCGTGACCAGCCGCGAGTTCGTCTTCCGTTACCACTCGCCGGCGCACTGGCTCGACGTGTTCCGCACCTACTACGGTCCGATGAACAAGGCCTTCGGCGCTCTCGACGCCGAGAAGCAGGCTGCATTCACCCAGGACTTGCTGGCGCTCATGGAGAGCCGCAACCGTTCGGGCGACAGCACGCTGGTGCTGCCGAGCGAGTACCTCGAAATCGTGATCGAGCGAAAGTGAAAACCCGGACTGCCGACTAGCTTGAAGACCGATAGTCGGGTGATGGTCTCGCTCCAGAACGTCATGACTGCGCGGATTCGGAACGCGCTGCAGATACTGGCTGCTGCTTAACCAGATCTCACGGCGCACCTTCGATTGTCCGGTCAGCATTTTCTGCAGCCCGAAGCGCTCGCGCGTGCGAACAGCGGCATGACGAATCCTCCGCCCGCGGCTGCCGAGAGCATCTGAACCGAACTACCGCTGAATCTCAATCGTGAATTGCAACAATAGCTTCGATCTCCACCGTGATATTGCCGGGCAGCGACCCCACGCCGACAGCGGAACGCGAGTGCCGGCCCGCGTCGCCGAACACATCGACGAAAAGGTCGGAGCAGCCGTTGATCACGCGTGGGTGATCGGCGAAATCCGGCGTTGCATTGACCATGCCGAGCAGCTTCACGATGCGTTTTACCCGGCTTAAATCGCCTAGTTCCACATGCAGGACCGACAACAGGTTAAGACCCACGAGTAACGCGTGCGCATACGCTTCATCGGCGGTGACGGTGTCACCCACCTTGCCCGTCATCAGTTGCCCGGTTTCATCTAGCGGCCCTTGCCCCGACAAAAACAGCAGGTTGCCTTCGCGTGTGCAGTGAGTGAAGTTGCCTATGGGTGCGGGCACGTCCTGAAGTTTTAAGCCGCGGGCCTGCAGCCGTTCATAGCAGTTCATCTCAGTCGAAAATCCCATGTTGCGTTGGTTCTCTTTCAAGTATTGAGGACAAGGTTCAAAGACCCGCTAACCAGCGCCGCATTTAGCCGATAGAGTCAGGCGTGCGGCGCTGCCAGCCAAGCCGGGCTTCAATGCGCGCGGCAACGACTTTCAGTTCATCGCCAAAACGTTCAGTACTCTGAAGCGCCTTGGCTTCCGGCATCACGATTGAAATGGTGAAAACGCAGTCTCCTGTCTGATCGAGCACCGGTGCGGCGAGACACGCCACGGATGCATCCGACTCCCCGATCTGGATTGACAGGCGCGCGTCGAGCGCTTCACGCGCCATTCGCGCTAGCACGTCAGGACGCGTTTCGGCGCGCGCAGTGGGAGACGACTTCGCGTACCGCTCGAAATAGGCGATTCGCTCGGCATCCGGCAGATGTCCCACCAGCAATCGCCCCGACGCAGTCCAGTTGAGCGGCACCCGGCTTCCCACGCGCGATGTCACGCGAAAATGGCCCGGCCCCTCTGCCATTTGCAACACGACCATCATCCCTTCTTCGAGTCCGCACACCTGCACCGTCTCGCCGACCTGGGCCGACAAGCGGTTCATCTCCTCGTGCGCGACCGCAAGATAGTCGAGCGAACTGGCATACGTCAGCCCATAGCCGTAGAGCCGCGAGCCGAGCCAGATCGCGCCCTCGGGCGTGCGGGCCAGCAAGTTCTTCTCCACCAGGTCATTGATGATCGAATAGACCGTCGATAACGGCGCACCTACCAGACGCGCGATTTCATACGCGGTGATCGGACGGTTCGTGTCCTGCAATGCATCGAGGATCTGCACTGCCCGGTCGATCGCACTCGTACGCGTGCGCGGGGCTGGCGGGGTCGCGGGAAGATCGGACCTGTCTGGCACCGGCTGCTCTCTGGTCTGCGGTTCCTGCATGGTTTGACGGGGCTTGGCGGTCATCGCGCTCCTGGAGACTGATTGTTTTTGTACAGTTTGACGCAAGCGCATCGTATGATAATCTAATACACAATTACAACATACATTCCATAATAAAGGAATACCAGGAGCCGCACGATGGATATTTATTCCCGATTTGCTCTACGCCCGGTCGTCAATGTGTCGGGCACGATGACGAGCCTGGGTGCGTCCATCGTGGCAGCGCCCGTCATTGAAGCAATGGCGGCCATCCTTCCTCAGTTCGTCGAGATCGACGACTTGCAACGCAAGGCATCGGCCGTGATCGCGCAGGCTTGCGGCAGCGAAAGCGGCTATATCACAGCGTCCTGTTCGGCGGCGATCACGCTCGGCGTTGCTGCAACCATGACCGGCGACGATCCTGGGCTGATCGAGCGTTTGCCCGATACAAGCGGACTGCGCAACGAAGTCGTCGTGCAAACGGGCCACCTCGTCAATTATGGCGCACCCATCGACCAAGCCATCCGCCTCGCCGGCGCTCGCGTCGTGCCGGTGGGAGCGGCCACGGAGTCGCATGGTTACCAGCTATCCGCTGCGATTAGCGAGCGCACGACCGCGGCGCTCTATGTAGTCTCGCATCACACGGTGCAGTTCGGACTGATCCATGTGGAAGAATTCATCGCCATCGCGCATGCGAAGGGTGTACCGGTAATCGTGGATGCGGCGTCCGAATATGACCTCACGCGTTTCATTGCCGCGGGCGCCGATCTCGTGCTGTATTCGGCGCACAAGTTTCTCGGTGGTCCGACCGCAGGTATTGTCGCCGGCAAGAAAACGCTGGTACGTGCCGCCTATTTCCAGAATGGCGGCATTGGCCGTGGCATGAAAGTGGGCAAGGAAGGCATTGCCGGCGCCATCGCCGCGCTCGAGCAATGGCGGCAGCGCGACCATGAAGCGGTGCGTGCCCGTGAGCGCACTTATCTTGAGTTGTGGCGTGAAGCGTTGAACCTCCGCCCGGGTGTGCGCGCGGAGATAGACGCCGATCCGACCGGCAATCCGCTCGATCGCCTGAAGCTGTCCATCGATTCCCGCGAGGCGCGTATCAGCGCCTGGGACCTGGCCGACGCCCTCGCCCATCCGTCGGCGGGCAGCGTGCCGGTGATCGTCCGCGATCACGAGGCCGAACTGAATTTCTTCTTCATCGACCCGTGCAATCTGCATCCGGGCCAGGAGCACAGCGTGCTCGAACGCCTGCTTGATGAACTCGAGCGTGCGCAGCACGCGCCACATCCGCTGATCACCCCGTTTTTCCAGCGCGATGCGCGGCGTGGCGCCGGCCGGCGGAATTGGCCCGACTGAGCGGCGCGACTGAACCTGATTTTTCTTGTATGACCGATACGCCGGATTTCTCCGGCGTCGCTTTGCCTTGCACGTTTAGTAATCCTTACGCCATCGAAGACAACAAAAATTCATCGATGAACGCCCTTCTTTCGACCTGAGGAAACCAGATGCATAAGCAGATCCTTCGCACGGCCGTGGCCGTCGCGGTGACCGGAAGCGTTGCACAAGCCGCTTTCGCCCAAAGCAGCGTGACGCTCTACGGTATTGTGGATGCCGGCTTCACGTACACCAACAATCAAAAGGGCAATAGCGCCTATCAGGCGACTCAAGGCAACGTACAAGGGTCGCGCTGGGGCTTGCTTGGCAGCGAGGATCTGGGCGGCGGCAACAAGGTCCTGTTCAGGCTCGAAAACGGCTTCAGCCTGGAATCGGGCGCGTCGGGCCAGGGCGGCCGCATGTTCGGCCGTAGCGCATGGGTGGGACTGAGCAATGATCACGCGGGTACGATCACGCTCGGCCGCCAGTACAACAGCGTGCAGGATTACCTCTCGAATCTGCAGATCAACGGTGTAGGCGCAATGAGCCAGTACGGCAACGCGATCTACGACAACGACGACATCAACAACACCTACCGCACCAGCAACGCCGTCAAGTACACCACGCCTACGTTCTCAGGCCTCACCGCGAACGCAATGTATGCGTTCTCGAACACGGCCGGTGACTTCTCCAACAACCGCGCGTGGAGCGTCGGCGCCGATTATGCCGCGGGTCCGGTGCGCCTGGACGCGGCCTACTCGCTGGTCGATCACCCTGCGTCGAACACGGCCGGCGCCGCTCCCTCCGACAACTACTACAGCACGAGCTCGTCGATCATCAGCAACGTCGCACGCAACCAGGTCTGGGGCGCAGGCGGCGCCTACACATTTGGGCCTGCCACGGTTGCCCTGCTGTACACGAACTCGCATTTCGATCTCCTGACCGGCGGCAGCCTGCGTTTCGCGAACTATGAAGCGAGCGTGCGTTATCAGTTCACGCCTGCCACGCTGCTCTCGCTCGGCTACATCTACACGAGCCAGAACAGCAGTTCGGCAAGCGCGTCGAATGGTCACTACAACCAGCTCGCACTCGGTGGGGAGTATTTCCTGTCGAAGACGACCGACGTTTATCTGAACGGGATTTACCAGCGTTCGTCCGGCGCCAAGGCATGGATTGAAGGGGCCTCGAATCCGTCCAGCAACAACGGTCAGTTCGTCACCGTCGTGGGCATTCGACACAAGTTCTAACCAGGTATGCCGGACCGTTGAAGACCCATGCGGCTCGACGGTCCGGCTTTTTCGACTGGTTTTTCCGACCGCTATTTTGGAGCCTCCATGGCGACTGTCCAGGGAAGTCTGTTACTCGTCTACGCGTTGGTCGCGATCATCGCGCTGGTCGTGCTGATCGCGCGATTCAAGCTCAATCCGTTTATCACGCTGATGGTGGTGTCTGTCGCCCTCGCGCTTGCCGTCGGCATGCCGATGACGTCGATTCTCAAGTCATTCGAAACCGGCGTGGGCGGAACGCTCGGGCATATCGCGATCGTGGTCGGGCTCGGTACGATGCTCGGCAAGATGATGGCCGAATCCGGCGGGGCTGAACGTATCGCGCAAACGCTCATCGGATTGTTTGGCCCGAAGAATGTGCATTGGGCAATGATGTGCATCGCGTTCCTCGTCGGCCTGCCGGTATTTTTCGAAGTCGGTTTCGTGCTGCTGATTCCGATCGCGTTCAACGTCGCGCAGCGTACGGGTACGTCGATGATCCGCGTCGGCATTCCGATGGTCGCGGGACTCTCGGTCGTGCACGGCCTGATTCCGCCGCACCCGGCCGCGTTGCTGGCGGTGACGGCCTATAACGCGGACATTGGCCACACGATTTTCTACGCGTTGATCGTCGGCATTCCCACCGCGATTATCGCCGGACCGTTGTTCTCGAAACTGATCGCGAAGTTCGTCGTGCTCGAGGGCGTCAACCCCATGGCGCAGCAGTTTATCGAGCAGGATGCCGCACGCGCGACGCAGAAACTGCCGAGCTTCGGTATCACGCTGCTGACGGTCTTGTTGCCGGTGCTGCTGATGCTCGTGGGCAGTTGGGCCGACCTGATCGTGCCTGCGAAGTCGACGGCCAATGACGTGCTGCGCCTGATCGGGCATCCGGACATGGCGCTGCTGCTCGCGGTGCTGTTGAGCTTCTACACGTTCGGCTCGGCGCGTGGGTTCAATCGCGAATCGATCCTCAAGTTCACGAACGAGTGTCTGGCGCCGACCGCCAGCATCACGCTGGTCGTGGGTGCCGGAGCCGGTTTCGGTCGCATCCTGATCGATAGCGGTGCGTCCAAAGCGATTGTCGACGTGGCCACCGGCGCGCACGTGCCGCTGCTGATTCTTGCGTGGCTGGTCGCGGGTTTGATTCGGGTCGCGACGGGATCGGCAACTGTTGCCATGGCCACGGCCGCGGGAATCATTGCACCGATCGCAGCGGCCGCCGCCTCCACCGCAACTGGCGTGCGTCCAGAGCTGCTCGTGCTCGCAACAGGCGCCGGATCGCTGATCCTGTCGCATGTCAACGACGGCGGTTTCTGGCTGGTCAAGGAGTACTTCGGCATGACCGTGACGCAGACGTTCAAGACCTGGACGGTATGCGAGACGATTATTTCGGTGACCGCGCTGGCGTTCACGCTCGGGCTGTCGATGGTGATCTGAAGCGGCGCGGCATGTCGATAAAACGCTTGCCGCCTGCTTTAATAACGTTGTAAATCCGGTGTGCGCGCGTTGGGCCGCCGGAGCCGTCGTGACATCACGTTCCCAGTCGATATCCCTTGCTGTGAATCGTATGGAACAACGCCTCCTCGCCTTCAGTATCTATCTTCCTCCGCAGCCGGCCGATATGAACCTCGATCAGGTTGGTGCCCGGATCGAAACGGTACCCCCAGACGGCCTCGAAAATCATCAACCGGCTCAGGACACAATGGCTCTGCTCCATCATGTAGACCAGCAGCCGGTATTCGGCCGGATTCAGTTCTATCGCCACGTCCGAGCGCGTGACCTGCCGGCTCGACCGGTCGACCTCGAGCGTCCCGACCCGGAGCAGCGTTTCGCTTGACGCGTGGCTCGCGTCCTTGCGTCGAATCATGACTTCAAGACGGACCACCAGTTCGTCCGGGTGATAGGGTTTCGTCAGATAGTCGTCGCCGCCCGAGCGCAAGCCACGCACTTTTTCATCGACGTCGGACAACGCACTGATCACCAGGACGGGCAGGTCGATCTCGGCCTCCCTCAGCAACCGGACCACCATGATTCCGTCTGCGTCGGGCAGCTTTCGATCGAGCGTCATGGCGTCGTAAGCGGTGGCACGCGCTGCGCGCAACGCCTCGCACCCGCTCGAAACGAGATCGACCTCGAAGCCGCGTTCACGCAGCGTTTGGGCGATCTCCGCGGACGTGTCAGGATGGTCCCCGACAGTCAGGATGCGCCGCTGCCTTGAGGTCCCACTCGCAATGTTGCTAGCCAATGTTTTGCTCGTTATAAGTTCGAAGGTCTCTTTCTATTTTAACGAATCAATAATATGCTGACGATGAAAACCCCCTCACTATTGCACTCACAATCGATTCATAAATAGCGCCAATCCTCACCGCATCTTAAGAATATTCCAGATAGCTAAATCAACTTTAATTGTTAGATATTTTTCCTGAAAACCATAGCGGGCCGGACAGCGCGTCAGCGGGATTGGCACACCGGATCATCATTAAACGTTCCAGCGCCCCGTTTCATTATCCGAGGCTTTACCTGACATGGATTATCGAATT
>Ga0105854_1001096_pt1 | contig 11232 bp, 11 predicted proteins | sample OrgsoiDNA_201058_FD_89679 | JGI IMG/M metagenome (GOLD analysis project Ga0105854, IMG submission 89679) | Permafrost soil microbial communities from the Arctic, to analyse light accelerated degradation of dissolved organic matter (DOM) -... | ecosystem: Environmental > Terrestrial > Soil >... | reverse complement strand
TGGCCGAGCGAGACGGCGACGCCCCGGGCGAGCAGCCGGTCGATCAGCGCCTCCGCCCCCCGGAGCTCCGGCGCGAGCGTCATCAGCCGCACCGGGCCCGCGTCCAGCAGCCGGTCGAGCAAGGCCCGGTCGGGATCACGTCGCGCCGATGCCTCGTGCGTGCCGAGGCGATTCGGCGAGAGGAACGGGCCCTCGAGGTGCATGCCGAGGATCCGCGGACGCGACTCTCCGAGCGGCACCTCTTGCATCGCGGCGAGGATCTGGTCTTCGGGGCTCGTGATCAGTGTCGGGAGGTAGGCCGTCACACCGGTCTCGAGGAGCGCCTCTCCGGCGCGCGCATAGGCCGCGGTGTCGGCGTCGAGGAAGTCGACACCGCCGAAGCCGTTCACCTGGAGGTCGACGAAGCCGGGAGCGGCGATCCCGCGGCCGTGCCGGCCCGCCAGGCCGTAGCCCACGACCGAGCCGTCCCGCACCTCGACGTCGCCCTGCACGAGCATCCCGTCGACGAGCGCCGCTGCGACGCCGAGTTTCATCGGACACCGTGGTTCATCGCACCAGTGTACGGCCGCGATCCCCTCTGGTCAATACCAGTTTGTCGAATGTGCTTGCCTCCGCCCGATCTGGTCTATACCATCGCCACGAGGAGCAATGGCGGAAATCCGGCTCGAACGTGTCTGCAAGACCTTCCAGGACGTCGTCGCTGTCGACGACGTCTCGCTGGAGATCGCCGACGGCGAGTTCCTCGTCCTCGTCGGGCCCTCGGGCTGTGGCAAGTCGACGCTCCTGCGGATGATCGCGGGGCTCGAAGAGATCACCGCAGGCGAGATCTTCATCGGAGAACGCGACGTCACGGACCTCGCGCCGCGCAGCCGGGACGTCGCGATGGTCTTCCAGACCTACGCGCTGTACCCACATATGACGGTCCGCCAGAACATGGGCTACGGCCTCAAGGCGAGACGCACGCCCAAGGACGAGATCGCGCGGCGGGTGAACGACGTCGCCGACATGCTCGGTCTTGCGCACCTCCTCGACCGGCGCCCGGCGCAGCTCTCCGGCGGCCAGCGGCAGCGCGTCGCGATGGGGCGCGCGATCGTCCGCCAGCCTCAGGCGTTCCTGCTCGACGAGCCCCTCTCCAACCTGGACGCGAAGCTCCGCGTGGGTATGCGCGCGTCGCTCGCGCAGCTGCACCAGCGGCTCGGCGTGACCACCGTCTACGTCACCCATGACCAGACCGAGGCGATGACACTCGGGCAACGCGTCGCGGTGATGCGCGACGGCCGGATCTTGCAGGTCGACCGCCCGCAGCAACTCTACGAGCACCCTCGCAGCCTCTTCATCGCTGCGTTCATCGGTTCGCCCGCGATGAACCTGGTCCAGGCGTCGCTGGAGCCGGACGCGGTGCGCTTCGGCCAGTACCGGGTCCCGCTCGCCGCGGGCCGCAGGCCGCAAGGGTCAGGAGAGCGGGTCGTACTCGGGATCCGTCCGGAGAGCTTCGAGGATGCGGCGTTCGCACCGGACCTCCCGCGACTCCCGGTCCAGGTGGCGGTGCTCGAGGAGCTCGGCTCCGACGCCCATATCTTCTTCGAGGTGGATGCGGCCCCGATCACGGCCGAGGTGCTCGAATCCGTGACGGACGGCGGGCTCCTTCCCACGGAGCGGGCGCTCTTCACCGCCCGCGTCGACGCCCGGACTTCGGCTCGCGTCGGCGGCGCGATCGAGCTGGCGGTCGACCCCGCGCGCTTCCAGTTCTTCGACCCCGAGAGCGGCGCCAGGCTGGAGACGGCCGCGGTCCCGGAGCTCGCCCGCGTGCAATGACCAAGCAGCGCGAGACCCGCGAACGCGTGCTCGAGCTGATCGAGGAGCTCGGCGTCGGAGACTCGATCCCGTCCGAGCGCCAGCTCGGGGTCGACCTCGGCGTGTCACGGCTGACCGTGCGCGCGGCGCTCGACGAGCTCGTGCGTGAGGGCTACCTCGTGCGCCGCCGCGGCGCCGGCACGTTCGTCGCCGAGCCGAAGGTCGCCAAGGGAATCGACATCAACTCGTTCAGCGACGACATGCGCGCGCGCGGTTTGACGCCGGCGAGCCGCACCCTCGAGCTTCGCGTCGTCGCGGCGGGCGCGCGCCTGGGTCGGATCCTGCACGTTTCGCCCGCAGAGCCGGTCGTCTCCGTGAAGCGCCTGCGGCTCGCGGACGGCGAGCCGATGGCGATCGAGCTGCTGCACGTGCGCCAGTCACTCGTCCCCGGCATGACCGGGGCCGACCTCGAGGAGAACTCGTTCTACGACTTGCTCGCAAGCCGCTACGACGTGTTGATCGTCGGCGGGTCACAGACGATCGAGCCGACCGTGACGAACGAGGAGGAGTCATCGGTGCTCGGGGTCCCACTGCACTCGCCTGCACTCCTCTTCGAACGCGTGACGCGCTCCGATTCGGGCGACATCGTCGAGTTCACGAGCTCCACGTACCGCGGGGATCGCTACCGCCTCGTCACCGAGCTCGGCGATGGCGGCCGGCCCGCGTTGCCGCTCGGAATCGCCGACGTCGCGTCGCTCGCGGCGAGGTAGGGCGATAGTGGCTAAGACCACGCCGGATGCCGTTGCAGCCTGTCTGTGCCAAAGGGTCTCTCGATCAGTCCAGAAGTGGTATTGACATCTTGGGGGTCTTTGTGACATTATCGGCCCGAATGGGAACTGGTCTGTACCAAAAGCGCGGCGCCGAGACTCGTCATGAGCGACTGGGCCGCCTGACTCTGGGGGCATCCAGATGAAGAGACGCAGTATCGTCGCTCTCTGTCTCGTCGCCGTCGCCGCCGCAGCAGTTGCGGCCGCGACGTCGGGCGCGACCAAGAAGGCGACAGCAAGCTCGATCACGGTGTGGCTGCAGATCGACGCGCAGTCCGGTTGGCCGGATGTCGTCGCCGCCGCAAGCCAGAAGTTCCAGTCCGACCATCCCGGCACGACGGTGAACCTCCAGTACCAGAACTGGGGCGATCACCTCCAGAAGTTCGACGCCACGCTGGCCGGTGGCGGCGGAGCGGACGTGATCGAGATGGGCAACACCGAGATGACGAAGTACATGGCCGCGGGCGCGTTCGACGACCTCAGTTCGGCGAAGTCGTCGTTCGACAACTCGGCCAGCTGGCTAAAGGGCCTCGCCGCGTCCGGTGTGTTCGGCGGCAAGCTCTACGGCGTGCCCTACTACGCAGGCTCGCGTGTGGTCACCTACCGCAGCGACCTCTTCAAGAAGGCGGGAATCTCGAAACTGCCGGCAACGACGGCCCAGTACGTGGCCGACGCGAAGAAGCTGCTGGCCAAGAATCCGAAGAAGGGCTTCTCGCCCGTCTACATCGCCGGCACCGACTGGTATGTCGGGATGGGCTTCGTCTTCGACTACGGCGGCGGGATCGCGACGCAGGTCAGCGGGAAGTGGAAGGGCCTGCTCGACTCGCCGAAGTCGATCGCCGGTCTGACCGCGTACAAGAACTTCTTCCTCGCAACCTCGCGGGCGAGCAAGTCGACCGACGAGACGCATCCCAACCCGTACGACGTGTACGCACAGGGCGAGGCTGCGTCGATGGTCGGCCCGAGCTGGTTCAGCTGCTGCGTCGGGGCGAAGTACAAGGGCACGACGGCCCAGTTCGTGATGCCCGGCCACGTCAAGGGCCAGGCGATCCCGGGCTTCCTCGGCGGCTCCGACCTGGCCGTTCCGGTGACGAGCTCGAACAAGGCGCTCGCAGCCGACTGGATCAAGGACTTCACGAGCACGAGCTCGGAGAAGGCTCTGCAGGCGAAGGGCAACATCCCCAACGCGACCAGCCTGCTCGGTTCGAGCGTCAACGAGCGGGCCGCCGCCCGGAGCTGGTTCGTGCCGACGGCGAAGCACTGGGTCGACGTCGAGAACGGCAACATCCTCCGCAACATGCTCGCCCAGATCCTCAGCGGCAAGCTGTCGATCAAGCAGGCAGCGTCGTCGGCGAGCGACAACATCGCATCGGTGCTGAACCAGCCGTAACCGGTGCGCGAAACGAGCTCAATGGCGTCCGCCGCCGAGACCACGCTCTTCCGGTCTCGGCGGCGACGCCGTTTCTGGGGCCACACGCTCCGGGCGGCGATCCCGTACTCCTTGATCCTGCCGGTGCTCGTGGTGATCGGGGTGATCCTCGGCTACCCGCTCTACTGGCTCGTCAGGCTCTCCACCGAGCGCTACGGCCTGTTCGAGCTGATCCGGCACGCAGGTGTGTCGGTTGGGTTCGACAACTTCAGCTCAGTTCTGCGCGACCCTGTCTTCTGGCACACGCTGCTCCGCACCGTCGTCTTCACGGCCGTCAACGTCTCGTTGACGATGGGGGTCGGCATGCTGCTCGCGCTCCTGCTCGTGCGCGTGAGCACCGCCGTGCGCGTGCTCCTGAGCTCGGGCCTCGTGCTCGTGTGGTCGATGCCGGTCGTGGTTGCCGTCCAGGTCTGGCTCTGGATGACGAACTTCCAGAACGGCGTCGCCAACTACGTCCTGACCCAGCTCCACCTCGGCGACTTCATCCGGCACGACTGGTACGCGACGACCTTCTCCCAGCTCAGCCTGGTCACGCTGCTGATCGTCTGGGGCGCGCTGCCGTTCGTCGTGATCACGCTCTACGCGGGGCTCGCCCAGGTTCCGCGCGACCTGGTCGAGGCGGCCGAGGTCGACGGCGCCCGGCCGTGGCGCGTCTTTCTCGACATCACGCTGCCGATTCTCAGGCCGATCCTGCTCATTCTCACGAGCCTCTCGATCATCTGGGACTTCGGGGTCTTCACCCAGCCGTACCTCCTGATCGGCCAGTCGAAGATCACGACCGGGAACTACCTGATGAGCGTCTATCTGTTCGAGGAGGGGTACTTCAAGAGCGACTTCGGACGGGGCGCCGCGATCTCGATCTTGATGCTGCTGATCGTCGCCGTCCTGAGCGTCGTCTACGTGCGCAAGATGGTGCGGATCGGGGAAGCGCAGTGACCCCGCGCCGCAGGGGGCGCCGGGCGCGGCAGGCCGGCTGGAATGCGGTCGGGCTCGCCGTCTTCGCGGTGATGGCCTTCCCGGTCTTCTGGATGATCTCGACGTCGTTCAAGTCGAACGATCAGATCATCAGCCTGAACCCCACGTGGTTCCCGCTGCACCCGACCCTTCAGCACTTCCGGGACGCGATCCACCGGCCGTTCTTCTGGGACGACGTGAAGAACAGCCTGATCGTCGTCTCCGTCACCGTGGCGATCTCGATCGTGCTCGCGTTCCTCGCCGCCGTCGCCCTCTCCCGCTACCGCTTCGCCGGTCGCAAGCTCTGCATCGTCCGCGTGAGCGGCATTCAGATGCTGCCGCAGGCGGGGCTGATCATCCCGCTCTACGTCGTGCTCGCGCGCTACCACCAGGTGAACGCGCTGACCGGCGTGATCGTCACGTACATGACCTTCGTGCTGCCGTTCTCCGTCTGGACGCTCCGCGGTTTCCTGATCGGGATCCCGAAGGAGCTCGAGGAGGCGGCGATGGTGGACGGCTCGACCCGTCTCGGCGTCTTCCTGAAGATCCTGTTGCCGCTGATGGGGCCCGGCCTCGTGGCGACCTCGGTGTTCGCCTTCATCACGACCTGGAACGAGTACATCTTCGCCCGCGTCCTCTTGAACGACCAGGCGAAGCAGACGGTCACGGTCTGGCTCTCGGGCTTCGTCGGTGGTAGCCGCCACACAGACTGGGGTGCGCTGATGGCCGCGTCGACGCTGACGGCGATCCCGGTCGTCATCTTCTTCCTACTCGTGCAGCGGCGGATCGCGTTCGGGTTGACCATGGGGGCGGTGCGCGGGTGAGTCGCGAGCTCCGGGAGCTTGCGGCGGCCTGCATCTTTCCGAGCTTCCCGGGCGACTCTCACCCCGACTGGATCAGGCGCTTCCTCGCGGGCGGCGGCGGCGGGATCGTGCTCTTCGCCTACAACGTCCCGTCGCGCGACCGGCTGAACACGCTGTGCACGGCGCTCCGAGCGGAGCGCGACGACGTCCTGCTCGCGATCGACGAAGAGGGCGGCGACGTGACGCGCCTCGAATGGCAGACCGGCAGCTCCTACCCCGCCGGCGCTGCGCTCGGTGTCGTCGACGACCCTGCACTGACCGAGGCGGTCGCCGCGTCGATCGCCGCCGAACTGGCCGGAGCCGGCGTGAACTGGAACCTCGCGCCGGTCGCCGATGTGAACGTTCCGGCGAACCCCGTCATCGGCACGCGCGCCTTCGGCTCCGATGCTGCTCTCGTTGCCCGGCACGTCGCGGCCTTCGTGCGCGGGACGCAGAGCCGGCAGGTCGCGGCCTGCGCAAAGCACTTTCCCGGTCACGGGGCGACCGAGCAGGACTCGCACCTGGAGCTGCCCGTCGTCACCGGTGAGATTGCGGCGGGGCTCGAGCCGTTTCGCGCGGCGATCGCGGCGGGTGTTCGCACGATCATGACCGCGCACGTGCGCGTTGCGGCGCTGGACGAGGCGCCTGCGACGTTGAGCCATGCGATCGTGCAGGGCCTCCTCCGCGGTGAGCTCGGGTACGACGGTGTCGTGCTGGCCGACGCCCTCGAGATGAAGGCGGTCAGTGCGACCGTCGGCGTGGAAGAGTCCGCGGTGCGTGCGCTCGAGGCGGGCGTCGACGCGCTGTGCGTCGGCCACGATCTCGGCGAGGACGCCGTGTGGCGGATCTGCGAGGCACTCGTCGAGCGCGTCTCGGAGGCGAGGCTGCGCGAGGCGGCGGGCCGTATCGGGGCGCTCGCGACGTGGGCGCGCCCTGCGGCCGGCGGAGTCGACCGCTCGGTCGGGCTCGCTGCGGCGCGGCGTGCACTCATCGTCGAGGGCGACATCAGCTTCTCCGAGCCGCCGGTCGTCGTCGAGCTGCGTCCGCGGGCGAACATTGCCGCCGGCGAGGCCGAGCACTCGCTCGCCGGGATCGTGGTTCGCGAGGGGGAGCCCGTGCCGGGCGCGGACGTGATTGTCGTTCGCGACGCGCACCGCCACGGGTGGATGCGCGAGGCGGCCGACGTTACCGGCGTCGTCGTCGTCGAAACCGGGCTTCCCGTCTGGCGTCCGCGGCGCAGCCGCGGATACGTCGCGACTAACGGGGGAAGCCACGCGTCGTACGAGGTTGCACGCGAGCTCTTTGCGAGCAGGGTCCCGGCATGAGCTCGCATCTCGAGACCGAACTGCGCGAGCAGCCCGCTGCGCTCCGGCGGCTGCTCGACCAGCAGCGCAGCTACGCCGAGCAGATCGGGGACCTGTTCCGCGGCAGCGACGTGCAGTACATCCTGATCGCCTCGCGAGGCAGTTCGTCCAACGCCGCACGCTACGCGCAGTACCTGCTCGGCCGCGCTCATCGCGTACCGGTCGCGTTCGCGACGCCCTCGCTCTTCACGATCTATGGGCAGCCGCCGCGGCTCGACGGGGCGCTCGTGATCGGCATTTCACAGTCGGGGGAGTCCCCGGATGTCGTGGAAGTGGTCGCCGAGGCACGCAGACAAGGCTGTCCGACGGTTGCGCTCACGAACAGCCCGGCCTCGCCGCTCGGTCTTGTTGCCGACGCGGTCCTCAAGCTCGAGGCAGGCGACGAGCAGGCGGTCGCGGCGACGAAGACGTACGTCAACTCGCTCGGCGCGGTCGCGCTCATCTTCGCGACGACGACCGGCGACGAGCAGGCCTTGGCCGAGCTCGAGCTGTTGCCGGAGCAGCTCGCGTCGCAGCTCGACCGCTCGTGGCGCGACGCCGCAGCGCTCGACGGCTTCGGCGGGATCGACGGCGGCACCGTCGTCGCGCGAGGGATCAACTACTGCACGTCGTCCGAGATCGCGCTCAAGATCCGCGAGCTCTCCGGCCTGCTCTTCGAGTCGTACTCGGCAGCCGACCTGATGCACGGGCCGGTTGCCGCGATCGCGCCGGGGTGGCCGGTGATCGCGGTCGCGCCGTCGGGCCCCGCGTTCGACGCGATGGCCGGTGCGATCGATGCCGTTGGCCGGCGCGGCGCGCGAACGGTTGTCATCTCTGACGACGAGCGTCTCCTCGACCGGGGCGAAGTCGGCCTGCCGCTGCTGCCGGGCGTCCCGGAATGGCTCAGCCCGCTCGTTGCCGTCGTCCCCGGTCAGCTCGCGGCGCTGCGGTTCGCGCAGCTGCGCGGCATCGATCTCGACCACCCGCTCGGCCTCTCGAAGGTCACGCTGACCCGCTGAGTCTTAGTCGGGCTCGAGAACGCCGACGTCGACGTCGACGTGGCGCTCGGCCACGCAGAGCTGCGCCCAGTGCTCGGCCCGCTCGAGGATCCGGCGCTCGAGCTCGTCGCGTTCCGGGCCCACCCCTGGAATGTGATCGGCTGCGACCTCGATCCGCACCTGGTGCACTGAGGCCTCGGCCCTCGCGTCGATCTCGTGGTGCTCCTCGGAGATGATCGACACCTCGCCGACCTCGTCGAGCAGCCACGCGGCGAGCCGCTCGATCTCGGCGTCGGTCGCGTCGCGCCCGGCGAAGACACCGAAGTTCACGCGAACCTCGATCGCGGGCGTCTCGTGCTGGTGCACGGCGAATGCCATGGTGGGCTCGGTCATCTCTCTGATGGAACGCAGCGGGTCGTGTCTCGGTTGCGGTCAACCGTCGCGAGGCTGCCAGCGGAAGCCCCGAATCGCCGCAATCAGGCCGATCGCTCCCCACAGGAGCACCGCGGCCAGCGAGCCGCCCTGCGTCCAGATGTGCTCGTGCCGCACCATCACGTTTCGGGTCAGCTTCGTGAAGTACGTCAGCGGCAGCACGTCGGCGATCGCGCGCAGGAAGCCCGGGTACCCCTTCGGCGTGAAGAACGTCCCCGAGATGATCGCCATCGGCAGGTAGACGAAGTTGACCACGGCCGATGAGCCCTCCGAAGAGCGCACGGCGCTCGTCAGCCCGAGCCCCATCGCGGCGAAGGCGGCGGAGCCGATCACGAGTGCGACGAGGAACGAGAACGGCCGGTCGGGAACCGCGACCGAGAAGAGGAGGCGCCCGATCACGATGATCAGCGCCGTTTCGATGAGGAAGACGATGAACGTCGAGAGCAGGACGGCGAGCAGGTACGTCGCGGGCGGCAGGGGCGTCGCACGGATCCGCTTCAGCACCCCGCTCTCGCGGCGGATCACCATCGTGATCGCGAGGCCGGCGAAGGCGGTCGACGCGACGCCGTAGCCGATCATCCCCGCCTCGAGGAACGGCGCAGCGCGCAGGTGCTCCTTTGTGATCGTGCTGTTGCCGTAGATCGAGCCGAAGACGAGGAAGAAGATCACCGGCAGCAAGAACGTGAAGAAGGCCGACTCGCGGTTGCGCCAGAAGAGGAGTTGCTCCGTCTTCACCTCGTGGAAGAAGAGGCTCATTCGCCGGTCAGCTCCAGGTAGATGTCCTCGAGCGTGGGACGCCGCACCTCGAGCCCGGCCAGTTCCTCGCCGCGCGCGATCGCTTCGGCCGTGAGCTCGTGCAGGCGGCGCGTCGGGTCGACCATGCGTTCGACGACCTCCTCCTCGCCGCGCAGGTAGCGGATCTCGGTCTCGACGATGCCGCCCGTCAGCTCAGCGGGCGAGCCTTCGCGGATGATCACGCCATCGCGCAGCACGGCGACCCGATCGGCGAGCTGCTCGGCTTCGTCGAGGTAGTGGGTCGTCAGCAGGATCGTCTTGCCGAGCGCTCGCAGCTCGCGGATCGTGTCCCACGCGGTGCGTCGCGCGCCGGGGTCGAAGCCGGTGGTCGGCTCGTCGAGGAAGACCAGCTCGGGGTCGCCGACGAGTGCGAGGCCGAGGTCGAGTCGCCGCTTCTGGCCTCCCGAGAGGGTGCGCACGCGGGCGTCGCTCTTCTCCACGAGCCCGACGATGCCGATCACCTCGTCGGCGTCGCGCGGTGCGGCGTAGTAGCCCCCGAACACGCGCAGGCTCTCGCGGACTGTGAGGGCGGGATAGAGCGATGACGACTGGAGCATCACGCCGATCCGCTCGCGCCAGGCCGGGCCGCTTTTCTGCGGGTCGACGCCGAGCACCTCGACTTTGCCGCCGTCCGGGCGCCGGTAGCCCTCGAGGATCTCGACGGTGGTCGTCTTGCCGGCGCCGTTCGGGCCGAGCAGGCCGAAGACCTCGCCGGCCTCGATCGTGAAGTCGATGCCGCGCAGCGCCTCGTGGTCGCCGTAGCTCTTGCGCAGGTCGCGGACGGTGACGGCGTTCACAGCGCCACCTCGAGAAACGCGCCGGTCGAAAACGGCACCTGCCGGCCTGTGAGCTCGAATACGATCTCGCTGCAATCGGGCTGGTGGCCGACGACGACGACCGTTTCGCCGTGGCAGTCGACGACCGCGCGCACCGCAGCTGCGTCGGCTCCCGGCGCGAGGCGGTCGTCGGTCTCGAGTTCGAGGCCCGAGGCGCGCGCGATCGCCTCGGCCGTCTCGCGGGCTCGCAGAAGCGGGCTCGACACGACGGCGTCGGGCTGTTCGCCCGCCAGGCGCTCGCCCAGGTCGCGCGCCGCGGCGCGGCCACCCTTGGTCAGCGGGCGCAGCTCGTCGGGCTCGCCGGGTGCGGCCTTGGCGTGACGCACGATGAAGAGACGCACAAGCTTTACCTTAGTTGCGCAGCAACCTCGCCCAGGACATCGACCATCTCGACGTCCTCGTGAACGAGCTGCTGGAGCATCGCGCGTTCGACACCGACGGCCTCGTACTCGCGCAAGCGCTCGGCGACCTGGTCGACGGTGCCGAAGATCGGCGGCCCGTCGTCGCCGGTCAGTTCCTTGAACCGGCCGAGGCGGTCGCGGAGCTCAGCTTCGTCTCGGCCGACGACGCAGCCGGTCATCATCGAGAACCGGAGTGGCTCGCGCCCGGCGGCACGGGCAGCGTCGTCGACCGCGCGCTTTCGCTCGCGCGCCTCCTCGACGGTCGGCCAGACGGTGTTGTACTCGTCGGCATGTGCGACGGCGGCGCGAACAGTGCGCGGCTTCGCCGTACCGCCGACGATGATCGGTGGGTGAGGCCGCTGCACGGGCTTCGGCTGGATCTCGGGGACCTCGGTCCAGTGGCGGACGATCTCGGCCAGCTGCCGGTCGTGCTCGTCGAGACGCTCGCGTGTGGGCGGGAACGCAAACCCGTACGTCTCATGTTCGGCTTCGAACCACCCCGCGCCGAGGCCGAGTTCGATGCGGCCGCCGGAGATCCGGTCGACGGTCGTGACCATCTTCGCGAGCACCGGGACGCGGCG
>Ga0105854_1001095_pt1 | contig 11243 bp, 12 predicted proteins | sample OrgsoiDNA_201058_FD_89679 | JGI IMG/M metagenome (GOLD analysis project Ga0105854, IMG submission 89679) | Permafrost soil microbial communities from the Arctic, to analyse light accelerated degradation of dissolved organic matter (DOM) -... | ecosystem: Environmental > Terrestrial > Soil >... | reverse complement strand
GGGCAGGTCGAGGAATAAGTAACGTCAATTTTTAGTTCCACGTGGAACATCTGATTTTCCAGACGTGCCTCAATGCACACCGGGTAGCCTTTCCAGCCAGCCAATGGGCTGACCAACGCCGGGCGTTTAAGCAGCAAATCCGTGTGAATTCGTAGGTAGGCGTTCTTAGATAATCCTTCATGACTCTGTAGAAAGCGCTGCAGTACATTACGCAGAAGTGCAGGCGTAAGAAGCTGCTGGTCGAGCATTTCCAGGGCCAGGTACAGGCGCGACATATGAATGCCGCGGGCCTCGCCGTCGTCCAGGCTCACGCCGGCATCGGCGGAGGCAGTCAGGCGTTGGCCGTCGATAAGAATGGGCAAGGCGATGCCGCACATGCCTACCCAGTCGAGCGGCAAGGCTTGGCGTGAAGCCTGCGCGGCGATATCCGGCAGAGTCAGCGCATTCATGAGCAGGTCCATCGTTGGAAATAAAAAGACATGTTATATTATAACTATTGAGTCGACGATGATTTTTCTGCTCCAGCCTTTCTTCAGTCATGTCGAGCAGGGACGCTCCTCTATTCGCGGTATATGTCATGCACAGACGTCAGCTCCTCAACCTGCTGCTGGTCAGCCCGCTGTTCACCTTTCCATTGGGGGCTTTTGCCACGCAGATTCGTAATGCGCGCCTGTGGCGCTCCGACGACAAACTGCGGCTGGTGTTCGACCTCAGCGGCCCGGTGCAATACAAGACCTTTTCCCTGACCTCACCGGAACGCGTGATCATCGACCTGAGCGGCGCCGGGCTCAGCGGTGATTTCTCGCAGTTGGCCTTGAAGAACAGCGGAATCACTTCGATCCGCTCCGGGCATTTTGGTAAAGCCGATACGCGCATCGTGCTGGACCTGGCCGCACCGATGCAGCTCAACAGCTTCTTGTTGCCGCCGCAGGATGGCCAAGGTCATCGCCTGGTACTCGACCTGACCGGCGCCACCCACGCGCCGCGCCAGATCGCCGCGCAGCCGCAGCCTCTGGTGGCGCCGGTGGACAAGGCGCATCCCAAGCGCGACATCATCGTAGTAGTCGATCCCGGCCACGGCGGCAAAGACCCAGGCGCAATCGGTTCCAAGGGCCAGCGCGAAAAGGACGTGGTGCTGTCCATCGCCCAATTGCTGGCCAAACGCTTGAAGCGTGAGAAGGGCTTTGACGTGAAACTGGTGCGCAACGACGACTTTTTCGTACCGCTGCGCAAGCGCGTTGACATCGCCCGTCAGCACAAGGCGGATATGTTCATCTCGGTGCACGCCGACGCCGCGCCACGGCTCACGGCCTCCGGGGCGTCGGTGTATGCGTTGTCTGAAGGCGGCGCCACCTCCGCCACGGCGCGCTTCATGGCGCAGCGTGAAAATGGCGCAGACCTCTTGGGCGCCACCACCTTGCTCAATCTCAAGGACAAGGACCCGATGCTGGCCGGGGTGATTCTCGACATGTCGATGAACGCCACCATCGCCTCCAGCCTGCAGCTGGGCAGCTCGGTGTTGGGCAGCCTGCAAAACATCACCACGCTGCACCAGAAGCGCGTGGAGCAGGCAGGGTTTGCGGTGCTCAAGTCACCGGATGTGCAGTCGATCCTGGTCGAGACCGGGTTCATTTCCAACACCCAGGACGCCCAGCGGCTGGTCACCGCGCGCCATCAACAGGCGGTGGCGGATGGGCTTTTCGAAGGCCTGAAAAAGTACTTCGAGAAGAACCCACCGATGAACAGCTACATGGCGTGGGTTCAGGAGCAGAAGAGCGGCCAGGTCTAACAGCCGGTAATGCGGCTGCACGTGAACTTCGCGCTGGTGCCGCCTGAGCTGGAAAACCGGTTGATGGTGGTCCAGCCCACGCGGCGCGTGTAGCCGACCCACGCCTCACCGTCGGACGCCAAGCCGGTAAAGAACGTCAACTGCCCATAGCGGCTGTTGGTCTGTGCCCAGTAGCGTTTGCCGATCACCTCGAAACCGCGCAAATACGTGGTGCCGCCGGCAGTCGCCACGCTGTAGGCATTCCCCAGCGGATCCACGCAAGCCAGCAGGTTGGCGCTGCGCACGCAGGTAGCCGACAGACTCGGCGTTTGTGCGCAGGCCTGTCCTGCCACTGCCAACAACAGGGCGCACACCAGGTATCTCATAAAGTTTCTCGGGGACCGGAACGGGCTCAAGCATTGCGCCCTTCGTCGTGACGAGCAAGGGGGATTGGCTTAATTGTATTGTTATACTATAACATGAAAACACAGCCTGACCCGTGAACCGTTCTCCATGACTGAACAAGACCTTCTTGCCCTATCGCCCAACGATTACATGAATGAAGCCCAGCAAGGTTTCTTCCGCGAGCTGCTGCTGGGCCAGCGTTCTGAACTGCAAGCACGCATCGACGCTGAGTTCCTGGTGCTGCGTGAGCAGGAAACCAACAGCGACCCCGCCGATGTGGGCAGCGCCGAAGAACAGCGCCAATGGCAACTGCGCCTGCTGGAACGCGAAAAAAAGCTGCTGGACAAGATCGACGACGCTCTTGAACTGCTGGCCCGTGGCGAATACGGCTGGTGCCGTGAAACCGGTGACCCCATTGGCCTGAAACGCCTGCTGCTGCGCCCCACAGCGACCCTGAGTATCGAAGCCAAAGAACGTGAAGAGCTGCGCGAACGCCATCAACGGGCGATTTGACCGGCCAACCCTGATGAGGAACACCTGATGCCCAATCGTCTCCCCGTTACCGTGTTATCCGGCTTTCTCGGCGCCGGTAAAAGCACGCTGCTCAACTACGTCCTGCGCAACCGCGACAACCTGCGGGTGGCGGTGATCGTCAACGACATGAGCGAAATCAACATCGACGGCAGCGAGGTGCAGCGCGACGTCACCCTCAACCGCTCCGAAGAAAAACTGGTGGAGATGAGCAACGGCTGCATCTGCTGCACCTTGCGTGAAGACTTGCTGGAAGAAGTCGGAAAACTCGCCAAGGAAGGTCGGTTCGATTACCTGTTGATCGAATCCACCGGCATTTCCGAACCGTTACCCGTGGCCGAAACCTTCACCTTCCGCGACGAAAACGAGCAAAGCCTGGCCGATATTGCGCGTCTGGACACTATGGTCACCGTGGTCGACGGCATGAATTTCCTGCTCGACTACCAGGCCGCCGAAAGCCTGGCCTCACGTGGTGAAACCCTGGGAGAGGAGGACGAACGCTCAATCACCGACCTGCTGATCGAGCAGATCGAATTCGCTGACGTAATCCTGATCAGCAAGATCGACCTGATCAGCAGCCGTGAGCGCGAGGAACTGATGGCGATTCTCGAACGCCTCAACGCTCAGGCCGAAATTATCCCGATGGTCATGGGCGAAGTGCCGCTGAACAAAATCCTCAACACCGGTCGCTTCGACTTCGAGCGCGCCGCCCAAGCGCCAGGTTGGTTACAGGAACTGCGCGGTGAACATGTGCCGGAAACCGAAGAGTACGGCATCGCCTCCACGGCTTATCGCGCGCGCCGGCCGTTTCATCCTCAGCGTTTTTTCGACTTTATCGACCGCCCGTGGGTGAACGGCAAACTGCTGCGCTCCAAGGGCTTTTTCTGGCTGGCCAGCAAGCATCAGGATGCAGGCAGTTGGTCCCAGGCTGGCGGGCTGATGCGCCATGGTTTTGCCGGGCGCTGGTGGCGTTTTGTGCCGAAAAGCCAATGGCCGCAGGATGAAGAAAGCGTAGCGGCGATCATGGCCAACTGGCAGCTGAGTACCGGTGATTGCCGTCAGGAATTAGTGTTCATCGGGCAAAATATCGACTTCAACCAGATGCGCGCCGAACTGGACGCCTGCTTGCTCACCGATGAAGAAATGGCCGCTGGCGTCGAAGGTTGGCGCCTGCTGGCTGATCCTTTTGGCCCTTGGTTCGAGCAGGTAGCCTGATGCTGGCCCCGGTTATTCCATTGCGCCCCGTGATCCGCCAAACGTGCGGTGAAACGCCGCTGGCGCTGGCAGACATCCTGGAAGACGGGGTGAACCTGGCGGTTTGGCAACGCCAGTTGCCTCTGCATATCGCCGAGTTTGGAGCCTTGCTGGTTGCGCTGAACGAGCCGCTGGCCGACTCCTTTGTCATCGAGCTCAATGCCGAAGACGCGGTGCCGAACTTGCAGGGGTTGGCGTCCAGTTGCCGAGATCTTGAAGGCTACGAGGGCTTTATTGCTGATGTGTCTTGGTTGGTCAGCGCGTTTGCCTGCTTGCTGGGCGCCAAGCGCATTGGCGTGCGCTTGCGGCTGCTGGACAAGGCCATGTGCCCGCGTTTTCACGTTGACCATGTGCCGGTGCGACTGATCACCACCTACGCCGGCATTGGTAGCCAGTGGTTGCGCGAAGGCGTTATGGACCGCCGCAAACTGGCCCAGTCGGACGCGGCACCCACCGAGCGCATCGAGCAGATCCTCTGTGGCGAAGTCGCCATGCTCAAGGGCACTCAATGGCATGGCAACGAAGCTCACGGCTTGATTCATCGCTCGCCTGCACTCAAGGCTGATGAGCGGCGGTTGATCCTGACGCTGGATTGGCTCGCATAACCGGGTAGGATCAAGCTCTCTACACGGTCTGAATGATGCCACTGATGCTGCAGAATATTCCCACCCACGTGATTGCCGGGCCGTTAGGCGCCGGCAAGACCAGCCTGATCAAACACCTGCTCGCCCAACGCCCGGCCAACGAGCGCTGGGCCGTGTTGATCAACGAGTTCGGGCAGATCGGTCTGGACGCTGCCTTGCTCACTCAGGATGACGACGGCATTGCTTTGGGCGAGGTGGCAGGCGGCTGCCTGTGTTGTGTGAATGGTGCACCGTTCCAGGTAGGCCTGGGCCGCCTGCTGCGTAAGGCCAAGCCTGATCGGCTGTTTATCGAGCCCTCCGGGCTGGGCCATCCGGCGCAGCTACTCAAACAACTGCGTCAGGCGCCGTGGCAACAGGTGCTCGCCGTTCAGCCGTGCGTGCTGGTGCTGGATGCCCAGGCGCTGGCGGCGGGTAAACCCTTGCCTGATGCGCAACGCGAGACGCTGGCCAGTGCCGGGCTGTTGGTGTTGAACAAGGATGAGGCGCTGGATGCCGCGCAGCGCCAGGCCATTGAACAGCAATTACCCGACTGCCCGCTTTACTGGACGCGCCAGGCGCACGTGCCGCTCGACCTGTTGCCCGGCTTGGATGCGAAAGGCCGCACTGCTGTGGATAACGTCGAAGTGCCCCAAGGCTTGGCGCAGATACCGGCGATCTGGACCGATCCGACGCTGCCAATCTGCCTCAGCCAGGCTCAAAAAGATGGCTGGAGCATCGGCTGGCGCTGGCATCCTGGCCAGCGCTTCGACACCGTGCGCCTGCACGGCTGGCTGAAAAATCTGGTGTGGCGGCGCGCCAAACTGGTTATCCACAGCCCTGAAGGATGGCTCAGCGCCAACGCGGTGGATAACGGCGCACTTCTCTGGCAACCGAGCGAATGGCGCCGTGACTCACGTATTGAATTGATCTTCGGCCAGCCACAGGACGTGGCTGCATTGCAGGACGCTTTAGCCGCCTGCCGTCAGTGACGGTTTTTGCTGGCGTGGTCCTGGCGCCATTGGCTCAGCTCGATCACTTCAGCGCTGGGCAGCGGCGTTTTGATCTCGAACGGGTAGGGCGCCAGTTCGATCTGCGCGCTGTGAGCGCCAAACTGAGTGATCGTCCCGGGATGGCGGGCTTCGCCGGTTACGGTGAACTCAAAGTTATAGATGCGCGCCAGACGCCGCCGGCCCTTGGCATCCTTCACAAAACCGATGCGTTTCAACGCCACCGCGCCATCGAGCAGCTCGATATCGAGCTTGGCGCAATGCTGCTTGACCCGCTCCAGCGCCCGCTCGCGCAGGCCGTGGTTGTGCCAGACCCAGGCGGCGCCGGTCGCCAGCAGCATCAACACAAAGATGTTTCCCAGGGTCAGCATGCGATGAACTCCAACAAAGTGAGAGCAGCTTAACTGTGTCTCTGGTCTGTCGTACAGGCCGTGTTTAGTCGCATACTGCGCGGCCAGAATTTCAATGGCTTTACGGAAATCTCCCGCATGAAACGCACACCTCATCTGCTTGCGATCCAGTCTCATGTGGTTTTTGGCCACGCCGGAAACAGCGCCGCCGTGTTCCCCATGCAGCGGGTCGGGGTGAATGTCTGGCCGCTCAACACGGTGCAGTTCTCCAATCACACTCAGTATGGCCAGTGGGCGGGCGAAGTGTTGGCGCCGCAGCAAATTCCGGCGCTGGTGGAAGGGATTGCCGCAATCGGCGAGTTGGGTAACTGCGATGCCGTGCTGTCTGGCTACCTCGGCAGTGCGGCCCAGGGCCGTGCGATTTTGACGGGCGTGGCGCGCATCAAGGCCATCAACCCCAAGGCCTTGTACTTGTGCGACCCGGTGATGGGCCACCCGGAAAAGGGTTGCATCGTGCCCCAGGAAGTCAGCGATTTCCTGTTGGACGAAGCGGCAGCAATGGCGGATTTCCTTTGCCCCAACCAACTGGAGCTGGACAGCTTTGCCGGGCGCAAGCCGCAATCGCTGTTCGATTGCCTGGGCATGGCCAAGGCGCTGCTGGCGCGCGGACCCAAGGCCGTGCTGGTCAAGCACCTGGATTATCCGGGCAAGCTGCCGGATGGTTTTGAGATGCTGTTGGTGACTGCCGATGGCAGCTGGCACTTGCGTCGGCCACTGCTGGCGTTCCCGCGTCAGCCGGTGGGCGTGGGCGACCTGACGTCGGGGCTGTTCCTGGCGCGGGTGCTGCTCGGTGACAGCCTGTTGGCAGCCTTCGAATTCACGGCCGCTGCGGTGCATGAAGTGCTGCTGGAAACCCAGGCCTGCGCCAGCTACGAGCTGGAGCTGGTCCGCGCCCAAGACCGCATCGCCCATCCTCGCGTGCGCTTCGAAGCCACACCGATCGGTCTGTAACCCAACAAAACCCATGTGGCAGCGGGCTTGCCCGCGATAGCGGTGGGTCAGCCAGTACATGCACTACTGACAGATCGCTATCGCGGGCAAGCCCGTTCCCACATTTTGATCGGGTTTAGAGCTGGGGTCTTACGGCCCGTCTGCCTTGATTTCCTGATAGCGCTTTTCCAGCTCCTGGCGAATCTGCCGGCGCTGCTGCGCCTGCACGAACCGGCGCTTGTCTTCGCTGTTGTGCGGCTGCAGTGGCGGCACGGCGGCGGGTTTGCGCTGGTCGTCCACGGCCACCATGGTGAAGAAGCAGCTATTGGTATGGCGCACCGAGCGCTCGCGGATGTTCTCGGTCACCACCTTGATGCCCACTTCCATCGACGTGTTGCCGGTGTAGTTGACCGAGGCGAGAAAGGTCACCAGCTCGCCGACATGGATCGGTTCGCGAAAAATCACCTGGTCCACCGACAAGGTCACTACATAGCGACCGGCATAACGGCTCGCACAGGCGTAGGCCACTTCGTCGAGGTACTTGAGCAGGGTGCCGCCGTGAACATTGCCTGAGAAGTTGGCCATGTCAGGGGTCATCAGTACCGTCATCGACAGCTGGGCGTTTCCGGGTTCCATAGCACACTCACGGGTTGTAGGCATCGGTTGGGGTGGCACCTCTGCGGGTGCTGAAATCTTTGCAGCGCCATCCCTAACGGGACGCCGGTGGGCGGCTTGCCGTCACGCCTGCACCGATCTGTTTCCATATATTGCACCGGCTTTCTGCCGGAAGTCGCGGTGTTAACCTTCAAAAGCCCGTCTCAGGGCATTTCTTACGATTAAGGCCGACTTTTCCTTCCGCATATTGCGACCGTTCATAGGTGCCGGTGGAAGTGGGAAAAGCGCCAGTACCCTCAAGGAGCCCCTCGCCATGCACGCCATCAGTTTTATCCAGGATCTGGCTGTGATCATGCTGGTGGCAGGGGTTGTCACCATCCTGTTTCACCGCCTCAAGCAACCGGTGGTGCTGGGGTATATCGTCGCCGGGTTCATTATCGGCCCCCACACGCCACCATTTGGACTGATCCACGACGAAGACACCATCAAGACCCTCGCCGAGCTGGGGGTGATCTTCCTGATGTTCTGCCTGGGCCTGGAGTTCAGCCTGCGCAAGCTGTTCAAGGTCGGCGCCACGGCGTTTATCGCCGCATTCCTCGAAATCATCCTGATGATCTGGATTGGCTACGAAATCGGCCGCTGGTTCGATTGGAACACCATGGACTCGCTGTTCCTCGGCGCCATCCTGGCGATCTCCTCGACCACCATCATCGTCAAGGCACTCAACGACCTGAAGATGAAAAACCAGCGCTTTGCCCAGCTGATTTTCGGCGTGCTGATCGTGGAAGACATCCTTGGTATCGGCATCATTGCCTTGCTGTCGAGCATCGCGGTCAGCGGCACGGTCAGCTCCGGCGAGGTGTTTTCCACCGTCGGCAAACTCTCGCTGTTCATGATTGTCGCGCTGGTCATCGGCATACTGCTGGTGCCGCGCCTGCTGGCCTATGTGGCCAAGTTCGACAGTAACGAGATGCTGCTGATCACTGTGCTCGGCCTGTGTTTCGGCTTCTGCCTGCTGGTGGTGAAGCTCGAATACAGCATGGTGCTGGGCGCGTTCCTGATCGGCGCGATCATGGCCGAGTCCCGTCAGTTGATTAAGATCGAACGCCTGATCGAGCCGGTTCGCGACATGTTCAGCGCGATCTTCTTTGTCGCGATTGGCTTGATGATCGACCCACAAATCCTGCTGCAATACGCTTGGCCCATCGCGGTAATCACCGTGGCGGTGGTGCTGGGCAAAATGTTGTCCTGCGGCCTGGGGGCGTTTATCGCCGGCAATGACGGCCGCACCTCACTGCGCGTGGGCATGGGGCTGTCACAGATTGGGGAGTTTTCCTTCATCATCGCCGCATTGGGGATGACCTTGCAGGTGACCAGCGACTTCCTCTACCCGGTGGCCGTGGCGGTGTCGGCGATTACCACGCTGCTCACGCCGTACCTGATTCGCGGCGCCGACCCGTTATCGTTGAAGATTGCGGCGGTGATGCCCAAGCGCATGAGCCGGGTGTTCGGTATGTATGGCGAATGGTTGCGCAGCATCCAGCCTCAGGGCGAGGGCGCAATGCTGGCGTCGATGATTCGCAAGATCATCCTGCAAGTGGGGGTAAACCTGGCGTTGGTGGTGGCGATCTTCTTCGCCGGCGGCTTTTTTGCGGCGCGCATCGGTGGGTATCTGGAAGGCTGGATCAGTGATCCAAGCTGGCAAAAGGCGTTGATCTGGGGCGGGGCGTTGTTGTTGTCGCTGCCGTTTTTGATTGCGGCGTATCGCAAGCTCAAGGCGCTGTCGATGTTGCTGGCAGAGATGAGCGTCAAGCCGGAAATGGCCGGTAGGCATACCCAGCGTGTAAGACGAGTGATCGCTGAATTGATCCCCATCCTGTCGCTGCTGGTGATTTTCCTGCTGCTGGCAGCCTTGTCGGCCAGTATCTTGCCAACCAACAAGTTGCTGGTGCTGATCGCCGTGGTGGCAGCAGCGGTGGCGGCGGTGCTGTGGCGGTGGTTCATCCGCGTGCATACGCGGATGCAGGTTGCCTTGCTCGAGACCCTGGATAACCACAAGGACACGCCGGAGCACTAAGCCGAGCGGCGCATTCTTGTGGCGAGCGAGCCTGCTCGCGCTAGGCTGCGCAGCCGCCCTGAAAACAGTCACCTCGCCATCTGGAAAACGCATCACCCTGGTTGGGGCTACTGCGCAGCCCAACGGGAGCAAGCGCCCTCGCCACAAAAGCTTTGTGGAATCAGCTTTCCAGCCAGACGTCCCGCGCCCAGTGCCACACCGATTCCCAAGTTTCTTCGGTAACCAGTTCTTCTTCGCCGGACCACAGCACCACGGTGCCGTCTTCTTCGACGCAGTAGTAGTCGTCGCCGTCCTGGCAGATCGGGATCATGCTGCGGTCAACACCGGCATCCCAGGCGTTGGCGGCCACGTCCGGCAGGTAGGTGTGGGACTGTGGGTCGGTAACCGTCACCGGCTCCAGGCTGCCATACACCACGTCGCTGACGGTGAGCAGGAATTCGCGGAAGACAAACGGGATGTCGATGAACAGTTGTTCTTCGATTTCTACAATTTGGTCTTCGTCAGGCAGTTCCAGAGGAACCGGGACCGGTTCGTTGGCTTCACGCAATTGTTCGATGATTTCTTCCACGGCCGGGATCCTCTTGCTAGTTGGCGCGGTTAATAGGGCGTTTTATACAGTAGCTCGCTATAAGTGCAACCGCGAAATAGAAAACCCCGGAACATGTCCGGGGTTTTTATTACCAAGTGCTCAAGCGTGCGGTTATCAGCCGTTCTGGCGGATACCGGCGACCAGCCAAGGCTGGTTGTCGCCCTGGGCGCGCTCCATGTTCCAGCTTTCGCTGAACACTTCGCCCTGGTCGAAACGCGAGGTCTTCGACACGCCGCTGAAGGTCAGGGTGGCGATGGTCTTGTCGGCGCGATCATCCACACCTTCCAGTTGTACGCGCAGGTCGTCGATGTAGGTCGACTGGAAACCGTCGCCCAGGTCGGCACGTTCGCGCTTGAGGAACTCCAGCAGTTGTGGGGTCACGAACTCGGAGATCTTGTCCATTTCGTTGGCGTCCCAATGCTGTTGCAGGGACTGGAAGTGGCTGCGGGCCGCTTCGACGAAACGCTCTTCGTTGAACCAGGCCGGTGCATTGATCACCGGACGAGCGGTGGCAGGCACTGGCGAACCACCAAAGATCGAACCTGTGGTTGGTTTTTGCTCGAAGACTTCACGCTGCATCGGCGCACCGGCTGGAGCCATGTGCTCCTGCTGCTTGCGGCGACGGGCGGCGATGAAGCGGAAGATCAAGAAGGCGATAACCGCCATGATCAGGATGTCGAAGATCTGCATGCCCTGGAAGCCGCCGCCCATGAACATGGATGCGAGCAGGCCACCGGCGGCGATACCGGCCAGAGGGCCTAACCAGCGCGAAGCACCGCCGGCCTTGGCAGCCGCGCCAGCAGCACCGGCTGCACCGGCCGTTGCTGCAGCACCGCCGGCACCGGCGGAAGGAGCCATTTGGCTGGTCTGGTGAGTCGGTGCCGAGCCCATGCTTTTGCCGCCACCGAAGCGCTTGGCGTTGGCGTCGAGGCTCATCGTCAGGCCGATGCACAACGCCATGGCGATGCTAAGAAAACGTTTCATAAAGGGAATTCCCATTTGTGGATTGCACGCGCGCCATGTTGCACAGGTGT
>Ga0105854_1001092_pt1 | contig 11258 bp, 11 predicted proteins | sample OrgsoiDNA_201058_FD_89679 | JGI IMG/M metagenome (GOLD analysis project Ga0105854, IMG submission 89679) | Permafrost soil microbial communities from the Arctic, to analyse light accelerated degradation of dissolved organic matter (DOM) -... | ecosystem: Environmental > Terrestrial > Soil >... | reverse complement strand
GCGGTTGAAGGCTGCATCGAACTCGGGCGCTACGTCGATCCTGACAATATGAATGTACGGACCCTGTGTATTGGCGGGAAGGCGGCCGGCCGAAAATTGCATCATGGTGCGGCTACCGCTGCAGGCTTCACGCGCGGAAACTTCAGTGTCGCCTCGGCCTTCAGCACTTCCTTGCCCGCTTCATTCTCCGCGCTCGCTTGCCAGACGGCCGTGCGGGTGCCGGCGTCCAACGCGGCGATCCAGACACGAAAGCGCAGGGTATCGCCATAGAACACGGGGCCGGTGAACCAGAACCGGTCTTCGATCGATACGCCCAGCGTGCCGGCGAGTTCCGCCGTCAACACGCTCGTGCAGATGCCGGCCACGAGAATGCCCGGCGCCAGCCGCTGTCCGAAGCGCGTCCCGCGCGCGTATCCATCGTCGATATGCACCGGTCCGAAGTCTCCCGTGGCCGCGATATAAAGCGCACCGTCGGCTTCGGTGATGGTCTTGCAGATGCTCACTTCGTCGCCGACAGACAGGCTGTCGAACGGCTTGATCTCATACATGGCCCGGCTCCTCGCCTGAGAGGCTCACCGGTGCAATCAGCGGCACGAGCGTGGCATGGCCATGGATGACGCACGCATCGCCGTCGACCTTACATGTCACTTCGAGGCGGCTTGCCTGCGCGTTTGCATCGAGCACACGAACTGCCGCCTCGATCGTGCTGCCGACCGTGATGGGCGCATCGAACGTCAGGTCGAGCGCACCAATGCGCCACGCCGGCCCGGCGATCCGGTTCAGGCACGAGGTGGCGAGCGACGCCACCGCAAGTTCGAAGCTGAGCATGTTGTCGAAGCCCGCGGCGCGTGCGGCGCGCGCGTCGACGTGCATCGGAGCGAGGTTGCCGCTGATGCCGGTGAATAGCGCCTGTTCCGCAACGGTCATGGTCTTTCGGAATGACAGGGTTGCGCCAGGCTGCAGAGTGGTTTCGGTTTGCATCGGATGTGCGGGGAGAGGTGGCTGAAGGGGCTGAAGTTCCAGCGTTACAGCGTGAGGCCACGCTTGATCACGCTGCGGGCAATGAGCATGCGGTGGATCTCGGAGGTACCGTCGTAGATGCGGGTCACGCGACTGTCGCGGTAGATCCGTTCAAGTGGCATTTCCTTCGTGAAACCCATGCCGCCAAAGACCTGGATGCCGCGATCGGCAACCCGGCCGATCATCTCGGAGGCATAGAGCTTGACCATCGATACCTTGTCGCGCACGTCGTTGCCCTGATCCAGTTCCCATGCTGTGTTAAGCACCATCATGCGGGTGGCGAAGATCTCGGTGGCGGAGTCGGCGATCATCTGCTGGACCATCTGGAATTCACCGATCGGCTGGCCGAATTGCTTGCGCTCCGCTGCGTGGTTGCGCATCAGTTCGAGCACCCGCTGAGCCATTCCGCAGGCACGCGCGCCAATGTGTGCAAGACGGATCGATGCAACGCTTTCCATGATGAGGCGAAATCCCCCGCCGACCTCACCAAGAACGTTGTCGCGAGGAATCCGGCAGTTCTCGAACACGAGTTCGGCGTGTCCGTAGCCGCGGTGGCCCATCATCGGCTGCTTGCCTGTCACGTGAAAACCGGGCGTGCCCTTGTCGACGAGGAACAGCGTGATGCCGCCCTTGGCGCGCTTCTCCTTGTCCGTGAGCGCCATCACGATCACGTAGTCGGCAATGTCCCCGTCACTGATGAAGTGCTTGCGGCCGTCGAGCACCCACTCGTCACCGTCGAGACTCGCGGTGGTGGAAATGGAGGCGGCGTCCGAACCGGCGCCGGGTTCCGTGATCGCCATTGCACAGACTTTCTCGCCGCGCACGGTCGGCAGCAGGTAGGTATCGCGTTGAGGACCTTTGCAGGCCATCAGCATGGGATAGACCTGGCCGAAGATGCGCCGGATCAGCGCGTCGGAAGTCTTGCCCAATTCCTCTTCCACAAGGCACATGTCGACGTTGGAGAGGCCGCCGCCTCCGACTGGCTCCGGCATGTTCATGGCGAAGAGTCCTAGCGACTGCGCTTTGTCGCGAACGATGCGCAGCTTGTCGGCGGGAATCATGCCGGCCATCTCGGTTTCAGCTTCGAGCGGCTGTACTTCCTGGGTCACGAACTTGCGGACGGTGTCGGCCAGCAAGCGGCTTTCTGACGAAATGGAGAAATCAATCATGGTTGTTTGTTGTCGAGACCAGACGATAAGAGGCGCACTTGCGGCGCGGACGCTGCGTGAGGAGCGAGCACCACGCCCGCATCCACGAGCGACTGGATCTCGCTGTCTGCATACCCGAGTTCGGCGAGGATCTCGGCTGTTTGTGCGCCCAGCGGTTGTGGCACGAGCGAGATACCGGGAGCTTCGCCGTCGTAGCGAGCCGGGTGCATGACGAGCGTGACGGGCTCGCCGTTGGCGCCTTCGACCGTCTTGAACGACTCGAGGTGCCTGAGTTGAGGATCCTCGAGCAGGTCTTCGTAGTCCTGCACTGGCGCGTGCCACACGTCGTGATCGCGCAAGTGCCTGAGCCACTCGGCCGTGCTCTGTTCGCGGAGTCGCCCCGAAACCAGGCCGTTGATCTCCTCGCGATGGCTGAACGACATGTTTTCCTCATACGCATCGAGCGCCGGGAGCACCAGCGCCAGTGCGAGCGCCCGGGGTGTCGCGATGGCGATGGCGAGGTAGCCGTCCGCCGTTGCATGGATGCCGTAGGCGCCCGGACTGAACCAGCTCGCCATCCCGTCCGGCCCACGTGGCGAAACACTGCGCGCCCCGTTGAGCCATGCCGTGAGGGATTCGGTCTGCAGATCGATAGCAGCCTGCAACAGACTGACTTCCACAAGCCGCCCGGCCCCTGTGCGTTCGCGATTGAACAGCGCGGCAAGGATGCTCATTACGCAGAGGGCGGCCGTGTGCTGGTCCACTACGACGGGGCCGACTGGCGTCGGTGGACCGTCGGCGCGGCCGGTGCGGGCGGCAAGCCCCGAAAGCGCTTGTATCAGCAGGTCCTGCCCCGGCTTCGCCGCATAGGGGCCGGAACCGCCATAGCCGCTTGCGCTGGCGTAGACGACACGAGGATTGGCGCCGCGTACCTGTTCGTATCCCAGGCCGAGGCGCGTCATGGCGCCGGGCCGGAAGTTCTCCATCACGACGTCGGCATCGCGCACCAGCCGTTGCGTCAGCGCCTGGCCTTCGGAGCTTTTCATGTTGACGGCAAGACTGCGTTTGTTGCGTCCCGTGGTGAGCAGATTCACGCTCTGGGTGCCGACGAAGTGATCGGCAATCGCCCAGTTGCGATGAAAAGCGCCGTCGAGTGGCTCTACCGCGATGACGTCGGCGCCGAGGTCCGCCAACATCTGGGCGGCCATCGGGCCCGCATGGAAATGGTTGAAGCTGATGACACGGACACCATCGAGAAGTTTGAGCATGACCATTCCGGACAATTGGAGGCTTTGCATTTGGGCCCTTGATTGAAGGGTTTTTCGCGAGGCCTGGAATTGACTTCAGAATAACAACCGGAACATGCTCGCTGGTCGTGCTGGGCTATTAAATGCGCGCCGGTGACTATAAGCCCGGGTCATGAACCCTACGATGTTTCCCTCGTGCGATAGCGCATGGCGCTCACGGCGGTCGCTGCACGATGCGCATTGACGACCTCGCGAGCTTGCGTGACGAAGCTCTGCGTGAGCCGCTGGCGCGGACGGTCCTTTGGCAGCAGCGCACACAGCGTGATCGGCAGGCGCGGACTGAAGGGCCGGACCACGAGCGTGTTCGCAGGTTCGGACAGCGCCGAGAACTCGTCTACTACCGCGACGCCCAGCCCTTCGCTGACGAGCCGGCACGCGACGTTCGAGAAGCGTACTTCGATGTCGGGAACGAACAGGTCACCCACCGCTTCAAATGCACGCTCGACGATCAAGCCCAGCGGACTGCCCGCCGGAGCACCGATCAGCCTTCTGCCGCGCAGGTCGGCGGGGGTGACCACGTCGAGCGCCTGAATGGCGTCTCCGGGGGGCGCCGCGCACATCACCTGGAATTCGGCAAGCAATTCATTGACGAGTCCGGGGCGCGACGGCGGCATCATCGACAAGCCGACGTCCGCCATGCCGGAATCGAGACTTTCGAGCATGGCGTCCATGCGCATTGTCTCCAGATGGATCTTCACGCGCGGGTGGTCGACGGCAAACCGGGCAAGTATCTTCGGGACGAGCCATTCCGAGAGTTCGGCCGTGGCGAACACTCGGATCACGCCCGCGCGTCCTGTGCGCAGGTCCCAGGCTTTCTGCTGGATCGCCTGGTGAACCAGGAACAGCGGCTCGGCGTCGTCGAATAGCATCTTGGCTTCGGAGGTCGGGATCAACCGGTTGCTGATCCGGTCGAACAGCGCGAAACCGAGCTTTGCTTCCGCAAGGCGAATCGCGTTGCTGACAGCCGGCTGCGACATGCCTAGTTCTTCGGCCGCTCCTGTCGTGGTGCGATAGCGCATCACGGCGCGAAGCACTTCAAGCTGGCGCAGGTTGATCAATACACGCGCGGAACCGCCCCCGGTCATCAACTTTCCCGTATGAATTTTGGCCGGTGCGCACCGTTGCGCACGCCAGTCCCCATGTTAAGTCGCCATATTGAAAGCAGGGCGTGGCCAAAATTGTGTCGACATTGTGCGACAACACCGGGTGGATGCCTGCAAAAACCTTGAGGCGTACGGGTCCGGCGCAAAAAGAGACGCGCTTATAACAGGTGCTTATAGTAGGGCACTTTTTTTTCACTGGCGCGCCGGGCTTAGCCGCCTTTAATGTTTCGCTAGCGAGGCCGGAAATCTCTCGGCCGCTCACTATTTCACGCAGCCCGGAGAAGTCATGTTTTCACGCCGCATTTGGACGACGTTAGCAAGCGTCCTGACGTCCTGCACGGTCTTGCTGCCGGTCGCGAGTCCTGCCTATGCATGCACATCCGCGATTCCGGCTGACCAGCTGGTGAGTCCAGGCCGACTTGCTTTGTCGACGAACCCGACTTTGCCGCCCCTCCAGTATGTGGATGGCGACGGTCAGTTGAAGGGCATGAATATCGAACTGGGGCGCGAGCTTGCGAAGCGATTGTGCGTTGAAGTGGACTTCAGGCGCATGGATTTCCCCGCGATGATCCCAGCCCTGAGAGCAGGCCGCTTCGACGGTATCGATACAGGTATGTTCTGGACCGAGGAGCGCTCGCGCATGATGTACACCGTGCCCTACGCGGTGTCGACTATCGACGTGGTGGCCAGTCCCGACAGCAAGCTCCAGCTCACCGACGTACCTGCATTGCGCGGTCATTCGATCGGCGTCGAAGCGGATTCTTACCAGGAGCGCTGGTTGCGCGAGCGGGCGAAGGAAAGCACAAGCGAGGGCGGCAAGCCCATGGAGATACATGCGTTCACGACCGCCAGCGACGTGATGGCCGCCCTGCGCGCAGGGCAGGTCGAGCTGGCGGCCTTGCCGAGCTACGCGGCGGCGGCCATCGTCAAGCGCAATCAGGCACGCATGGCTTTGGCCGGACAGGGAAATACGCAGACTACGCTCGCGTTCCGGCAGCGTGTAGTGGCTGAAGCGGTCGCCAGGACGCTGGACGGTATGCGGGCCGATGGCAGCTATGCGAAGCTGCTCGACAGCTACGGCATGACGAAGCTGCCGGATGCGCACATCTCGGTGCGCGGCACCGGTCCTGTGTGAGCGGGTATTAAATCCGATGACACTGTTCAACCTCCAGGACTTCTTCGGCTATCTCACTAACGGCTTCTTGTTGCGCGGAGTCGCGGTCACGCTCGGGCTGACGGTGGTTACCGTCATCGGCGGGATGCTGTTCGGCATGCTCGTCGCATTGATGCGGATGTCGGGCAACAAGCCCTTGGCTGGCGCGGCGCAGTTCTATATCTGGTTCTTCCGCGGCACGCCGCTCCTGATCCAGCTCGTGATCGTGTACACCGGGCTGCCGCAACTCGGACTGCGCCTGAACGTGGTGGAGTCGTCCCTGCTCGCGCTCATTCTCAACGAGGCGGCCTATCTCGCGGAGATCATCCGCAGTGGTTTCATGGGTGTGCCACGCGGGCAATACGAGGCCGCCGAGGCGCTCGGGTTGCCGAAGTGGCTCGTGATGTGGAAGGTCACGCTGCCGCAGGCATTCAGGCTGATGATCCCGTCGCTCGGCAACTCGATCAACGGGCTGCTGAAATCCACATCGATTACCTCCGTGATCTCGATGGAAGAGCTCATGCGGCGCAGCCAGATGCTGATGCAGGAGAAGTTCGAAGTGCTCGAGGTGTTCGGCGCGGCGGCCGTGTTCTACCTCGTCATGACGACCGGCTGGAGCCTGATTCAGCGTCGGCTGGAAAAGCACTTTGGCGCTGCGCACGAACAGAACCGTTGAATCCCGACGTACCGGAGGTGCGATTCCCAGCGCATTCGGCCGCCCTCATCAGGATAAGCAATTCGATGAAACCTTGTTCCCTTACCGACGTGGTAGTCGCAACCGTCCTGCCCTTCAACGAGGCGCAGCAAATCGGCTGGCCGAGCTATGAACGCGTGCTGCGCTACTGCGGACAAGCCGACGGCGTTTCCGCCGTGTTCGTCAACGGGCACGCCGGAGAGGGCGGCGCGCTCAGCCCCGCTGAGCGGGTCGACGTACTGCGCTTCACGCGCGAGACACTGGGTCCGCAGCGGGCACTGGTGGCCGGGATTATTGCTCAGTCCACCCGCGAGGCGATTGCCGAGGCGACATCCGCCGAAGCTGCGGGTGCAGACATGCTGACATTGTTTCCGCCCGCGACGTTCGCCGGCGCCAGTACTGCGATGGTTCTGGCTTACGTTCGCGCGATCAGTGCGGCCGTTTCCCTGCCGCTCGCAATCTTCCAGTATCCGCTTGCTTCCGGGTTTGGGTATTCGACGAGTACGCTCCTCGAACTCACGGCGATTCCTTCAGTGGTTGCGATCAAGGAAGGTAGCGACTCGATGCGCGCCTATGAAGAAAACTGGCATGCGATCAAGGGTGCGCGTGCCGAAGTGCAGGTGCTCGCATCGAATTTCGACTGGTTTCTTGCGCAACTCGCGGTAGGCAGCGACGGCATCCTCTCGGGGCTCGCGAGTCTTGTCCCACATCAACTCGTCGAACTATGGCGCGCGAGCAAGGACGACGACCTGCCGGCCATGCGAACAGCGAGCGCGCGCATGCTCCCGCTGGTGCGCGCGATCTACGCTGCGCCTCGCAACGAGATGTATGCACGTATCAAGGTTGCACTCCAGATGATGGACGTGATTGATTGTGCGAAAGCGCGCGAACCCTTTGAGCCTGTCGGGGTAGCAACGCGAGATGCGATCCGGGACGCGCTGGTCCAGATCGGACTGATCGACGGCCGGGCGGGTAGTGCAGGGGGGCCGGTCCATGAATGACACGCGTCGGGACCTGATGCTCGAATTCCGTGGCGTCCATACGTGGTATGGCGCGTACCACGCACTAGACGATGTCAACTTCGAGGTGGCGCGCGGCGAGCGCATTGTGATCTGCGGCCCCTCGGGCTCAGGCAAGTCGACACTGATCCGTTGCGTCAATCGGCTCGAGAAACATCAGCAGGGACAGGTGATAGTCGACGGCATCGAACTGACTTCGAGTACGCAGGACCTCGCGAAGATCCGCAGCGAAGTGGGCATGGTATTCCAGCAATTCAACCTGTTCCCGCACCTGAGCGTGATAGACAACCTGATCCTCGCACCCATGTGGATCCGCAAGCTTTCCCGGCGCGATGCAACCGAACTCGCCATGCATTTCCTCGAACGGGTCAGGATTCCGGAGCACGCGCACAAGTATCCGGGGCAACTGTCGGGCGGACAGCAACAGCGTGTGGCCATTGCGCGCGCGCTGTGCATGAAGCCACGCCTGATGCTCTTCGACGAACCCACGTCTGCGCTCGACCCCGAGATGATCAAGGAAGTGCTCGATGTAATGACCGGTCTCGCTCAGGACGGCATGACGATGCTCTGCGTAACGCATGAAATGGGCTTCGCGCGGACCGTGGCCGACAGGATCGTTTTCATGGATGCAGGAAAGATCGCTGAAGTGGCGCGGCCGGAAGAGTTCTTCACACGGCCCCGATGCGCACGCGCGCAGGCTTTCCTGCAGCAAGTGACCTGATCGCGCGAGTGCATGCGCGCACTTGCCGACTCCCTGCCACCGTCAGTCTACGGCGGCATTTTCCTCGTATCCCGATGGTGCCCTTCACATGCCATATCTGGAAATACTCGCTCGAAACCTTCGGCTGGGCAAGGATAACTACGCGGCCGATACACGTGCTTTGCGCGATGCGCGTTCCGCTCTTGCCAGGGATATCACCGCAGCAGTGGTGTCGGCGTTCAGCGTCCTTTCGGCTACCGTCACGCTCTTTTTCATACCGCTGAACGAAGAGGCCTACGCGCACGAGGGCGAACTGGCAGCAAACATGTCAAGCGATGATCCGCGGCGCCAACGTATCTTTGTGAAGGTGCATGCTTATGCGCGGTCGATCGACCAGCGCCGTGCGCTCGCGGTCGCGCTTACTCCTTTGCTCGCGTGCTATTACGGCGCATCGCCCGAGAAGGTGGCGATCTATTTCGTCGACCGGACCTTCGACGAAGTCGCGCATGGCGGCCAGATGGCGGACGATATTTGACAGTCCTCTCGTCCTGATTCGAGGTATCCGGCAGTCGGCGTTCCAGGATCGAATGTCGACCTGCCCCGGTCATGGTTGCTCGTGATCTCCATAAAATCATCAATCTATAACCATCATGAATAGTTATCCTATGTATGAGGATAGCGAGATATTTTTGATCACGGATACTTGATTTCGAATTGTTCTGGGAGCCAGACGGATGTCGGGCGGTGAATGCCGTTAAGAAAAAAATTCGTGCTTTTATTATTTTTTAGTTAGTTAGCTATACATAATTAAATATGATCTGGAAAATTTTGTCGATCGACACCCAATCCATCGCACGACGCTGCGTGGCACGACTCGATTTGATCCGGTGCGGCAAATAGGCGAGACCATGGCGCACGCGTTATTTCCTGTCTGCGTCGGGTTGCCTGTTTGCGCGTCCGTCGGACTGTCGAGGACAGTGTTTTCTCAGTTGTCTTTTTGGCAAATTATATAAGGGGGTTATTTTTGAACAGGCTTAAGTCGACTCTGTTGATCGGAGCATTGGTGAGTTCGGGCGTGAACAGCGCTTCCGCTCAAAGTACGGTCACGCTCTATGGTGTGGTCGATGCAGGTGTGCAATACATCAGCAACGTCGGCGTCGCCCAGAACACGGGCGCGGCCGGTAGTCCCGTCTCCTACGCAAGCAAGTCGCGCTTCGGGTTTTTGAGTGGCGGTGATTACGGGGACCGGTGGGGCCTGAAGGGCAACGAGGATCTCGGTGGCGGTCTCGCGGCTATTTTCCAGTTGGAGAATGGCTTTAATATCGGCAACGGCGCATTCGGCTCGAGCGGCACGGAGTTCAATCGCCAGGCCATCGTCGGCTTGGCGAGTACGCGTTACGGCGCGCTCACATTCGGGCGGCAATACGAAGCGATCACTGACCTGCTCGAGGCTTACGGTCCTGACTTTGCTGGCGGAATTGGTACGTACCCTGGGGACTTGTCGAACTTTGACAACAGCATTCGTATCAACAACTCTGTGAAGTACACGACGCCGCTGTACAGAGGGTTGACCGGTGAAGTGCTGTACGGCTTTGGAAATACTGCAGGTTCACTCAACACGAAGAGTTCGTTTAGCGCGGGCTTCAACTATGTACAGGGTCCGATTGCTGCGGGCGCTGCCTACCTGCGCATGGACAACAGCGCGTCGAGCAGCAATACCTGGGCGGGCTCGGCGGATGGCAACTTTGGTTCGTCGGTGACCGCGGGTTACGCCGGTGCGCGCATGGTCCAGATCATCGATGCGGTGGCGAACTATACGTTCAACGCGTTAACGGTGGGTGCGAACTATGGATATACACAGTATCGCCCATCGGCGGTGTCGTTGTTCAAGCAGTCTGTCAGCTACAACTCGGCAGGGGTGGGCGTGCGCTACATCTACAGCCCGACGGTGAATTTCGCCGGTAGCTACACCTATACGGTCGGGCAGTCGGTGGGCGACAACGCGTCGCGGCCCCGGTACCACAACGTGGGATTGGTTGGTTTTTACACGCTGAGCAAGCGGACCGCGCTGTACGTGTACGGCGGTTACCAGCACGCGAGCGGGTCGACGTTGGATGCGTACGGGAATATCGTCGACGTCACTGCGTCCGTAGGGGATGTCGCGAACGGCTCTTCCGCTGGGTCGGGCAACCAGACCGTTCTCAGGATCGGCATGTTCACCAAGTTCTAGACAACCGGTGCTGGTCAACGCGATCAGGCATTCCCGTGACCGACTATGCCGACGATATCGCAAGGTCGCCGCGCGCGGCAAGAACGCCGTCGACAAATGTCCGCGAAGGCGCTCGATCTTTCGCTCCTGTAAAAAGCGTAAAAGGCTAGCCTGACTTTCAAGAGGCAGGTCGCCGATCTCGTCGAGAAACAGGCTACTGCCGTTAGCTGTTTCGACCCGACCGATCTTACGTTGACTGGCACAGGTGAAGGCACCGCGTTCGTAGCCAAACAATTCTGACTGCAGCAGGCGCACGGGGATCGCTCCACAATTAAGAGTAACGAATGGTTCATTGCGCTGTGGCGATGCCTGAGCAGCACCCTAACGCCTAAGATACCCGTGCCAGCGGATCGCGGAGCGTGCCGCGCTGGCCTGACCACGTGGAACTGGCGATTCTCATCGCGCCGGCCGACACCAACGGCGCCGAACCGCTGACCGATGCGCAATCATGATTCGCGTCAAGGACGGCCTCGCTCGGACGCTTCTCCGCGACTATCCAATAGCGGTTAATTCATTGTTAACCCCCCCTCAATATTAATGGTCTGACCGGTTATAAAGTCGGAGCCCGATGAAGCCAAGAAAACAACAAGCTCCGAAATATCGTCCAGCCGCAATTGACGACCCAGGGGTGGAACGCGGATCAATTTTCTCCATGCTTGTGGGTCACCACCGGGGTTAGCTTCTTCGAAATATCGGTCGATACTCTCCCACATGTCTGATTCTACGAACCCCGGACAAACCGCGTTAACCGTGATTCCCGGAGCTAGAGTTTGCGCTGCGGTTTGAGTGATACTAATTGCAGCGGCCTTACTCGCGCGGTAGTGTCCAATAGACCTACCATCGGG
>Ga0105854_1001091_pt1 | contig 11264 bp, 9 predicted proteins | sample OrgsoiDNA_201058_FD_89679 | JGI IMG/M metagenome (GOLD analysis project Ga0105854, IMG submission 89679) | Permafrost soil microbial communities from the Arctic, to analyse light accelerated degradation of dissolved organic matter (DOM) -... | ecosystem: Environmental > Terrestrial > Soil >... | reverse complement strand
TCATCCAGCGAAGCGGCGAACACCTGCTGACGCTGATCGACGACACGCTCGACTTCGCGAGGATAGAGGCGGGCAAGCTGCGGCTTGAGATCGTCGATGTAGCGTTGCCCGGTCTCATGGATGTGATCCGCGAAATCATCGGCGTGAAGGCGGAGGAGAAGCACCTTGAATGTGTCTGCGCGATTGCACCCGACGTACCGGGTGGCGTGCGCGCCGACGCGCGGCGGTTGCGGCAGGTGCTGCTCAACCTGCTCGCGAACGCCGTCAAATTCACCGATCGCGGCAGGGTGAGCCTGCTTGTGACGCAGACCACTTCCGGAGCGGTACGGTTCGAGGTACGCGACACCGGGATAGGCATTCCCCCGGACCAGTTGAGGACAGTCTTCGAACCGTTTGAACAAGTCGGCAATCCCGAGCGTCGTTCCGAGGGCACCGGGCTCGGGCTCGCGATCAGCCGGGAGTTCGTGCTGGCGATGGGCAGCGAGATCCATGTCGAGAGCGGGCTGGGGCAAGGCAGCACCTTCTGGTTCGAACTGGCCCCCGCCACGACGGCACGCTCAAGCATCCCCCGCGAACCGGATGCGCGCGTCGCGACCGGCTACGAGGGGCCGCGCAGGAAGGTGCTGATCATTGACGACGTGGCGGTCAATCGCACCGTCATTACGGAATTGCTGAGCCGGCTCGGCTTCGACATCATCGAGGCGGCGAACGGCGCCGAGGGACTGGCCAAGGCGCAAAGCGAGCGGCCGGCGCTGATCGTCACGGACATCGTGATGCCGGGCATGGACGGCCTCGAGGCCACGCGCCGATTGCGTCAGACACCGGGACTGACCAACGTGCCGATCATTGCAGTGACCGCGAGCCCCTCCGGCATCGACGAGAAAAAAAGCCTGGCGGCGGGCGTGAATGCATTTCTCCCCAAGCCGGTCGACTTCGGCCGGTTGCTGGCCCAGATACGCACGTTGCTGAACCTTGAGTGGACCTATGCCGCGCGTGCGCATTCTCCGCAGTCTTCATTGCCCGATGTGCCGGCTGCCGCGCCGGCGCCGCAAATGGATGAGCTGTATCGTCTTGCGCGCGTTGGCAACATGCGGGACATCATTGCGTGGGCGGACCGGATGTCATTAATCGATCCGCAGTACGAACCATTTACAACGCATCTGCGTGGACTCGCGAAAGGCTATCAGTCGAAGGCGATCCTCCTGCTCGTAGAGCGCTATCTTGAAGCGAGGCCGGCGCCATGAGCGAGATAAGCGCCCACCTGAGCGACAGCGACAGCGGCAACATCAACGAGCCGCCGGCAATCCTGATAGTCGATGACATGCCTGCCAATCTCGGCCTCGTGGTTGACAGTCTCGCCGACCAGGGCTTTCGCGTGCTGGTGGCGCTCGATGGCGAGGAGGCGCTCGAACGCGCGCAGTTTTCGCAGCCGGATCTGATCCTGCTCGATGTGAAGATGCCCGGCATCGACGGCTTTGAAACGTGCCGCCGGCTCAAGATGAACGAGCGCACGCGGGATATCTCGGTGATCTTCATGACGTCGCTGACCGGCATCGAGGATCTGGTCGAAGGTTTCGCCGCTGGCGGCGCGGACTACGTGACGAAGCCCGTTCGGATCGACGAAATGATGGCGCGGATCAGTACGCATCTGGCGCTACGCGCCATGCACAAGCAGCTCGTCGCACAGAACCGGCAATTGTCGAACGAAGTGAGCGTGCGTCAGCAAGCGGAAGCGGCGCTGGCGCGTGCGCGCGACGAACTCGAGGTGCGGGTCGCGCAACGCACCGCTGAACTCGCGCAGGCGAATGCAAGCCTGCGCCTGGAGATAGAGGAGCGCAGACGGGCTGAAACGAAGTTGCTGTCGAGCGAGGCGCGGTTTCGCAACATTGTGGAGACGAGTCCGCTACCGTTTTGCATTACATCGATGCCGCACGGGTCGCTGCTCTACATGAACGAGCCGTTCCGGAAATTGTTCGGCCTCGCCGCCCGGATCGACACGGTCATTCGTATTGTCGACTTCTATGTGGACCCCGCGACTCGAGACAGGCTGGTGCGCCAGCTTCGCATGCTCGGCGGCTTTCGCAACACTGAAGTCAATTTCAGGCGACCCGACGGCAGCACGTTCTGGGCAATGCTCACCGCCCGGGTGGCAAGCTTCGACGACGCGCCGGCCATCTACGTCGGCCTCAATGACGTGACGGCGCGCAAGCTGGCCGAGGGGAAATTGCGGGCGAGCGAAGCAAGTCTCGCGAACGCGCAACGGCTTGCGCGGCTCGGGGACTGGGAGTGGGACACAACGGCCGGCGTGATTCATTGGTCAGACGAGATGTATCGGATCCTCGGCTTGGCGCCGCATCTTTCGCGGCCGTGCTATCGCACTTTTCTTGCGGCGGTGCATCGCGAGGACCGGGGGATGGTGCGCCTCGCTGTTCGGGCACTGCTGGATGAACGGCGGCCCTACGGCCTTGATTGCCGCGTAAGGGGAGCCGACGGCGTGGAGCGGATCGTCCAGTTCCAGGCCGAGGCGATGCCCGGCGTTGGCGTCGGCGTCGGAGTTGGCGTCGCTACGCAGCCGTTAAAGCTGGTCGGCACGATCCAGGACATCACCGAGCGCAAGAGCATCGAGCACGAACTCCTGGAGTCGCGCGAGCAGCTTCGTGAGTTGTCCGCCTACATGGAAGCGATTCGCGAGGAAGAAAGAAAACGTATCGCGATGGAAATTCATGACGAACTCGGGCAGTTGCTGACCGCGCTGAAAATGGACGTTTCATTGCTCAAGATGCGTCTTGCCAATGATTCGGATGCGGCCAAGAAAGTCGACGACATGCGCGAGTTGGTCGAAAAGACGATCTGGATGGTGCGCAACGTCGCGAGCCATCTGAGACCGGCCGCGCTCAATTTCGGCATTGTGTCGGCGCTGGAGTGGCTGGTGGAGGACTTCGGCCGACGCAAAGGCCTGTCCTGCCAGCTCTGGATCAATGGCCGCGAGCCGCTTCTTGATGATGCCCATGCCACTGCGGTATTTCGTATCGTGCAGGCGTCGCTGACCAACGTTGCACGCCATGCGGGCGCGTCGCGCGTAGACGTCACCTTGACCAACACCGAGACCACGCTCGATCTCTACGTCAGCGACGACGGCTGCGGGTTCGATCCGGCGGCAGCCCGTAAGGGATATTCATATGGACTGCTTGGCATGAGTGAACGCGCCCGGTTGATTGGAGGATCGCTGCGAATCGACAGCTCGCCTGAAACAGGCACCGTGGTGTCGATTCACGTTCCGCTGGGCGGAGGCGAACGCCCATGATCCGGATCCTGATAGCCGACGATCACGCCATCGTGCGCGGCGGATTGAAGCAGATCATTGCGACGACTGAGGACATTGGTGTTGCGGGCGAAGCGGCGCAGGGCGCCGAGGTGATCGAGAAACTGCGTACCTGCCGCGTCGATCTCTTGCTCCTGGACATGACCATGCCCGGCATCAGCGGCGTTGACCTGATCCGGCGTGTGCGCACCGAACACCCGGCGCTGCCGGTCCTGGTGCTCAGCATCCACAATGAAGCGCAGGTCGTCGCGCGGGCGGTGCGTGCCGGTGCAACCGGCTATGTCACGAAGGACAGCGATCCTGACATCCTGCTTGCCGCCATTCGAAAGCTGGCCGGCGGAGGGCGGTTCATTGATCCGAAGCTGGTCGATGTCATGGTCTTCGACACCCATTCCGGCGACGCCGCACCGCACGAGATCCTGTCGGATCGTGAGTTCCAGGTGCTGCACCTGCTGGCGGCGGGCAAAAGCATCAATGCCATAGCCGATGTGCTCGTGCTGAGCGCCAAGACCATTAGCACGCACAAGATGCGCCTCATGCAAAAGCTCGGCATTGAAAACAACGCCGAACTGATCCGCTATGCGATCAAACACGGTTTGACTTCCGAGCGCGATCGCTCGTAGGGATATTCCGACAGAAAAACCAGCCACGCCTGAGGCCACAATCGACCTCTCCCGACGGACAAAGACTTTTGACACTCCTAGGATGGACTCATGGGGTGAGTAGCGAACCACGGAGAATCTTATGGTTGCGTCGGAGCAGTCTTTGCGCATACTGGTTGAAAAATGGCTGGGCGCGGTGAGCGCCGGGCATGTGCACGTGCGCTCCATTCATCGTATCCGTGCAGGGCGCCGCCGGTGCGTCTGCATTGAAGTGGAACGCGCATCCTCTGCATTCAGCTCTGCGTTCAGTTCTTTCACGCTCTTCTTTTTCCGCCACGACGACGGCGCCTGGCATATCTATCCGCCAGAGGCTTTACGCCCTGCCATGAACCTCGGTCGGCTGGCCGCGTGAGTTGGGACGGATAGTCCATCTCCGCCAAAATCTAGCAAAGACGCACCCCTAGGCGAGTGGCGCCGCACGTATGCACTTCAATACGCCGCGTCGATGAACATCTCGAACGGTCTGCATCAACCCTCCGCAGGTTATTGATCTCTCAACCATTTCACAGGTCCAAGGTCCCGGGCCGGGACACTTCTGCGCGTCGAAAAACAGACCTCGTTGCGATGCTGTCTGAAGAAATGGATTTGATTAAATGTTCCGCGAAATGTGCGCATCTGCATATAGGAAATGCTTTTGCTCCCCGAAGCTTGGCGGGCATCACGATGGCGAGTTGAGAACCGGCTTGCCCGCATAGGATGCCGCGGCCCAACACCTGAAACCCATTCCTGTGAGAGATCATCCGATGAAAACAGACTTCACCCGTACCGGCGAACTCAAGAACGTTGCCAGCTATCCGCAATGGCTGCAAGACGTAGTCAAGGATTGCGAAGAAGCGAAGCGAAAGGTTGTCTATCACCCATTGTGCAAGGCCATGAAGGACGCGACGCTCGACATCGAAAGCACGCATCGTTTTCTGATTGGATTCTTCCCCGTCATCGAGCAGTTTCCGCAATTCATGGCGTCGAACCTGATGAAAGCGCGGTTCGGCCATTCGCATGGCGAAGGGATGGCGCGGTCCTATCTCATCCAGAATATCCGGGTTGAGAACATGCATGCCAAGCACTGGCTGCAATGGGCAGGGGCGAGTGGCCTCGGGCTTGATGACCTGCTGTCGCAAAAGGTGCCGAGCGAGATGCATGCGCTCGCGCATTGGTGCGGGCATGTCAGCCTCACCGACGAGCTGGCGGTAGCGGTAGCGGCAACGAACTACGCAGTGGAAGGTGCGACGGGTGACTTCTCGTGCTTTGTCTGTTCCGAGGAAACCTATGCGCTGACCTTCCCGGAACCGATTCGCAAGTCGGCCATGCGCTGGCTCAAGGTGCACGCCCACTACGATGACGAGCACCCGTGGATGGCGTTGGAAATCGTGGCTACGTTGCTGGGTACCAATCCGCCGGTGGAGTCGATCAACAAGGTCCGCGCTGCCATTCGCAAGAGCTACGACTATATGCGCATGACGCTGGATTACGCGTACGGAACACCGCCTGAGCCGTTGACGATACGTGTCGTGGAGGAAGAGCCGGTGGCGGCCTGAGCGAGCCCAGTCTGGGATGTTGAATAGCGGTGCCTGTTATCGGATGACAGGCACCGTTATTTTTGTTTGGGCTGACATTCGTCGCGATTGACGTGCGAGCAACCGGTATGTTGCCGGCGTCCGGATATGCGTTGTTTCAGAGGCGAGCGCCTGCAGTGCTCAAGCGCCTTTCTGCTCGCGTGATTCGGTGCCTGACGTGAGCGGCGTAGGTCCCTTGCTGAACAACGCTACCAGCAGCGCGGCGAGCGGCACGCAGAAAACGAGTGCGGTTGTCATCAGGCTGTTTGCCGAGCCCTGCGTGAAGAGCGGCAGAACGATCGCGACCGCCGGCCCCAAGGGCAGCATGACGAGGAGATACGCACTCCAGCTCAGCCCTCTCTTGCCTGCTATCGCGGCGACAATTGCTGCGCAGATGCCGTACAGCACGAAGCCCGTCATGGGTTGCATCGCCTTCCCCGGTTTTACGATTTAGCCAAAGTGTATCGGCGCCGAATACGGGGACCAACGAGAAAACCTCCAGATGTGTGCGCTACATCACAACCATAAGCAGGCTGTTGAAACGGGGTGCGTCAGCACACATAAAACGGCACTGCAATGGGGCTCGAAAGGCCGTCATGGTCATGTTTCTTTCACGGAAAATGTTCGGGGCCTTACTTGCCCTCATGGGTGCTTACGCTCGTTCTTACCGATTACGCGTTTGTGTTGAATGGGGTCCGGCTCATCGCGTTCGTGTGCTCATAGAACGGCAGAACGATGGTTATCCTCAGGAGCAGGACCGGGCGCCGTTAGCGACTAGCTGCCACATGACTAGCATGTCGGGCCCCGCATGCGCCCCGGCCGCGCGTTGCGCAACCCGCAAGCCGATGCCTTGCGCGAAGCGGGTCAGCAAGAACGCGTTCGCGTGTGTCGTCAGTCCCACGATCGTGTTCCCAGGCGAACTGGCCAGCGGCATCAAGCGTTCAAACCACAGCACGCCGATATCGTTTCCTAGCGGCACAATGCGTGCGCCCATCGTGCGCGATCTGAGCGCAAACGCGCGGCTGTCCGCCAGGTGTTCGTCGAAGACGATGGTGAGCGCGTGGCCGGGCGCTACTTGCTCGCTTGATAGCATTGGTGAGCGCAGCATCGTCTGAGCGGGCCATGACATAGGCACGTATGCGGCCGCCAGCGAAGCGGTTGCAAGGAAGTCACGCCGGCTGGTTTTCATCAGTTGCGCTCCTTGGTCTTTCTCGGCCAGATACCTTGTTTCCCCGGTGACAGGATGCCGTTCGGATCGAGCGCTTCCTTGATGCGCTCGCTCATGCGCATCAACGCGTGATTGTTGAAATCGTACTGGGATGCGGCAAGATCCATGAAGGCGAGGTGGGTTCTGTATTGACCATAACCTGCTGCGCCAAAGTCGTTGATCAACGTCTTCAGCAGTTCACCCGCGTCGCGCGCTTGCGCCGGATCGTCACGATTAAAGATTGCCGCAAAGATGTGATGCATGCTGCGTGGGCCGGCTGTAAAACCGCCGTAATAGTCGAAGCCATAATGCGCTGCACGGTCGCTGATCATTCGATATTGCCGGACCGCGTCGCGACCAAGCGGCGCACAGACGGGCGAGAAATCGATGTGCGCGCCCGAGCCGCCGCGCCAGTTCAGCAAGTTGAATGCGTCGAGATTAGGAATGCCGACCTGGCTGCGATCGCCGCCGCCTTTGGGTTCAACGTTGGCATCGGTATAAGGCGATTCCATCAGCTCCGAGTCTGCGATGGATGAGAAGCGTTGGTGTATTACATCGCGACGCGCCTTCACCAGCGCTTCGGGACCATACAGGCAGAAGCGAAGATTCCAGCGGCCTATGCCGAGCTTGCGCGTCATGGTCTCTATTGCCCCATCGGGAATTGCACCCGGGCCGTCGTACCATTGCTTGCGTGTCGACACGCCGGCGGCCCAACGCACCGCGCTTTCGATGACCGCATTGCTTTGTATGGTGTCGTCGAGTTTCAAGGGACGCAGCGTCTCGACAATGCTTTCAAGATCGGCGTCGTGCTTGAATTGATAACGGCACAGCATGTAGCCTTCGGGCTTGGGCATTAACCAGATGCCGAGCTTGGTGACAATGCCAAAATTCGACTGCATGAACATGGCGTCGTAGGAAGGACCGAACCCCGCCTTGAATACCTGCCAGTCCTGATTGCCGTTCATCGCGCCCATTCCGGTGCGTATGATCTCGCCGTTCGCGAGCATCACTTCCATCCCGCATTGCATGGCCGCGTGATCGCCGTATGGGGTCGTGCCGAAGCCGCGCTCCAGTGTATTGCCAATCACGCTGCCCCAGCCGGCGGCCGGCGGATCGAGCCACAACCTGACGCCTTGCGATTGCAGTGCGCGATAAAGATCGTAGTAGCTGACGCCCGGTTCGACCAGCGCATAACCGAGCGTCTCGTTGATCTCGATGACCCGGTTCATGCGCTGCAAGTCCAGCACGACGGAGCCCTTAAGCCGGGGCGCCGCCCCGCCATAAGCGAAGTTGCGTCCGGTCGATACGCTCCACAGCGGGACGCCATACCGGTTCGCCACGCCGAGCACAGCGCGAAGCTGCTCGACATTCGACACCATCACAATGGCCGATGCTTCGTAAGCGTGTGCGTCGCCAGGAGCAAACGGGTCCAGATACGGCTGCGCCGCATCGTCTCTCGCGAGTACGGCGTTTTGGCCCACGATCGACCGGAATGCCGCGAGTGCCTGCTGGAACTCAGGCTCCGGAACCCCGGGGGGACGCAGGGGATCGTTCATGTTCCGGGCTTCCGGAACACGTTCATCGACGCGATGCTTTCAGTCGGTTTCAACCGGGTTGGCTCAAAACCCGTCAATATCCGCCGCTGCTGGAGCTTCCGCCCGAGCTCGACCCTGAGGCCGCGCCGTCGGTTTGGCACCCGGTAAGGGAGATTGCAAGTGAGACGGTCAGGACAGCCAGCAACGTCGATGCAATGCGTTTGAAAGTCATTTGTTTTCCCCATGAATTTTGGACAAGCGCGCACTAACCGCCAGCGCGATGTGCGGCACTCATGAGTTAAACGAACCGAGGCGGCAAATTATTCCCTTATTTTTTGACATCGTGAGTTTGCAGCGCCGATTCAAACGCCTGAAGTTCGCTTGAATAACCAAACCCGTCAGGACGGATTCATTGGGAGATCGAGCGAGCGCTTACCGCCGGGATCGTTGGGCGTGAAGGTTGACCCGCCACGCCTTTGCCCCACCAACAAGCCGCTTAGTCGAACCACCCGGGCAACCGCCCGCACGGTTTTTTTGCTGCGAAACGCGAGCACGCCCCAGCGCGAATTGGCAATCTGCGCGCTCCACGCCCCGGTAATGTTATTGCGGCTCCAATAGGCTTTGAAGCGTTCTGCACCCACGCCGAAATCCACATTCAGGCGTTGATCGAATGCCCATTTGATGACGTGTTCAACGACGATTGAACCGGGACCGAACTTGGCGAACCGGGCGTCGAAACTGGCAATCAGGCCGTCGACGCAAGTCGTGCCCACACCCACGACCGTGGCCGCGACCGGCGCGCCATCCAAAGTGACCACGAACAGACGGGCCATGGCGCGTCCGTTCGCCGGGCAGAGGAGGTTGACGAGAAAGTCCCGATAGTGCGACGAGTCGAGCCACTCGCCTCTTTTACCGACCCGATCGCCCCACGTGCGTTTGCGCGCCAGGATCCAGTCGACCAGCGCCGCGTTTTCGCTGGCGTTGCCAGGCTCCGTCAGGCGCACTGCAAGCTCACCTTCTTTCGACAAGCGGCGTTCGAGTGCACCGGGCTTTTTCCCGCTCATTGTGCCCAGCGTGCTGCAAAACGTGTCCCATTCAGTTTCTTCACGGAGCTTCGCAAACGCGGCGACGGTGCGCGCCGCGATCATCACGTGGCGTTCGCGCGAGGCGATCGCGTGCAGTTCGGAGCCTTCATCCACGTACGGCAGCTTGATGAAATCGGCACCGCAACGCTTAAGCGCCGTCTGCCACGCGCCCGCTATCAAAGCCGGGGCAGCGTGGCTATCGGCGACGAGCACTCTGGTGTAATCGCCGGCTTCGGGGCTCAGGGGGCAGAGGTAAGTCCACAGAAGCCGCCGGTACGTCACGAGCGGCCAGACCATGACAAGTTGCCCGTTCTGACGATGCACGATGCAACAGAGGCGTCTGCCACGCGGCTTGGCGACATGTTGCCAGGCCAGCCAGCACACGCTGAACGACTGGCCATACTGACCGTGCGCGCTCGACCAGAGATCGTCCCATTCTTGCTGTAAAGCCCGAAAGCCGTCTTCGTCGCTCACGATCTCAAACTGACAATCTGCCTGGCTCATAGTGTCTCGAGTAATAAACGCCGCTGTCCGGCGGTCGCCCTGCGGGCTCGCGCGGTCGGTCCGGCAAGGTGATAGGTGATCGGAAGTCAGACGAAGGGCAGAGCGCCCATTAATGCGGTCGATGGTGCCAGTTGCAGGTGCCGCGCGATGTTCGGCAGCACACAATCATCTGAGGAAAGGGTTTGGCGGGGTGGGGCTGGAGCTTCGTTGAAAGCCGCGCGGCGGCAAAAACTTAGTTTAGAAATTCCAAAACTAATTGTTTTGTTTTCAGGATTTTTTACCGCCTAGGCTGTATGCGACATTGCTTTCACAAGAACGGCGCGGTGCCGGTCCCACGATCAAGACTCTGCCAATGCAACTGGACATCTTTCGCTCGCTCTGGGGCCATCGCGGCGACCGGCGCAGTACCTTCAGCGACGTCCGCGAGGCGGGCCTGGCCGGTATCGAGGCTCGCCTGCCGCTGACGGCTGACGAGCGTGCTGAGCTGCTGCGGGACCTGAAGGAACATGAACTCGACTACATCGCGATTGTCTTCACCGACAACGCGGTGTTGCCCGACCAGCGCGCGACGCCCGCGCAACATCTGGAAGACCTGGATCGCAAGTTCGGATCGGCCGCGGAATTGTCACCACGGTTTATCAACGTGCTGGCCGGCAACGACCGGTGGCCGCTCGCGCAGCAGGTGGAGTTCTTCGGCAACGCGCTTGAGCTCGCACGAAAACACGAGCAGTTTTGCAGTTTCGAAACGCATAGAGCGCGCTCCCTGTATAGCCCGTGGGTGACGCTGGACGTGATCCGGCAGGTGCCTGACTTGCGTTTCACCAGCGACATCAGCCATTGGGTTGTCGTATGCGAACGCCTGCTGGATGACGCCGCGGACGACCTCACGCCGTTCGTTGAGCGCGTGCATCACATCCAGGCACGCGTGGGGTATGACCAGGGGCCGCAGGTACCGCATCCCGCCGCCGCCGAATATGCATTGCCGCTCGCTTTTCATCAGGACCACTGGGCTGCCATCTGGCGTTCGCAAGCGGCGCGAAGCTACCAGACCACGACCCTCACACCCGAGTTCGGACTGGATGGCTACCTGCATCATCTGCCGTTCACCGATGTTCCAGTCGCCGATCTGTCCCAGCTCAACGCGTGGATGGTGCACGCGGAGCGCCAGCATTTCAGCCAGATCAATTTCAGCCAGATCACGGACCCGCACTGACCCCCAGGAGCAATACGCGATGCAAGCGAACCACGTCGGCGAAGCTGCGCCGGAAAAAAATTTCACATCGATTCCGGTGATCGACATCTCCGGCCTGTTCAGCGACCAGCTGGCGGATCGCCAGGCGGTTGCCGGCGAGCTTGGGCGAGCTGCTCGCAACGTCGGGTTCCTCTATATCTCCGG
>Ga0105854_1001090_pt1 | contig 11272 bp, 12 predicted proteins | sample OrgsoiDNA_201058_FD_89679 | JGI IMG/M metagenome (GOLD analysis project Ga0105854, IMG submission 89679) | Permafrost soil microbial communities from the Arctic, to analyse light accelerated degradation of dissolved organic matter (DOM) -... | ecosystem: Environmental > Terrestrial > Soil >... | reverse complement strand
CACCGCCAGTTCGGAGAGGTTGATGCCGCGCATGCTCAGTGGTCCTGTTTACGGTTGAGGGCCAGTGCTTGTGCGGGCAGCAGGCGCACCGCGTCACCGCGGTGCAGCAGGTGCGCGCCGAGGGCGACGATGGTCTGGCCGGGTGTGAGGCCACTGTCAATCAGGGCGTCTTCCTGGCCGAGGCTGGCGACGTTGACGGGCGCGAAGCTGACCTTATCGTCATCACCGATCAGCCACACGCCGGTGCCAAGCCCGGCGTCCTGCAAGGCGCCGATGGGTACGCGGGTTTGCTGCGCCTGGCCGTTGCCTTGCAGGCGCACGGTGATGGTCGAGCCAAGGGCGAAACGGTCAACGGCGCCGTGCAATACATAGCGCGCGCGGTAGGTGCGGGTGGTCGGGTCGGCGCTGGCGGACAGCTCGCGCAAGGTGGCAGTCACGGCCTGGTCCGGCGCGCCGAAGGGGAACGCCAAGGCTTTTTGTGAGGCCTGGTCGCGCTGGTTTTCCGGCAGGTTGACGATGGCTTCGCGAGCGCCGTCATGGGCCAGGCGCGCGACGATCTGCCCTTCGGCGACGACTTGGCCGCGGTCCACGCGCACATCGGTGATGATGCCGTCGCCGTCGGCCTTGAGCACCGAGTAGGCGCGGCGGTTTTCGATCTGGCTGGCGTCCGATTGCGCCGAAGCCAGCTCAGCCTCGGCGACGCGCAGGTTGGTCGCCGACTGGTCGAAAATCTGCCGCGACACGGCGCCGGTGCTGGCCAGGCGTTGGTAGCGGTTTTCATCATCGCGGCGCTGGCGCACTTGCGCCTGGGCCGCGTTCACGCGGTTCCTGGCCGAGCGCAGTGCCAGCTCGAAGTCGCCGATGTCCAGCACCAGCAGGGTGTCGCCACGGGAGACATGTTGGCCGGGGTCGACCTTGCGGTCTATGACCTTGCCACTGACCCTGAAGCCCAGGTCGCTTTCTGTGCGCGCAGCCACTACGCCGGTGTACGCGCTTTGCTGGGTGCCGGCGGCTTCGACTTTGGCCGCGAGCACGGGGCGGGGCAGCGGCACTTCGGCGGCGGTGTCGGCCTTGCTGTTGCAGCCGCCGAGGAGGATCAACAGGGCTAAAGGCGTGAGAAGACGCAGGGGAAGAGGGATCATGACGGGCTCCGGGCTAACCTGTGAATAAAAAATTATGGACATAATTTTTTACGCATATTATGGTCGAAATATAAATTAATCCAGCCCCCGGATATTCCCCATGGCAAACGTCCCGGCCCCCTCGCAAAGCATGTTGTTTTTCCTGGTGGCCCTTACGGCGCTGGGTGAAGTGTCGACTCAATTGATCATCCCAGGCCTTGGCGCTATCGAGCAGGCGCTGGCGGCGCCAGCCGGTTCGGCGCTGATGGCGTTGTCGGCGTTTGTTGCTGCATTCGGCCTCGGGCAGTTGCTGTTCGGGCCGTTGTCGGACCGTATCGGCCGTCGTCCGGTGCTGATCGGCGGCCTGGTGCTGTATGTGCTGGCGACTTTCTCGATGCTGCTGGTCAACGACATTGGCCAATTCATTGCCGCCCGCGTGTTGCAAGGCCTCGGCGCCTGCGCCGCGCTGGTGTTGGCGCGCACCGTGGTGCGTGACGTGTGGCAAGCCGAAGCCGGGCCGGCCCTGGCGCTGACCATGATCGGCATGCTTTACGCCATTGTCGTCGCGCCGATGATTGGCGGGCTGCTGATCAAGCTGCTGGGCTGGCACGCGCCGATTGTTGTGGCCCTGATCATTGGCAGTGTGGTGCTGGTGTTGGCTGTGCTGTTCTTTCGCGAGAGCAACCACTGCCTCGATCCCACGGCCGGCCATTGGCGTACCCTCGGCGGGCACTACCTGGATTTGCTCAAGGGCCGTCAATACCGGGCGTACGCCGTGGCATTGGCCTGTACCTATGGCGCGATGTTCTCGGTGATTGCGGGTTCGTCGGCGGTGTTTATCAACCTGCTGGGTTTCAGCAGCCTTGAATACGGCATCAATTTTGGCGTGATCGTGTCGATGCTGATCGTCGGTTCCACCTACACCCGGCGCAACATCATGCGCCTGGGACCGCAGCGGATTGTGGCGATGGGCGTGACACTGGTGGCCATCGGCGGCCTATCGGCGGTGCTGATTTACGAGCTGTTCGGCCTGTCGGTGCTAGGCCTGGACATTCCGGTGGCGCTGGTGACCCTGGGCGGTGGCCTGGTGCTCCCCGGCTCGGTCACGGGCGCGGTGATGCCCAACGCTCACCGCGCGGGCCTGGCCGCTGGCCTGATGGGGTTTTCGCAGATGTTTGGTGCGACCTGCAGCGGCCTGTTGCTGAGCCATTTGCGCGATGGCAGTGCCACGCCGATGATCGTCATTGAGGCCAGCTTTGCGGTGTCGGCGTTTGTCGCGTTCCACTTGTTGCGCCAACGTCCGGTCAAGGGACTGTCCTATACGTAGGACGATCAGGGCTGCTTTTGCCGGCTAGTGTTCAGAGGCCGACGGACTTAGGGTGTAGGCACTTTGGAGGTACACCATGAAAAAAATCATCGGCATCTACACCAGCCCCCGCGCCCATTGGGTCGGTGACGGCTTTCCGGTGCGCACGCTGTTTTCCTACGACGCGATGGGCAAGCACATCAGCCCATTCCTGTTGCTGGACCACGCCGGCCCGGCCGATTTCACCCCCACCGAACAACGTCGCGGTGTAGGCCAGCACCCGCATCGCGGCTTTGAAACCGTGACCATCGTGTATGACGGCGAAGTCGAGCACCGTGATTCCACCGGCGCCGGGGGCACGATCGGACCCGGCGATGTGCAGTGGATGACCGCCGCGCGAGGCATCATTCATGAAGAATTCCATTCCGAAGCCTTTGCCCGCAGCGGCGGGGCGCTGGAAATGGTGCAGCTGTGGGTCAACTTGCCGGCCAAGGACAAAATGGCCGACGCCGGTTACCAGACCCTCGTCGACGGCGACATTCCGGTGCTGCCGTTGGCCAACGACGCCGGGCAATTGCGCCTGATTGCCGGTGAATTTTCCGGTACTCAAGGGCCGGCGCGTACGTTCACGCCGATAGACGTGTGGGACTTGCGGCTGAACGCCGGTAAAGCGGTCACGCTGGACCTGCGCGCCGGGCGCAATACTGCGCTGGTGATCCTGCGTGGCACCGTGCTGGTCAATGGCGAGGAAGTGGCACGCCAAGGGCAACTGACGTTGTTCGAGCGCGACGGCGAGCACATCACCCTTGAGGCCAACGACGACGCCAAGGTGCTGCTGCTCAGCGGTGAACCGATTGATGAACCCATCGTCGGCCACGGCCCGTTCGTGATGAACACCGAGCAGGAAATTCATCAGGCGTTTGCTGACTACCAGTCCGGTCGTTTCGGACAGATGCAGGCTTGACGGTCGAGCGCAAACCCCTGTGGGAGCTGGCTTGCCTGCGATAGCATCACCTCGGAGCCACTGATACACCGAGGTGTCGGTATCGCCGGCAAGCCAGCGCCCACATTTTGTTTTCCAGCATTCCCGATTCATGCGATCTTCTGAGCATTCGCCCTGGAGTCGCCTGGATGCCCTCATTTATCGCTGATCACCCGATGTTGTGCGCCGTGGCGCTGATCTTTATCGACATTGCCGTGTGGCGGCTTATTTCCGTCAACCTCGCCAACTGGAAGCTGGCGGCGCGGTTGGCGATCTTTGCCGTGTACAGCGCCGTGCTGTTCAACGACGGCATGAACCCCATGCAGCTCGCACCGTACACCGACAACACCGCCTTGCACCTGTCGGCTACTGCTTTGCAGATCGGCTGGTGGCTGTTCGCCGCACGAACCCTGACGGTATTGCTCGGTGCGGTGATGATGCAACGGGTCGGCCATGGTGGGCGCTTGCTGCAGGATTTGATGGGCGCGGTGATCTTCCTGATCGCGATCATCGCCGCCATGGCCTACGTGCTCGACCTGCCGGTCAAGGGCGTGCTCGCCACCTCCGGCGCGGTGGCGATCATTGTCGGCCTGGCGTTGCAAAGCACTTTGAGCGACGTGTTTTCCGGGATCGTGCTCAACACCACCAAGCCGTATCAGCTGGATGACTGGATCTCCATCGACGGCACCGAAGGCCGCGTCACCGATATCGACTGGCGTGCCACGCGCCTGCAGACTTCCCAGGGCAGCATGGCGGTGATCCCCAATTCTCTGGCGGCCAAGGCCAAGATCATCAACTTCTCACGCCCCGCCGACATGTTCGGCCTGGCCGTCAGCCTGCAAGTCAGCCCGCATGCGCGTCCGCAAATCGTGATTGAGGCGCTCGAGCGCGCCATGCAAGGGTGCCGGCCGCTGCTGGCCAACCCCGCGCCGAGCGTGGCATTCAAGACCTCCGCCAGTGGCGGCGTCGAGTATGAAATCAGCGGCTTTGTGCCAGCCATGACCCTCAAGCGTGAAGTGCGTAACCAGCTTTACGATTTGGCTTTCAGGCACCTGCAGGCGGCGGGTGTGGGGTTGCTGTCCGCCACCGAAAGCGGCGCGCCGCCAGCGCTGTCCGGCGCACGCGCATTGCTGGAGCGCTCGTCGATTTTCTCCACGCTGCGCCAGGAGGAGAAAGACACCTTCAGCCAGAACATGACGCTGCACACTTACCGTGCTGGCGAAATGATCCTGCCGGCGGGGGAGGTCAGCGATCATTTGTTTATCGTCGAGTCCGGTGTGGTCTCGGTGATGCTGATCAAGGGCGGTCACAAATTCGAAGCCGGGCGCATGGGGCCGGGTGAAGTGATTGGCGAGGCGGGGATTCTGTCCGACCAGGCGGCGCTGGCGGACTTTTCCGCCAAGACCTTCTGCACCCTGTACCGCATCGAGAAGGAATACCTCAAACCCTGCCTGGACGCGCGGCATGACATCAGCGAAGCGATGAAGGCGCTGCTGGATTTTCGCGTGCACGCAGCGCAGGCCATGACCCAGGAAGCGCCGGTGGTGCCAGTCAAAAAAGGCTTTTTGCAGTGGTTGCGCAGTCGCGGGTTGTAAGCGCTCAGGGCGCCATCGCGACGCGGTAGCGCTGGTCAAAATCATCCGCCAACTGCGCCAGCGTTACATCGCCCAAGCGCGCCATCAATAGCGCCTGCGCCTGGTCGAATGCGTCCGTGAGGGCCGCGTTTACGGCCTGTTCCACCAGGCATTGCGGGTGGTCGGTGGACAGGCCAATGGCGAAAATCGACGGCGTGCCCAGCGCGTTGTGAATATCCAGCAAGGTGATGTCGCTCAAGGGTTTGCCCAGCGTCCAGCCGCCCTGATGGCCTTTTTCCGAGCGCACATAGCCCTTTTCCTTGAGCAACCCCAGGGTGCGTCGCACCACCACCGGGTTGGTGCCGAGCATCTGCGCGATGGTTTCCGAGGTGGCGCGCTCTTCATGGCGGCCCATATGGATCAGCACATGCAGCATGCGCGAGAGGCGGGTGTCGTTTCTCATCAAATAATCCCCAGTCGAGTCGGCGCAAAGTATCGTTCGTAACCTGAAAAGTTGCGAGACGCTTGACGCGGTATTTTTACGTAACTTATGGTGTGTCGTGAAAGCGCACGGATAACCGTGCGCGCAACACACGAGGTCACGTTCATGGTGCACGACGTCATTATTGTGGGCGGCAGCTATGCCGGCCTGTCTGCAGGCCTGCAGTTGGCGCGGGCGCGGCGCAAGGTGTTGATGATCGATGCCGGTCAGCGGCGCAATCGCTTTGCCGCCACCTCCCATGGTTTTCTCGGTCAGGACGGCCAGTCACCCGATGTCATCGCCGCCGAGGGCCGCAGCCAACTGATGGAGTACCCGACGGTAACCTGGGTGCAGGACAGCGTGATCACGGCCGTCGTGCAGCAGGGCGGTTTCAGTGTGCGCACCCAGTGCAATGGCGAGTTCAAGGCCAGACGCCTGATCCTCGCCACCGGGGTGGTCGACGAATTACCCGCCATCGAAGGCCTGCAGGAACGCTGGGGCACACGCGTGTTTCATTGCCCTTACTGCCACGGCTATGAACTCGACCAAGGCCGCATCGGCGTATTGGCCACCTCCGCGCTGGCGATGCATCACGCGCTGATGCTGCCCGACTGGGGCACCACCACCTTGTTCACCAATGGCGTGTTCACGCCGGATGCCGAACAGCAGGCGCAGTTGGATCGACGGGGAGTTTCAGTGGAAAGCACAACCGTCACGCGCATCAGCGGCGAACGCGCCGACCTGGAATTGGCAGATGGCCGCGTCATTGCGCTGGACGGTGTCTTCACCCTGTCGCGCACCCGCATCAGCCCGTTGGCTGCGCAATTGGGGTGTGAATTGGCCGACGGCCCCACGGGCGCCTATGTGCACACCCATGAAACGCGCCAGACCTCCGTGACCGGTGTGTTTGCCTGTGGCGATACCTCGCTTGCCGCCGGCTCCGTGGCGCTGGCGGTGGGCGAGGGCGTGCGCGCCGGGGTGGGCGCGCACTTTTCGTTGATCAACGGGTGAGGTAGACCGGGCTGGCGGTGGACAACGAAGCTTTCACCGCGTGGGTCATGTCAGTGATCAATGCTTCTTCACGGTCTTCGCTCAGGGCTTGCAAGGTGATCGCGACCACTTCCTGGGGCGTGCTTTTCGGTGCCTGGACATCGGCCACCATGTCGGTGTCGATATAGGCCGGGTGCACGCCGATCACCAGGGTATTTTGCTCGCGCAGTTCACCGCGCAGGCCGTTGGTCAGGCCCCACTGGGCGGATTTCGACGTGCTGTAGCCGCCGGAGCCGGGCGGGTTCAGCCAGCTCAATACCGAGAGGATATTGATCAGCGCGCCGCCGCCTTGCTTGGCCAGGATTGGCGCAAATGCGCGGCTCAGGCGCAGGGTGCCGAAGGTGTTCACTTCAAAGTGCTGCTGCAGGTTCTCGACACTGTCGTCGGCGAGCAACGAGCCGTACTTCAGAAAGCCCGCGTTGTTGATCAACACGCTGACGTCGGTGCACTGCTCGGCGGCGCGCTGCACGCTGGCCGGGTCGGTGATGTCCAGGGCAATCGGCGTGCTGCCGGGAATGTTCACGCTGGCCGGGTCGCGCGCCGCTGCATACACCTTGGCCGCGCCCGCTGCCAACAGCGCAGTCACAAAGGCTTTGCCCAGGCCACGGTTGGCGCCGGTGACCAACACCACTTTTCCACGAATATCCATGATCAGCTCCCGCCATAAATTAGGTTTAATAATGAAACCGTTTTTATCCTGAGCCTGTTGGTCCTATAATGCAACCGAATATTTCTGATTGCTGGAGGCCCGACGATGAAACGCAAATGCCTGGAAGGCGACGGCTGCCCGGTCGCCCGTGCGTTGGATGTGGTGGGGGATTGGTGGACGCTGTTGATCATCCGCGACGCGTTTGCCGGGGTGACACGCTTCGGCGACTTTCAGAAACACCTGGGCGTAGCGAAAAACATCCTCGCCACCCGCCTCAAGGACATGGTCGAGCAAGGCCTGCTGCACACCAGTGAGGTCGGCGCGCGCAGTGAATATCAACTGACCGACAAAGGCCGCGCGCTGATGCCGGTGCTGGTCACGCTGGCTCAATGGGGCGAGGCGCACACCGAGCCTGAGCATGTCAGCGCGCGCGTGCTGGATGCGCGTTCGCTCAAGCCGCTGCGCAAGGTCGAGATCGTGTCTGAGGATGGCCGGGTGCTGGGCCTGGAAGACATCGTTACGCAAGCGCCGGCGGCTTGATGCGGCGTAGCCGCTGGACTCTACAAGAACGCTTCCCAGCGGTGAGCGGGTTAACGCCCCGTCCGGTGTACGGAGGTCTTCCAGGAGAGGAGACACGCCATGATCACCGACTTTGAAAGCAAGACCAGCTCCCAGGGGCTGACCTTCAAGCTGTACCGCGGCGAGGGCGCTGCGCTGCTGGCGTTCGACCTAGCACAAGACCTGGCGCCGCCCGCCTTCGTGGGCTTCAGCATCGAAGTGCGCTGCCCCGGCGCCAACCACTGCGGCGCAGGTCAAGCGCCTGCATTTTTCCAGCCAGCAGCACAACAAAGTGCTGATTGTGCGGCGCGCGGGCAAGGCCATACGTGTGCTCGGCGGCTCCACCAGTTTCGCCCTGCGCGGCCTGTATATTCAGGCCAACAACGTGCTGCTGTTCGACGATGAAAACGTGGCCGGCAAGTGTGCCGGGGTATTCGACGCCTACCGGACCGCGCCCGCGACCTTGCGCAAGCATCCGCTTTCACCGCAGTGCTGGGAGGTGCGCGATCAGCCCGGCTCAAAAGTCTCACTGTGCTTTGCGCCCCACGCCGACGGCGCGCTGTCCCTGAACCCTATCGCCACCAGCATCGGGCAAACCAGCAGTTCGGTGTTGTATTCCATCGTGTTCCTCAGCCAGATCAACGGCAAAGTGCGTGACGCCCAAGATCGCCGTGGTGCATGCCATCGAGGCGTTGCGCCTACTCGATCACTTCCACTTTCGCGTCAATGCCGGCCAGCCCTGCGTGCTGCACGCCTTGCGCCTGGCCAAACCGCCGGCTGCGGGGAGAACCCCTGGTTCGATGCCTGCCATCGCCCCGGCCATGTGAAGGCGCGGGACCGGAATTGTTCGTGAAGTAGCCAGGTTCAGCCGTCCACCAGTTGTTGAAACAGCGGCGTCAGCAAGTCGATCAACACCTGCGGGTCGGCCTTGGCCAGCGCCGACAGTTCGAGCATCTGGCGCATCACTTGAAAGCCTGACACCAGCGCCATCACCAGCGCTGCGCGCTCTTCGCGATGCGCGCCCTGGAGCGCGGCGGCCATGGTCGCCTGGTGGCCTTTTTCGACGTGCTCGCGGCCAATCGCCGTCGCGCGCTTGCTCGACGCCGAGTGCAGCATAATCAGGAAGCCATCCAGCGGCGTGCTGCCCGCTTCGGTGATGCTGACCAACGCGGTGGCGAGGGTGCGGCCGAGGGTTGCCGCGCTGAGGTTGCCTTGCGTCAGGGCGCGCGGGCTGGCCAGCGCCTCGGCGATCACCTCGGCAAACAGCTGCTCCTTGGAAACGAAGTAGCGGTTGACCAGCATTACGGTCACCCCCGCGCCTGCGGCGATTTCTCCCAGCCCGGTGTCATCGTAGCCTGATCGGGAAAACGCCTTGCGCGCAGACGACACGATGGCTTCGCGGGTGACGGCGGCATCGCGCCGGCGAGGAATGGGGTTGGGCATTGGCGTCCTGACGTGGCTGGGAACTGTGGGCGCGCAACCGGTGCGCGCCGACAGGGTACAGGGTCTATTTGCTGTCGAGGAAGTCCAACAGTGCGGCATTGAACAACGCCGGGTCTTGCAGGAAGGCGAAGTGGCTGGTGTTCGGCAGAATCAGCAGGCCGGCACCCGGAATGGTCGCGGCGATGTACTCGGTGTGTTCGCGCTTGATCGCTTCGTCATGGTCGCCATCCACCACCAGAATCGGGGTCTTGATGCTCGCCAGTTGCGCGTCGGTCCAGTTCGGTTGGCTGGCCCACATATGGCTGATCTGCTCGACAAACGCGTCGTACTCTTTGGGCGTCGGCGACAGCTTGGCGTACTCCTTGCCAGCGCGTTCGATGAAGGCGGCGAAGGTCGGGTTTTTCTCGACCGCGTCTTTGACGCCGGACGTCTGGGTGTTGGCGGCGAAGGCGAACACTTTGCCGATGCGGTCCGGGTGGCGCAGCGCCAGGTCAATGCCGATGATCGCGCCGTCGCTCCAGCCGACGATATCGGCACGCGGGATTTTCAGGCTGTCGAGCACGGCCACTACATCATCCGCCATCAAGTCGTAGCCGTAGGGTTTGTCATCCCGCGAACTGCGCCCGTGGCCACGGCTGTCGATACTGATCACCGTGTGCTTGGCCGCCAGGGCCTTGACCTGGTTGCCCCAGTAATCCGAATTGGACAAGCCACCGTGCAGCAACACCACCGGCGAGCCGTGGCCGGTGCGTGTGTAATAGACCTTGATGCCATTGACGGCGGCGTAACCGGTTTTGGCACCGGCCACCGGTGCTGGTGTGGGCGGCAGGGTTTCCCAGCGTTCGGCAGCGTGGACCGCAGAGAAAGACAGCATCAGGCAGGCAACTGCCAGCAGGCGACGTGACATGGCGAATCCTTTTTTGCAGTGAGAAGGCGCTGAACTCTAGCATCGGCGTCGGTGTTGAAAATATGCATTTTTGTCTATCGAAACTCACCGAATGAGAGAAAAAAATGCAGTTATATCAATGGAATAAAACCGTCTAAGTGCTCAGGGTGATTTTCTTCAATACCACGCACGTTCAGCGCTTTACCGTGGTGCCATCTTCGCTTGGCACAACAAAAAGGAATCGCAATGAGCTTGATCCTCTCCATGGCCGCGTTCGCCCTGGCCACTTCCATCACACCGGGCCCCGTCAACGTGGTCGCGCTCAGCGCCGGCGCGCGCTTCGGCTTTGCCGCCAGCCAGAAACACGTGTTTGGCGCCGCCGTCGGCTTCACCTTGCTGCTGGTGCTGATCGGCCTGGGCCTGCATGAAGTGTTGGTGCGCTGGCCGATCCTGACCCAGTTGATCCAGTGGGGCGGTGTCGCGTTTTTGCTGTACATGGCCTGGAAGCTGGCGGTGGACGATGGCCGGCTCGACGCTGATGGGATCGCCACTGCGCCGTCGATGCTTTACGGCGCGATCATGCAATGGCTCAACCCCAAAGCCTGGCTGGCCTGTGTGGCAGGGATGGGGTTGTTTGTGGCGGACGGCGATGCGGGCCAAGTGTGGCTGTTTGCGGTGCTCTACCTGGTGATCTGCTACCTGTCGGTGGCGTGCTGGGCATACGCCGGGACGTTCTTGCGACGCTACCTGAGCAACCCGCAAGGCGTACGCCTGTTCAACCGCTCAATGGCCGCGTTGCTGGTGGCCAGTGTGGGTTATTTGCTGATGGCTTGAGCAAGTCGCGGTACTGCCCCGGCGTAGCGGCGAAATGCTGTTTGAACGCGCGCTGAAAATGCGCCTGGTCGGCAAACCCTGCCGCCAGCGCCACGTCAGCGATCAACTCGCCGTTGCGCAATTGCGTTCGGGCAAACTGGATACGCCGGTTGACCAGAAAGGCATGCGGCGTCAGCCCGTAATACTGCTTGAACGCACGGATCAGATACGACGGCGACAGCTCGGCCGCCAGGCAAATCTCCTCGAGCTTCAACGCCTCGGTGCAGTGCGCGCGGATGTACTCGGCGGCCCGCTCCAGCTTGTGGTTGACCTCCCGCACTGGCGCCAACGAAGGGTTCAGACGCTGTTGCACCTCGGTGAAAAAACTCACCAGCGCGCTCTGTTTTTG
>Ga0105854_1001087_pt1 | contig 11283 bp, 7 predicted proteins | sample OrgsoiDNA_201058_FD_89679 | JGI IMG/M metagenome (GOLD analysis project Ga0105854, IMG submission 89679) | Permafrost soil microbial communities from the Arctic, to analyse light accelerated degradation of dissolved organic matter (DOM) -... | ecosystem: Environmental > Terrestrial > Soil >... | reverse complement strand
TGGGCGGCCTCCCTCCGGAAGAATTCCTGGCGGGTCTGGACCCGTTGCTGGCCGGCGTGCGCGCCAAACTCGCCGGCCGATACGCCACGTCCGACCAGATCGCGGGCCATCTGGCGCCCGCATGGGCTGCCCAACTAGGCGTGCGCGCCGGCATCCCCATTCCCGTTGGCGCATTCGACGCACACTGGGACGCCATCGGCGCCGGTGTTCGCCTGGGCGACGTGGTCAATGTGGTCGGCACCTCCACCTGCATCATCGCCATCAGCCAGCGGCCCGGCTTGATCCCCGGCGTGTGCGGCGTGGTGCAGGGGTCGGTGGATCCGCAATGCACCGGCATCGAAGCCGGCCTCTCCGCCACCGGCGACATTTTCGAAGCCATCGCCCGCCGCGCCGCCACCACCGTCGCCGAGCTTTCACGAGGTTTGGAAAACTACCGTGCCGGCGAAACCGGCCTGCTGCGCCTCACCTGGGACAACGGCGACCGCACCGTGCTGGTAAATTCGGAACTCAGCGGCGTCACGCTCGGCTGGCGCCTTACGACCACCGCGCAGGACGAACTCTTCGCCGCCATCGAAGGGACGGCATTTCATACTCGCGTGATTCTGGAACGCATGGAGCAGCACGGCGTGCCGGTACAGCGCATCATCAACGGCGGCGGCATTCCGCGGAAGAATTCCGTGCTCAACCAGGTCTACGCCAACGTGATGGGCAAGCCCATCCTGGTGCCCAAAGGCGACGTCACCAGCTTGGGCTCCGCGATTTTCGCATTCATGGCCGCAGGCACGTTCCGTACCATCGCCGAAGCCCAGGACGCGCTGGTGCCGGGCTACGCCACCATCGAGCCTGACGCCTCCGCGGCGGCCACCTATCAAGAGATGTACTCGCTCTACAAAAATCTCTATTTCGCATTAGGCGAACGCCAGTCGCCGGCGGTTGCCATCGGAAATATTTTGCCTGAGCTGCGCTCGATAGCCGCTCGGGCTAGAGAGGGAACCCGTGCTGGAAGCGTTGCGAGCTGAAGTTTTGGAGGCCAATCTCGAACTGGTCCGCCGCGGCCTGGTGATCTACACTTTCGGCAACGCCAGCGCCGTTTCGCGCGCCGAGGGCTTAGTGGCGATCAAGCCCAGCGGTGTTCCTTACGGCGAGATGACCGCCGCCCACATGGTGATCTGCGATCTGGAAGGGCGCATCGTTGAAGGCGATCTGCGCCCGTCTTCCGACCTGGCCACGCACGTGGCTCTCTACCGCGCCTGGCCTTCCATCGGCGGCGTGGTTCACACGCATTCCCGCCACGCCACCGCCTGGGCGCAAGCCGCCCGCGAGATTCCCTGTTTCGGAACCACCCACGCCGATTATTTCCACGGCCCCGTGCCCGTAACCGCGCCGCTCACGGCCGAAGAAATCGAGTCCGGCTACGAAGCCAACACCGGCGCCGCCATCATCCGCCGCATGCAAAGTATCAGTCCGCTTGGTTGCCCCGCCGCATTGGTAGCCGGACACGGGCCTTTTTGCTGGGGCAAGTCCGTAATGGATGCCGCCCACACCGCCGCGATCCTTGAAGAACTGGCCGCCATGGCCTGGCAGACCGTGACCATCAACCCGCAAGCCCAGCCGATATCCGAGCACCTCCGCGACAAGCATTACTTCCGCAAACACGGGGCGAAAGCCTCCTACGGCCAGCGGTAGAGCGGCGCGCATCGCTGCACGATTCAGCTAAACTGAACAACCAGGGGTCCACAATGAAATCTTCGATGCTGTTGGTGATTTTAGCCGCGAGCGCCTCGACTGCTTTGGCCGCTGCCGGCGCCGTACACCTGGTGCAGAAGCCGGCGATGAATCAGACGGAGATCGTCTTTTCCTATGCCGGCGATCTGTGGCGAGTCAACCGGGAAGGCGGACTGGCGGCGCGCCTTACCTCCGGGCCCGGCTTCGAAACCGAAGCCGCTTTTTCGCCCGACGGAAAGGCGCTGGCATTCACCGGAGAGTATGACGGCAACGTAGACGTCTTCACCATGCCTGCCACGGGCGGCGTGCCGAAGCGCGTCACCTATCATCCCGACGCCGACCGCGTGGCGGGCTGGACGCCCGACGGGAAAAAGATTGTCTTCCGTTCCAATCGCCAAAGCCAGTCGCGCTATACGCAGCTCTATACCGTGTCACCCGAGGGCGGGCTGGCGGATGTTCTGCCGCTGCCAATGGCGTGCATGGGCGCCTGGTCGCCCGATGGCAAACGCATGGTCTACGCGCCGCTCGATGGCGGGCAGTTCGCGCCGGCCTTCAACAGCTATGTGGCCTGGAAACGGTATCGGGGCGGGGAAGCGAGCTACTTGTGGATCGTCAATTTCGCCGACCTTACCACCGTGAAGGTGCCGCGCACGGATTCGAACGACATTTACCCCATGTGGATCGGCGACAAAATCTACTTCCTCTCCGACCGCAACGGCCCCATGACGCTGTTCCAATACGATCCCGCGAGCAGGCAGGTCAAGGAGCTGATCAAGAACCCCGGCAAAGATATCGTCTCTGCCAGCGCGGGCCCCGGCGGCATTGTGTACGAGCAGTTTGGCGCCATCCACATTTACGACATCGCGTCGGGCAAAGAACATGCGGTGCCGATTGAAATCACGTCGGACCTCACGGAAGTGCGCCCGCATTTCCAGAACGTCTCGCGCGAGCTGCGCGGCGCCGCCATTTCACCGACCGGCGTGCGCGCGGTGTTCGAGGCGCACGGGGAAATCCTCACGGTCCCGGCGGAGAAGGGCGACGTTCGCAATTTGACCAACACGCCGGGTGTGATGGAGCGGACGCCGGTCTGGTCGCCGGATGGCAAGTCGATCGCCTGGTTCTCGGATGAGTCGGGCGAGTATGCGCTCCACATCAAGCCGCAGAACGGCGCGGGCGAGACCAAAAAGATTCCGCTGGCCGGGAAGTCGTCCTTCTACTTCGAGCCGCAATGGTCGCCTGACAGCAAGAGCATGGCCTTCAACGATAACCAGGACAATCTGTGGATGGTGGAGATCGCGTCCGGCAAGATGACCAAGATCGATACCGATTATTTCTACGAGCTCAACCGCGAATTCAATTGGGCGCCCGATTCCCGGTGGATCGCATTCGCCAGGTTTCTGCCTAACCGGCTGCGGGCGATTTCGATCTACTCCGTGGATACCGGGAAAAGCGTGCAGGTGACCGATGGGATGAGCGATGCGCGATTCCCGGCCTTCGACCGCGACAGCCAGTATCTCTACTTCACCGCCAGCACCAATTACGGCCCGACTTCGAGCGGCCTGGACATGACGAGCGATGAGCATGAGGTGACGCGCAGCGTGTATCTGGCGGTGCTGCCGAACAACATTGCTTCGCCGCTTGGCCCCGAAAGCGACGAGGAAGGCGCGCCTCATTTGGCGGGGGGCGCCGCGGGCGAAGCAAGTGGTGGAGGCCACGGCGGGCGCGGCAGTGCGGGCGCCGGTGGTAATGCGGCCGCGGCCGATACGCCGCCGAAACCGGTGCGCATCGATTTCGACAAGCTGGCGCAACGCATTGTGGCGCTGCCGCTGCCGGCCAGGGCTTACGCCGCGCTGACCGCGGGCAAGGCCGGCCAGGTATATGTGCTGGAGGCGGGCGTTGGCGGCAGCAGGGGCGGCTTCGGCGGCGGCGGCGGATTGACGCTCTCGAAGTTCGACCTTAAGACGCGCAAGACCGACAAGCTGGCGGATGGCGTCGCCGGGTTCGACCTTTCGGCCAACGGCGACAAGATGTTGCTGCGTATGGCCGGCGGCAGAGGCGCGGGAGCGGGTCGCGGCGCGGCGGGCCCACCTTCGGTACCGCAGTACGTAATCGTCTCCGCGGCCACGGCCGTGAAGGCGGGCGAGGGCGCGCTAAAGTTGACCGATTTGGAAGTGAACGTGGACCCGATCGCCGAGTGGAAGCAGATGTACCACGAGGTGTGGCGCATTGAGCGCAGCTTCTTCTACGATCCCAATCTGCACGGCGTCAACGCCGCGGATTCCGAAAAGGCGTACGAGAAATATCTGGATTCGCTGAGTTCGCGCGCCGACCTGAACTACATTTTCCATGACATGCTGAGCGAGATGACTAGCGGCCATCTGCGCGGCAGCGGCGGAAACATTCCAGCGGCGAAGACCGTGCCCGGCGGTCTGCTGGGCGCCGATTACGAAATCTCGAACGGCCGCTATCGCTTTAAGAAGATCTACGCCGGCGAAAGTTGGAACCCGGAGTTGCAGGCCCCGTTGTCGCAGCCCGGGCTGAATGTTGCGGCCGGCGACTACCTGCTGGCGGTGAATGGCCAGGAATTGACAGGCACGGACGATGTCTCGCGATTGCTCGAGAACACGGCGGGCAAGACCGCGATTCTCAAGATCGGGCCCGATGCCGAGGGCGCCAAGGCCCGCGAAATCACGGTGGTTCCGATCGCGAGCGAACTGGCCCTGCGCCACTCCGATTGGGTGGAGGCCAACCGCCTCAAGGTGGACCAGTTGAGCGGCGGCAAGCTGGCGTACGTCTACATGCCCGATACCGGACAGGGCGGGCTCACCAGTTTCAACCGTTATTATTTCGCCCAGGTGGACAAGCAGGGCGCCGTGATCGACGAGCGCTACAACGCCGGCGGCCAGGTGGCGGACTACGTGATCGAGGTGCTGAACCGCAAGCTGCTGGGTTGGTGGAACCCGCGTTATGGCGGGATTTACCGCTCGCCGGCGGCATCCATTCTGGGGCCGAAGGTGATGATCATTAATGAAATGGCCGGCTCGGGCGGAGACGCGATGCCATGGATGTTCCACTACACCAAGACGGGGCCGCTGGTGGGCAAGCGGACATGGGGCGGGCTGATCGGCGTTTCGCAGTACCCCACGCTGATGGATGGCGGCGCCGTGACCTCACCCAACTTCGGCTTCTTCAGCCCCGAGGGCCAGTGGGACGTGGAGAACCACGGCGTGGCGCCGGATTACGAAGTGGAGATGGATCCGAAATCGGTACACGAGGGCCACGACCCGCAACTGGAGCGCGCCGTGGCGCTGGCGCTACAGCAATTGGAGAAGAGCCCGGTGCCCGTGCCGCATCGGCCTGCGTTCCCGAATTATCAAAGGCCGCAAGGGGTGGCCACACCGGCCAGCGGCGGCGGAGTTCGTTGAGCTTTCTAAGACTACAGACTAGGCCGCCATGTGCTCCAGGAGGGCGCGCAAGGTTTCGTGCGCTCGAAACATCAGTGACTTCACCGCGGGCACCGAGCAGTTCATGGCGTCCGCGATTTGGGCATACTCCATTTCCGCGAACTTGTGCATCCGGACCACGGCCCGCTGTTTGGGGGGCAACGATTCCACGGCCCGGCGCACTTCATCGAGTTTCACCTGCCGCACCATGAATTGTTCGATTGACAAGCGCCGGTCCGACACCTGCCGGACGGGTTTGCCGAGGGACCGATCGTCGAGACTTTCCTGAAACCTCTCGTACCTCCGGTCGCGGCGGGAATTCGAGCCCAGGCGGGCCGCGATTTGAAAGATCCACTGGGTGAACCTGGCCGTCGCCTGGTAGGTGCTTCGGGCGCGGTACACGCGGAGAAAAACCTCCTGCGCCAGTTCCTCGGCCAACGCACGATTCTGAACCTTGCGGTCTAGAAAACGCACCACCAGCGGACCAAATTTCTCCAACAGGAGGCCGAAGCTGGCAGTATCCCCGGCTTGGACGCGGAGCATCAACTGGGCGCCGTAGTCGGGCTCCTCGACCGGCGGTTGGGAAGCGATACGAAGCATGCGGGTTCTGTTGTAGTTCCGCGAAACAGGCTAGGGAGTTCCAAATAACCGGGCTCCATTTCAGAAAGATCCATTTCAGGGAGATCCATGAGTTAACATGGCCAGGATGTGACCGCAGCGGGAACTGAACCGGCTGCTGGTGGCGGCCGCGCTCGGGCCGGAACGGCGCGCCGCCCGGTTCGGAGGGCCGCCTAATAGTCGGGAACTTCCAGGCTGATGCCCTCGATCATCGCGAAGTGCTTGCGGTTCTTTGAAACGAGCGTCAGCCCTGCTTCGAGCGCGGTCGCTGCAATCAGGGAATCGAAAGTGCGCAGACCATGGGATTTCGCGTACGTCTTGAGCAGGTTGTACGCACGCTCGCCGATGCGGCTGTTGATGTGCACCACGGGATACAACGCTACGAGGCTGTCGATGCCAGCCGTGTCGCGCTTGTCCCTGGCGCCGACGATCAGTTCCTGGGCCGTGATGATCGCAATCGAAGCGTCCGGCAAGGAATCGACGTAACTAGCCGCATCGGCGTTTCGCCGTGACACATCAACCATGACATCAGTGTCGATGAGGTAGGGCATCGAGTCACATCCGGCGAGCCATCAGTCCCGCGGATTCTCTCGCAGTTTGTTGACGTAACTGACACCGTCACGGATGTCGGTCCGGTCGGCCCACATCCCATAGAAGGGCAGTTCCTTGATGGAGCGTCTCTTGCCTGTGGCCTTCTGTTCAGATGGCACGTACACCTCAACCACTGTCCCCTCCGTGATATTTACGTCTTCGAGGGGCTTGAAGACGCCATTCTCGTATTTGGCAGTGACTGTCATCCGTATCGCGATCTATTCTATCAAAATGCGTGAACTGGCGCGCCTAACGATTCGGGTAAGCCGGTCCAATCAGACGGTGCGCGCAGATCGCAGAAACCACAAACCGGCGCGCACGGGCGCTTGCTCAATCCCGAGCCATTTTTGCATTATCGGAGCCATTTGCTTGCGCAATTGCAGGTTCTCGTCCAGAAAACGTCCCTTCACGTAAGCACCGTTTATCTCTTCCGAATGATCGCCAATAGACCCGTAGAGCGGGTAGCCGATGGCCTTTTCGAACTGATCCACGGAGATGGACATCGCTTTCTCTTTCCGGTTCAGAAGCGCGTGCAGTTTCTGCGGCGTGAAACCGCCTTCGAGAAGCCTTTTCACCAGCCTGGTGGTTTCATATAGCGCGGGCAGGTCGGGCGTGGCGATGACGAAGACGTCGTTGATTTCCTCCATAATGGCTTGCGAGGAGGCGGTCAGCCGTCCCAGATCCACCACAATCCAGTCGTAACGCGTTCGCGCGAATCGCAGCACTTGCCGGATCCGTTCCGCGGTGGGCGCGTCGCTGAGGCCGGCGGCGCCGGGCGCCCTCAGCAGGTCCAACCCGTCCCGCGGTGAACAAACGATTCCGCTCCACAGATGGGCATCCAGGCGGTGCAGGTTCTGTGCTGCATCGAGCAACGTGTATTTGGAATCCGGCTTCAGGAGGAATGAAGCCCCGGTGGAACAGACATCCAGTTCGAGGAGCAGAACCTTCTTGCCGGTTTGGCGATGGAGTTCAAGGGCCCAATGACACGCCAGGGTAGTTGTCCCAACCCCGCCTTTTGAACCCAACAGTCCCACCACCGTGGCCGTTTCCGGCACGTGGGTTCCCGTGTCAGGCTTCTTGTTGCGCACCAGGGCGTAGTTCAGGACCCGGACAAACATTTCCCGGTTCAGCTTCCCTTTCACCAGGTAGTCCTGTGCGCCCTGGCGCATGGCGCTTAAAGCCATCGATTCGTCGTCCAAGCCCGTGAGGACGATAACCGGGAGTGCCGGAGCGAAGCGTTGGATGGTCAGGAAGGTGTCGAGCCCTTGGGAATCGGGCAGATTGAGGTCTACAACCGCGACGTCAAAAACATGGTGGACGAGCAGGTCCAGCGCGGCCAACAGGCTATCGGCATGCCGGACTTCGAAGTCTTGAGCCTCCGTGTGGGACAGCATCGCCTCGGCGAGGCGAGCGCTTACGGCATTGTCCTCAACCAGCAGCACACGGGTTATTTTGTTACTCATGGCCCTTCTCCTTGCGGCGAGCCCGCTTTTGCAGAGTCATCTTCCGGCCGCAACTTCGCGCGGTCGTTTTCGCGGCACGCTTCATTGGTCCGGTAATCGGCAGGTTGCCCCGATTAGTTTAGAGCGATAAGCGCAGCCGCCTTGAAAAGGCGGCTGCGGTCAAGATTGACCGCCCCACCACGCCCGCATCAGCATACGCCGCCCGCCAGCACCCGGGCCATCACTTCGCGGTCCACATTGCCGCCGGACAGCACCGTCGCCACGCGCTTTCCGTGAAGCTGGTCTTTCTCTTTCAGGATGGCCGCCACTCCCGCCGCGCCCGCGCCTTCCGCTATGTTGTTGGTATCGTCGAAGATGGCCCGCATGGCGGCCGCCACTTGTTCGTCCGTCACGGTAACCACGCGCGCCACATGCTGCCAGAGAATCTCAAGTGCCTCAAGATCGGGCACCGGGACGGCCATCCCATCCGCCAGTTTCGTGCCGGCCGGCCGCGACACCGCCTTCCTCTCCACGAAAGAATGGTAGTAAGCCGCCGCCTCCGCCGAAACCACGCCCACGATTTCCGTCTTCCCGCCGAGCGCTTCGCGGGCCGCGCACATCCCGCAGATTCCCGACCCCATGCCGATCGGAACGTACGCCACATCGACGCCTTCCACCGCCTGGAACAGTTCATAGGAGTAGGTGGCATTTCCCGCCACGATGCGCTCATGGAATGAAGGAATGTAGTGCAGCCCCTCGGCATCCGCCCGCCGGCACGCTTCCTGCCGCGCCTCTTCGAAATCGTTCCCGTGCTCCACCAGGGTTGCACCCAGGCTGCGGATGGCCCGGTTCTTGGAAACGCTGTTGCCTTGGGGCACGCACACGGTTGCCGGAATTCCCTCGCGCCGCGCCGCGAACGCCACCGCCTGCCCGTGGTTGCCGCGCGTCGCCGCGATCACGCCCCCCAACTGGTTCTGTTCCCGCAAATGGCGGAAATACACCAGCCCGCCCCGGATCTTGAACGCCCCCACGGGCCCGTGATTTTCGTGCTTGATCCAAACCTCGGTCCCGGCCCGCTCATTCAACAGCGGCCACGTATACTGGGCCGTGGGCTGCATAACCTCATAGACAATCCGCGCGGCCCGCTCAATGATTTCTTTGTTTGGTAAATTCATGGGATACTTCGCAGTATTGCACCCCTAAACGCCGTCTGGCGCGTCTGCTGTTGTAGTGCTTCACCTGTTATAATCCGGTTAATTTCCAAAAAGGGTATCCTTATGCGTCGAACTGCTGGATCTACAGTTGTTTCCGTGGCCTTGGCGTTGTCTCTCACGGCCCTCGGCCAGACTTTACCGAAGGGCGTAGAGAAGATCACTTCCGTTGAGGGCATCACCGAGTACTCGCTTCCCAACGGCCTTCACGTGCTGCTCTTCCCCGATTCCTCCAAGCCCAAGGTCACCGTCAACATCACCTACATGGTGGGCTCACGGCAGGAAGGCTACGGCGAAACCGGCATGGCGCACCTGCTGGAGCACATGCTGTTCAAGGAGACCAAGATCCGCAAGGACATTAAGAAGGAACTGACGGACCACGGCGCCGAAATGAACGGCTCCACTTCCTGGGACCGCACCAACTACTTCGAGACTCTCACCGCCACCGACGAAAACCTGAAGTACGCGATTGATCTCGAAGCCGACCGCATGATCAATTCGAAGATGGAAAAACCCCTCCTTGATTCCGAAATGACGGTGGTGCGCAACGAGTTCGAAATGGGCGAGAACAGCCCCGACCGGACTCTGATGCAGCGCGCGCTCGAAACCGCATTCGCGTGGCACAACTATGGCAAGCTCCCCATCGGCAACCGTTCCGATATCGAGCACGTGCCGATCGGGCGCCTGGCGGCCTTCTACCAAAGGTACTATCAGCCCGACGATGCGCTGCTCACCATCGCCGGCAAGTTCGACGACTCGAAGACGCTGGCGTTGATCGTCAGTGCCTTCGGCGCGATTCCCAAGCCGGCCCGATCTTTGGAAGCATCCTACACCATCGAGCCCACGCAGGATGGCGAGCGCCAGGTCACGCTGCGCCGCGTGGGAGATACCCAGGGCATCATTGCGCTTTATCACGTCCCCGCGGGTTCTCACCCGGATGCGCCGGTGCTCGAGGTTCTGGCCGGAGTGCTGGGCGACACGCCCTCCGGCCGCCTCTACAAGGCCCTGGTGGATAACAAGAAAAGCGTTTCCGCCGGCATGGATATGTCGGAGTTGCACGACCCCGGTTTCCTGATGGCTTCGGTGCGTTTGCGGGCCGATCAGTCTCTGGATGACGCTCGCCAGGCCCTGCTCAAAACCGTGGAGGGGTTCGCCAGTGAGCCGCCCAACAAGGAAGAAGTGGAGCGCGTGAAGACCCGGCTCCTCAAGCAGATGGAACAGGAAATGGCCGACTCGCAATCGGTGGCGCTCGATCTCAGCGAATACGCGTCGCAGGGCGATTGGCGCCTCCTGTTCATCATGCGCGACCACATCAAGAAGGTCACGCCCGAAGACGTGCTGCGCGTCGGCAAGGCTTATCTGAAGGAATCCAATCGCACCCTGGCGGTCTTCATTCCCTCCAAGACCCCAGACCGCGCGGAGATCCCGGAGGCTCCCGCAATCGCCTCGGTGTTCAAGGACTTCAAGGGCACGGAAGCGGTTTCTCAAGGCGAAGCCTTTGACCCGACCCCCGCCAACGTCGAGGCCCGCGTGGTCCGCGACAAACTGCCCGGCGGCATGAAAGTGGTGCTGCTGCCCAAGAAGACTCGCGGCGGCGTGGTGATAGCCAGCATCACGGTGCGCTTCGGCGACGAGAAGTCGCTGGTGGGCAAGGCTGCCGTGGCGCAGATCGCCGGCGGGCTTTTGATGCGCGGCGCTAAGAATAAATCCCGCCAGCAGATCCAGGACGCGATGGACCAGTTGAAGGCCACCATCTCCGTCACGGGCGGCGCCACCAGCGCTTCCGCCTCAATCCAAACCGTGGAAGCCAACTTCGCCGGCACGTTGCGCTTGGCCGCGGAGATCCTGAAGGAGCCTGCCTTCCCCGAAAGCGAGTTCGAAACCGTGCGCCAGCAGCGTATCGCTTCGGTGGAAGCGGGCCGCAGTGAGCCCCAGGCGCTGGCCATGCAGGAATTCCACCGGCACACCAGCCCCTATCCGCGCGGCGATGTCCGCTATGTTTCCACGCCAGAGGAGCAAATCGAAGACCTCAAGAAAGTCACGCTGGACGACGTGCGCAAATTCTACGCGCAGTTTTACGGCGCATCTGTCGGCGAGTTTGCGGTGGCCGGCCAGTTCGATGCGGCCGAAGGCAAGAAACTGGCGGCGGAGCTGTTCGGAAACTGGAAGAGCCCGGGCACGTATCGGCGGGTCCCCAGCATGTACCGCAAGGTTGACGCGGAAAACCAAAAGATCGAAACGCCCGACAAACAG
>Ga0105854_1001086_pt1 | contig 11294 bp, 9 predicted proteins | sample OrgsoiDNA_201058_FD_89679 | JGI IMG/M metagenome (GOLD analysis project Ga0105854, IMG submission 89679) | Permafrost soil microbial communities from the Arctic, to analyse light accelerated degradation of dissolved organic matter (DOM) -... | ecosystem: Environmental > Terrestrial > Soil >... | reverse complement strand
GTAACAGGCGCGATGGCGTTGCACATGCCTCTGGCGCACGCCGGGACACCACCGTCTATCGGCAAGAGCACGCTGGTTGCGGCCATCGTGCCGAACTATCCGCCGTTCGAATACAAGGACCCGGCCACAGACAAACTGATGGGTTTCGACGTTGACCTGGGCGTTGCGATTGCCGCGAAGCTTGGCGTCAAACTGCAGTGGGAAGAGACAGGCTTCGACCAGATGATGAGTGCACTGACCACACATCGTGTGGATGTGATCCTGTCAGGCATGACCGACCTGCCGTCACGCCGTGAGGCAGTGAACTTTCTCGACTACGTCACGGGCGGTCCGCAGTTCTACACCGTCAAGGCGCGTGTCGGCGAATTCGCCAGCATGGACGCGTTGTGCGGCAAGACGGTGGGCGCGAGCCGCCGTACGTCGTGGCCCGACGACATCGCGACCTGGAGCAATGAGCATTGCGTGAAGGCGGGTAAGAAGCCAGTCAATGTGAGCGGCACGAACGGCTCGGCGGATGCGCGCGTGCAGTTGCGCCAGGGCCGTATCGACGCCGCGGTGCAAGGCGGCGAAACGCTGCCGTATCAGAACTCGGTGGAGGAGAACGCGTACGCGCCGATCGGCAAACCATTCCTGTCTCAGTACAACGGCATTGGCATGGCGAAGGGCAATGCGGCGCTGAATGCGGGACTGACGGAAGCGCTCAACCAGCTTATTGCTGATGGCACATATCAGAAGATCCTTGTGAAGTGGGGTCTGCAGGAACACGCGGTTCAAAAGGCGCTGATCGATGCCAGTAACTGACATTAACCAAGCTACACCGCGCTGGCCTGAGGGGAAGCGCTCATGCGTCGCGCTGGCTTTCGACCTCGATGGTCCGACCGGCGACGCGATGCTCGACGGCTCGATCTGGAGCAATCCTTCGTACTTCACGCTGGGCAGCTATGGTCCGTGGCGCGCACTAGGACGGTTGCTCGACATGCTCGACGACCGCCACGCGCCGGCCACGTTCTTCGTGCCTGCCTGGGTCGTTGAAAACTGGCCGGAGCAGTGCGCGGCGATCGTTGCGCGCGGTCACGAGATCGGCTACCACGGCTACAAACACGAAGCGTTCTGGACACTTGACGCCGATGGCCAACGCGCAGTGATGGAGCGCTCGGCGCAAGTGTTCGACAAATACCTCGGCATGCGCCCGGTCGGTTTTCGCACGCCGTCGGGCGACTGGGGGCCGGACACGATCCGCGTATTGATGGAAGCGGGCGTACGGTATTCGAGTTCCATGCGTGGCGACGACCGTCCGTATCTGCTGCACGCACCGGGTATGGCCGAGCCGATGGTCGAGATTCCCGGCCGCTGGGAGATGGACGACTACGCGTCGCTCGCGTATCACCGCAATCCGAATTTCCCGGCGAGCCTGGATCGCATAGCGAGCTACGACACGACGCTCGACAACTGGCGGCGCGAGTTCGATGGCTCACATCGCGACGGCCTTTGCCTGACGACGCTGTTCCATCCGAAGGTGTCGGGCAAGCCAGGCAGGATCGCGTTGCTGGAAAGCCTGATCGATCATATGCATGCACAAGGCGGCGTGTGGTTCGCCACATGTCGCGACGTCGCGCAATGGTGGCGTGACAATCATGGTGACGCCCACGGTGACACCCATGCCTCACCGACTCCGCAGGAGGCTCCCAGATGAACGCTTTACGCTGGCCGCAGAACGCGCGTTGCGCGGTCGTTGTCACGGTCGACTTTAACGACGAACACGGCATCCTCACGCAAGAACCCCGCATTGCGGGCCGCGAGAAATCTTTATCTGTATGGCGATATGGGGCGAAGCGCGGGGTGGATCGCGTGCTGGATGCATTGGAAGAATTCGATGTGCGTTCAAGCTGGTTCGTGCCCGGTCGTGTGGCTGAAACGCACGCGGATCTGGTGAAGCGCATCGATGCGCAGAAGCACGAGATAGCCAACAGCGGGTACGTCTGCGAAGACTTCGATACGCTCACGCTCGATGCGCAAAAAGACGCGTTCAAAAAAGGACAAGCCGCTCTTGCTCAAGTGCTCGGACACCGTGCGCAAGGGTTCCGGTCATTCACCGGCAACTGGGCGCCGGGCTTCGCGGACTTCCTGCGCGATGAAGGTGTGACGTGGTCGTCATCGTGGCGCGGCGATGATCTGCCGTACTTTCATCTACCGGATACGGACGTTGCGCTCGCGGCGCCTCGTCTGGTTGAGTTGCCGTTGCACTACGAGCTGGAAGACGAGCCGTACTTCGCTTATAACCTCTCGCCTGCAGTCCCGGTTGGGCAGCCACGCATTCCTTCGTATCGTGAAGTTCTGGGGAACTGGAAGCATGATTTCGCGGCGTTTCATCGATTCGGATTGTGTTTCGTGCTGAGGCTGCATCCGGAGATTATCGGCACGGCGGGGCGCATTGATGTGCTGCGCGAACTACTCGCCGATATCCGCTCACGCGACGATGTCTGGTTCGCCACCGGATCGGAGATGGCCGCATGGTGGAGTCAGAACGTTGAAAACAACGAGCCCGGGCATCCGGTCGAAGTGTATGCCCGGCATCGGCGGGAGGAGGCATGAACGCGTCGTCTTTGTCGCTATCACTATCGCAGCGCTTGGCTGCGTTCGTTGCCGAGACTCCTTTTGACGCGCTACCCGCACCGGTCGTGCACAAGGCGAAGCGCCATATCCTCGATACCCTCGGCGCTTCGTTAGGTGGCGCAACGGCGATGGAAGCGCGCAGTGTCCGCGCTGTCATGAGCATGGGCAGCAGTGGTGACGTAACTGCGTGGGGCACGTCGCAGACGTTCAACGCCCGCGATGCGGCCTTCGTAAACGGCGTGGCGGCGCATGCGCTTGAACTCGATGACGCCGGCGGCTGCGATCACTCCGGTGCGGTCGTGCTGCCTGCGGCATTGGCTGCCCTCGTTTGCACGCAGCGGCCCGTTTCGGGTCGCGAGTTCTTGATGGCGGTCTTGCTGGGCTACGACGTCGGTCGCCGGGTGCTGGAAGCGTGCGGGGGTTATTCGCCGCATAACAACTATGGCTGGCACTCGACCATGACGTGCGGCGTGTTCGGCGCGGCCGCTGCCAGCGCGCGTCTGCTCGGGCTCGATGCCGCGCAGACCGCTGCAGCGTTCGGCCACGCGGCGAGTTTCAGCGGCGGGTTATGGGGATTTATCCACGACGCATCGCAGACCAAGCGCATGCATACGGGTCGCGCGGCTGAAGGCGGCTTGCTCGCAGCGCTGCTCGCCCAGCAGGGCGTTAGTGGCCCGACGCAGGTGTTCGAAGACGTGTGGGGTGGTTTCTTCAATGCCTTTGCACGAGACACGCAAACGCCAGATGCGCTGCTGGCGGACCTGGGTGTTGTCTGGAAGCTCATGCGCTGCTCGATCAAGCCGCACGCGGCGTGCCGCAGCACGCACGCGGCCGTAGATGCCACGCTCGAACTGCTGCACGGACGCGCGGCCGACCTGGACAAGCTCGTTGGCGTACACGTCCGCCTCAGCGCCTTCGTGAACCAGATGTGCGGCGGCCGTGACATCCGCACACTCGCTTCCGCGCAGATGAGTTTGCCTTACGCGATCGCCACGGTGCTGGTGAACGGCCATGCAGGAATCGGCGCCTATCTTGACGCGCAGCGTCACGACCCGCGCATTGCAGCCGCAATGGAACGCGTCACACTCGAAATTGATCCGTCGATGTCCGACCTCGACGAGCCCGTCATCACGCTTGCACTGTCCGATGCCGAACCGCGTTCGCAGCAAATCAAAGTGCCGCTCGGCGACCCGCGCAATCCAGTATCGGATGCGGACCTCGCCGATAAATACCGCGTGCTGGCCGCCATGACGATCCCGCAAGCGTCAGTGAATGCGCTTGAAACCGCCGTGCTCGATCTGGACAACCTCGCCGATGCACGTACGCTGGCGCAATGGCTGCAAGGCGACGCCGACACCCGACCCGTGGTGCGTTAATCGCTATCCCAACCCGACCCCGACCTGCAACAAGACCTATATAAAGGTGTGTCTTCCATGAACAAGCTGAACCCGATCTGTGCCGTTTCCAGCCTGATGGCACTTTGCCTGTCGACGTTTCTCTTCGCGAGCGGCGCGCATGCGCAGGCCTTGCCTGATGCTATCGCCAAGTCGAAAGTGATCAAGGTCGCGGTGAATTCCATCTATCCGCCGATGGAATACAAGGATCCGGAAAGCGGCGACCTGGTCGGCTTCGATATCGATCTGGGCAATGCGATTGCCAAGGAACTCGGCGTAAAAATGGACTGGCAGGAGTCGGCGTTCGAGCAGCTGTTGCCGTCGCTGGCAACGGGCCGTGTCGATATGATCCTGAGCGGAATGAGCGATGTACCCGGCCGTCGTGACACTGCCGATTTTCTCGACTATCTGAATTCGGGCGCGCAGTTCTATATCCTCGCGTCGCGTGCGAACGAGATCAAGCAAGCGACGGATCTTTGCGGCAAGTCGGTCGGTACGAGCCGCAGCACGTCCTTCCCGGCTGACACGGCCGCATGGAGCGCGAAAAACTGCGAGGCGGCGGGCAAGCCTGCCATCACGGTGTCCGGCACAGAAGATACTTCTGCTGCACGCATGCAATTGAAGCAAGGACGAATTGTGGCAGGTGTGCAAGGCAGTGAGACGTTGCCATATGCAATGAAGCTCGAATCGAATACCTACAAGCCGATCGGCGAGCCGTTCGCGACGTCGCCCGAAGGCATCGCGTTTGCGAAGTCGAATCCGAAGTTACGCGATGCGGTGCTGGGTGCGCTGAATAAATTGATCGCGAACGGGACGTACGCGGCGATTGCTGCCAAGTGGAATCTGCAATCGAGTGCGGTCAAGCAGGTGACGTTGAACGCAGCAGCACTCAAGTAGTTAACTGCCCTACCAAGTGCGCGCGGCATCGAAGCACTGGGTGAAGTTCATGGTACGTTTAGCTCCTGTCAGAACCTGTCAGGAGGCAGGGTGTCCCGAACCACTCGTTTATTGACCTTGCTGGAGAGGCTTCGCGCGAAGCGTGTGCCGGTGACCGCGTCCGAACTCGCGTCGGACCTGGCCGTGTCCGAGCGCACGCTGTATCGCGACATCGCGACGCTGATTGAACAGGGCGCGCCGATACACGGTGAAGCAGGCATAGGGTACGTGCTCAGGCCGGGATTGTTCCTGCCGCCGCTGATGTTGAGCGAAGACGAGATCGACGCCGTGGTGCTGGGCCTGCGGTATGTGGACCAGCGCGGCGATGACGTTTTGCGTAAGGCCGCCGCTCAGGCATTAGCGAAGATTGATGCTGTATTGAACGCGTCGGGCAAGGATGCCATGCGTGCCCCGACCGTCCATTCCGGCCCTCCGGTGCCGGACTTTCCCGTCAATGCCGTGCCGCTCACTAGCTTGCGCGCGGCCATTCGTGGCCAGTGCAAACTGCGGATCGCGTATCTGGACGGGCAAAGCGAGCCGACGGATCGTGTCGTCTGGCCCGTCGTGTTGGGCTTCCTCGACAATGTCCGGATTCTTGGCGCGTGGTGCGAAAAGCGCCAGGATTTCCGTAGTTTTCGCACGGACAGGATCGTGTCAGCCGATGAAACGGGCGAGCGGTACCCAGGGGCGAGAGCGGTGCTATTGAGCCGGTACCGGACGCATCTGGCGAAGTCGACGCCTTGGTAGCCGCACTGTAATTCGCTCAAGCGTGGTCAGTATGTAGGACTTCGCTTACCTGTTCCTCGCGTTGATCACCTGCACCAGCTCATCCGCGCTTTGCACAACCTGACTTTTGGGAACCATTAGAGATCGGCAGTCATTTTTCTCGTGTCCAAAGGATAGCGCTCGACGTGGAGTTACCCGCGATCTGGCCGCGCTCGGTGATCCCGACGGCTTCGCTGAAATTGTCCCCGGGTAGCGTGCCCAGGTCGGTCATCATCCCGTGTTCAAACAGAAAGGCGTGCGGGGAGTACGAGTTGTTTCCGATATCCGACTCGCCAACGATCTGGCCGCGATTGTTGATCCCAAAAGCGCTACTGTTGCTGCGCCCGGGAAGCGTGCCCAGGTCAGTCATCACCCCGTTTTCATACAGAAAGGCGTGCACGAACCCGTTTGCGGTAGAAGACACGCCGACCACCTGGCCACGATCGTTGATCGCCTGAGCATGGCTGAGGCCGACACCGGAAAGCGTGCCCAGGTCGGTCATCACCCCGTGTTCATATAGAAAGGCGTGCGCGTTCCCGCTTGCGGTGGACGAGTAGCCGACCACCTGGCCGCGATTGTTGATTCCCAAAGCTCCGCTTTCGTTGCCACCGGGGAGCGTGCCCAGGTCGGTCACCACGCCGTTTTCAAACAGAGCAGCGTGCACGTACCCGCGCAGGTCGGACGAGTTACCGACCACCTGGCCGCGTTCGTTGACCGCGGCAGCTGAGCTGGAGTTGCCACCGGGGAGCGTGCCCAGGTCGGTCATCACCCCGTGTTCGAACAGAAAGGCGTGGTCGTTCCCGCGTGCGGTGCTCGAGCCACCGACCACCTGGGCGCGGTTGTTGACCGCGGCGGCTGAGCTGAAGTTGCCGCCGGGGAGTGCGCCCAGGTTGGTCACCACCCCGTTTTCAAATAGAGTAGCGTACGTGTTCCCGCTCGCGGCGATCGAGTAGCCGACCACCTGATCGCGCTCGTTGATCCCGAGAGCGTTGCTGTAGTTGCCACCGGGGAGCGCGCCGAGATTCTTGATGATGAAACTTTGGCCTGCGGCAGGCTGGAATGCGGCGACCGCGAGCACGGTGAAAACAATCAGGGCGCGGTGTACATAGTGCACACTGCTAAACCCCTTTCCTGCGACATAACCTGGATCGCGATCGGCCACTCGGACGTCAGCGCGCCGAATGTTTTTTGACAAAGGCGCAGCCAATAAGAGGGAGGCAATCCTCACGGTCCAATCTACGGCCTTGGGCAAGCAACGGCGAGAAGCTATGAGTGGGCGTTTAATCATGTCGACGTCTCCATTTAACTGAAAGACTATTGAGTGTCGGTGAAGCCGAGGGGCGGCAAGCGTTTGTTTAGCTCCAAGTGCGTTCTGCGGATTTTCAGTGACATTTCGGCTTCCCTGAGAGTCTTGGGCGGGGGCATTGCAGCATGCATTGCTGGATGACTACGCAAAGCGACCTTAACCATCGTGGAGCACGGCCTATTGCCGGTTCAACCAAAGCGGGCTCTCGCGAGCAAAGAGAGACCAAGGGCAGTGCTAACGCAAGCTGAACTTCCGACAACTCACTACCGGACAGTCAGGGGCAAATGCACCAACATCAACATGGACGTCAGCACGACTTCAATTGATGTGCGGCACAACGGGGTACGCCTTGCGTCTCGATCGAGGCGGAGGTCGATAGAAAATCGAGTTCCTTGTAAATAATAAAAACCTGTATATAGGCCGTTCTCGCGACTGTATCCGGATAGATTGCGTTGGCTTGCACCGGAAAGCACACATGGCTAGTTCGGACTGCTGGCCAGCGCAACCTGGACACTAGAACTGATCCACCATGGATCATCGTGGTCAATGACGAGATCGCCCATTATCCGAATGCCGTATTGGAAATTAGAGAATGTGTACAGATGGAAGTTATTGATCAGTCTAGTCTATGAAATTCTTTTTTCAAATTATTAAATAGAGAGAGGTAGATTAATGACAATGAAAAACTGTGATGACTTACCTTTGCTCGCTAGTGGGTTAAACGATAGCTAGGGTTTGGGCGCTCAACCCACTGGACTTCTTTCGCCCAATGCACTCATTCATCGTTATCTACAAGACACGCGCGCCGGTGTCGCAAAACATCAAGTGCGCGATTTATGACTCAGTAAATTGAATTGGCCGTGCTTGTGCAAACCGGCTCTGTAAGCCTGTGCGCTGGTCACCTCAACATCGATTTGCCCGGAGAAGAAACGATGAATGTCCCTGCACGCCTCGCCTGTTTGACATTGACAGCCTGTTGCAGCTTGACCGCCCACGCGCAAGACCCGGAGGTGTACCGGACCGTCCATTTTGCGGACATCGGCTGGACCGATATTGCCGCAACCACGGCGCTGGCATCAGCATGACGCTGTTTCTGGCTCCGGGCGGCGACGGTTGACCCGCGGCGCGCTGTGCAATCAACGTCGCGTTTGCCGTGCCGAACGCATCGTCTTGCATGAAGCCGATGGCGGTCGGATCGATCGATACATGCACGTCAAGCCGGGCTGGTCCAAGCGCGTCGATGACGGCAAGTACCTGATTTACGTTGAGTTCGATCGCTGCGCGCTCGATCACGTATTCGCGCAGATAAAAAAGCGACGCGCGGATGCCATGTCGTTCAACCAGACGCGTGGCCGTGGTGAGCGCTGTCTCCACATCAGCGCCGCCGACGAAACGCGTTGCAAGCGCGCTTCGTTCACCGGCGCTTCGCATGAAGCGCGAAACGCTCGCGCTGCGCGCCAGCGCGATCATCGTATTTTGCACGATGCTCATGGGGTCGATCCCATAGAGATGCCGTTCGCGGTAGCAAGACCGGCGGACGTCCGGACAGGGGAATAGCCTTGCAACATGCAGCCTCCTGGCGGCCAAAACCTCGAGTATCGGTTGCGGCCTGCGGTATGTCTTGAACGCTGGTGAAGTTACGATCGAACCCCGCTCACTGTTCGCCCGGCGCGCAACAATCTCCGATTCGCGAGACGCCTACCCATGCCCCAGCGCCTAGATTCCCCATGCCGCACGCACGCGGCTGCGGATATCGGCGAGACGGGTGGCGGGTTCATTCGCGAACACGAAGCGGAGATAGCGGCCTGCATCCGGGCCCCATCCGGGCATGGGCGTGGCAGCTATCTCGCCCTTGGCGAGGAGCAGTCGCGAAGCCTCGGTAGACGAAAGTCCGAGTTGCTCCGTGTCGATCAGCAGAGACCACCCTCCATCCGGCCGGATGACAGGAAGGTCGTGAAGCGCGCTCAAAATGACGTCGCGTCGATCCTGCCACTGCGCGACGGCTTGCGCCACTCCGTCGTCGGCCGATGTCAGGGCTGCAGTAGCGCCGGGCATACCGATTCCGACCTGGCAGACCACGTTCGACAGACTCGTCATGCGCACATCGGCCATGATGTTCGCGGGCCCTACAATCCAGCCTACCCGCCACCCGATCATTCGGAACTCTTTCGATACCGATCCAACCGTAATGGTCCGTTCGCGCATGTCGGGCAATGACGCGGGGTGAATGACGGGGCGGCCATCGAAGACGATTCGCTCCATTGCTGCGTCATAAACAAGCCACGCATGCGAGCGCCTGCACTGGTCTGCGATCGCGTTCCATTCACTCATGTTCGCGACGAAGCCACTCGGCATGGACGGCGACATGATGAGCAGCGCGCGCGTGCGCGGCCCGACGGCAGCGGACAGGCTGTCGAGATCCAACCGCCAGCCGTCGGTGCCAGGAATCAACCGGGCGAACCTCGGAATACCGCCTGCAAGCCGGACGCGATTGATGAGACCTGCATACGTTGGATCGGTCAGCACCACTTCGTCGCCAGGCTCCAGGATCGACAAGAGGACGTTCAGAATGCCGCTCAGGCCGCCCGCGGATATGATGCATTCGCTGTCCGCGTCGTATTCAATTCCGGTAGATCGCCGCATGCGCGCGGTCACTGCGTGACGCAGCGCAACCTGACCCGTGAAAGGCAAGTAGCTGTTGGCATTGTCGTCGTCTATGGCTTCATGGGTCCGGCGGATGGCATCGGCCGGCGGCCGCACGTCGGTGTCCAGGTTCTCGAGCCTCAGGATGTTGCCGTTGTTCGACGAATCCGCGGCGTCGCCCATTTTATCGACGCCAATTCCTGGAATATTTAGCAAACGAGTGACAGTCACATAAGCCTCCTCATTTGTTTTAATATATTAAAATGAAAAGATCGATCGATGCAAATCTTTCTCCGGGGTCGCTGTGCGACCGTCTGCGCGAGCGTATCTTGCGCGGCGAACTGGCGCCCGGCACCCAGTTGCGCCAGGACCGGATTGCCGAGGAATTCGGCACCAGCCACATTCCGGTGCGAGAGGCATTTGCTCAATTGGAAGCGCGTGGCTTCGTGACCATCGTTCCTAACCGAGGCGCTTTTGTGTCTGCAATGACACGGGATGAGGCAGAAGAACTGCAGCAGATGCGCGTTGCGCTCGAGCTTCTCGCGCTCGACGCCGCTATTGACGTATTCAGTCTCGACGATGCGACCGCTGCGCGCGCCACGCTTGCGCTGGATGCAAGCGCGACCGATGTCGACCAGTGGTCGAAAGATAACTGGGCGTTTCACCGTTCGATTTATGCGGTCTGCGGCAAGCGCCACCTGATGGAAACGCTGGAGTCGCTATGGCAGAAGGCAGACCGGTACCTGCGTCTCGTCTGGCAGATCGAGGCCTATCAGGACACCTCGTTTGCCGAGCACACGCGGATTCTTGCCGCTGTTGAAGCGAAGGACAAACGCCTGGCGAAACGTTTGACTAAAGAGCATATCGTCACTGCGGGTGTCGTCATGCTCGACGCACTGCGTGCTCATCGTTCCGGTTAGGCGCTTGAAAAATTGAGCATGCAAGTTATGACCGGTGTTTAACAACCCGTTTAATTTGCAAATGCGGAGCCGACCCGCGCGTGTTATTTTTCAGGAAAACGCATTCCATGACCCTACTTTCAGGAGAACGCCGATGACTGCTTTAGCCGCCGTTGCCGCCATACTTGCCGCGCTATTAATGGGGGCGATGAGCCCGGGTCCAAGCTTTGTGCTGGTCGCACGCAACGCGATCGGTTTGTCGCGTGCGGACGGACTGGCGACCGCACTCGGCATGGGTGTGGGCGGCGTTTTCTTCAGCGGCGTCGCGCTTGCGGGGCTTTATACGCTGCTATCCGCGGTTGAATGGCTGTATGTCGGCTTGAAGGTTGCCGGTGGGCTTTACCTGATCTACATCGCCTCGAAGATCTGGCGTGGAGCGTCCAGTTCGTTGGTCGTGGACGACGGGCGCGGCGCGCAGAACCAAAATCCGCGTAAATCATTCTGGATCGGCCTCACGACTCAACTGAGCAACCCGAAGACTGCGATCTGGTACGGCAGTATCTTCGCTGCCTTGTTGCCGCAACATCCGCCGCTCTGGTGTTACCTCATCTTGCCTCCCATGATCTTCGCGATTGAAGCAGGGTGGTACACCGTTGTCGCCTTGTGTTTCTCCAGCCGCCGTCCGCGCGAGCTTTACCTGCGCGCCAAGAAATGGATCGATCGTTTTGCTGCAGGCGC
>Ga0105854_1001085_pt1 | contig 11299 bp, 13 predicted proteins | sample OrgsoiDNA_201058_FD_89679 | JGI IMG/M metagenome (GOLD analysis project Ga0105854, IMG submission 89679) | Permafrost soil microbial communities from the Arctic, to analyse light accelerated degradation of dissolved organic matter (DOM) -... | ecosystem: Environmental > Terrestrial > Soil >... | reverse complement strand
GCGGAGGCGTTGTGCGGCGAGAGCACCGCCACGGTGCGCGGTCCGCGCGGAGGCAATGGCCTGCGCAGCGCGACCACCCCCAGGGCCGCGACCAGGACTGCCGCGGCCAACCAGACCCACTGGCTGTCTCGCGCACGACCTCGCTGGATTGCCGCGAGCAGCTCGTCCATCGATGCCTGCCGCTGCGCCGGGCCAGGACGCAGCCCGCGCCGCAGCTCCCGCCGCAGCCAGCGCGGCACCCGGGGCTTTTTCGGCCACTCGGTCTGCCCGGCCTCGACTCGCGCGCGCCGCTCGAGAAAGGTCTTCGACTGTTACGGCAGCATGCCGAAAATGGCCTCGAAGAACACCGTGCAGTAAGCGAAGAGGTCGGAGCGGCCGTCGGCCTTTTGCCCGCGCATCTGCTCCGGAGACATATAGGCGGGAGTGCCGAGCAGGGCTCCGTTGGGGGTGAGCGCGTTGGCGCCGGCCGGGAGCGCCGCCAGGTCGGAGAGCGAAACATCGGCGCCGGGAGGCAGCGAGTCGGCCTCGCCGGAAGTGAAGCCGCGGGCGAGGCCGAAGTCCAGCACCCGCGCGCGACCGTCCTTGCCGACGAGCACGTTCTGCGGCTTGAAGTCGCGATGGACGACGCCCGCTGCATGCGCGGCGGCAAGACCCTGACCCGCGCCGGTAAAGATATCCAGCAGCTTGGGCAGCGTCCGCTTCGTCTCCAGCCACTTCGCCAGCGTCTCGCCCTCGACGAGCTCCATCACCAGGAAGAGCCGGCCCTGCACCTCGCCAATTTCGAAGACCGGGACCACGTTCGGGTGCGAGAGCCGGGCCATCGCCTTGGCTTCCCTGCGCAGACGAGTCCGGCTCGCTGCCTGATCGCCATCGCTGCCGACGCCGATGCGCAGCACCTTGATGGCGACTTCGCGCCCGAGCTCCGGGTCGGTTGCCGCCCAGACGCTACCCATGCCACCCATGCCGAGCAGGTACGAGAGCCGGAAGCGCCCCACCTGCACGCCCGGCCTCATCACGAGCGGCGCTGGATCTGCCGGGCGGGTCTCCATCTCGGCGGAGTGTCCTCCGCGGCGCCCCGCGAAACAACTTTAACCAGCAGTGAGATCCGTCACGCGCGGACGGAGCGGGAAGGCGGGCAGCATTCGAGGTATGTCGCACGCATGGCGACTTGCGGGGGACCGCCCCGGTTTTTGCGGCGGGCCATCGAGCTGCACAACTCGAAGCTGCTCCGCTGGGAGCTGCGCGGCGCCGACTTGATGGCGCGGCTCGACGCCTATGTACACGTCAGCCTGGGCGTGCCTGGAGAAGATCAGGGAACGGGCTGGTCGCAGGAAGTGGAGCTGCTTCTGCGCAACGTGAGCGTCGAGGAAAAGCCGCGCGAGTTGCCGCTTTGGATTGCGGGCGGAACGATACTCGTAGCCGGCGACGCGCTCGAGCTGCTGCCAATTCCATTCGAGGCAGGTGCCAGGATAAGCCTGCAGCTCTGGGGTGCTGAAGGAAAGTTGGCCGCGAGCGGAGATGCGCTCACGCTCACGGCGCTGGGCGAGGCGCGCTTCGTCGAACGATTCGAAGGCGCCTGAAGCCCACGAGCGCCTGCCTGCCGCGCGCGGGAAATGCGGGCGCGGTAGAACGCCTGCGCATGCTGCGCGACGCGCTCTTCGGTGCAATCGCGGGAGCGGCCTTGGCAACGATGCCGGGGAGCGCAACCTGGCTGACGGCGCTGTCGGGTGCGCTCGCCGGAGCCGCCGCCGGAGCCTTTCTTTCGCTGCCGGCCACCCGCAGCCGTGCCCGCCGCTGGCAGCTGTTGCTCCTGGCGTTGTTTTTCCTTCCGGTCTTCCGCTTCGCGGTCGCGCCCGGCGCCGACATGGCAATGCACGTGGCGCTCGCCCGCGGCCTCTTGCACGGCGAGCTCTCGCCGGCCTGGCCCGGCCTCACGGTCGCCGCGTATCCGCGCGGCTTTTCGGCGCTGGTGGCTTTGCTCGCGCCCATCGGCCTCGCGCGGGCTGGCCTTCTCGCTGCGGGAGCGTCGTATCTGGTCTTCTATTCAGGGCTCGCCGCGCTCGTTCCCTGGCGCGCGGCGCTCCTGGCCGTCTTTCTCGCCCGCACGCCGCAGATTTTTTTTTCTTGGGGCGGCAACCCGACCGTGCTCGCGCTCGGGCTGGGGTTCGCGGGTGCGGGGGCGGTGCGCAAGCAGCGCTGGCTCTTCGCGGCGCTGCTCTTTGCCGGAGCCGCGGCGACGCATCCGATGGGCGCCTGCGCAGCCGCGTTGCCGGCGCTCATCGAAGGAGTTCGCGCGCGCAGCTTCCGCGCCCTGGCTGCGGCTTCCATCGGCCTTGCCGTGGTGCTCCTGGCGCTCGCGCTCTTCGGGCCCGAGCTCTCACCGCGCGAGCTGAGCTGGATCCGCGACTACGCCTCGCACCAGGAGAACGTGCCGCTGCACGCGACCTTTGCGGTGCTGGGCGATCCGGCGGCGGTCATCACCGCGCTCGCAGCCGTGCTGCTCCTCTGGCAGCGCCACTTCCGGCTGGTGCTGTTCTCTCTGGCGGGCCTGGTGGGCTGTGCCGCGCTCTTCGCGGTGCTGCCGCTTGCAGGGCTCTATCCGGCGCGCTTCGCCCCGCTGCTGTTGCTGTGCGTGGCGCCGCTCTGGGCGCGGCTCCCGCGCGCCATGCTCTGGCTCGTGCTCGCCGCCGCCTTGCCGTTCCACGACCACTGGTTCCAGGAAGCCACGCCCATCGCGACCGCGGCCGATCTGGACGCGATGGCCTTCGTCGCCCGCGAAGTTCCGCGAGGAGCGGTCGTCGACGGCGCCTACGGCGATGCAACGCAGTGGATTCCCGCGCTGACCGGCCTCGCGGTCACTCATCCCCACCAGCACGTGAGCCTCTTCGACGAGACCGACGCCGCGCTGGCAAACCTGCCTCCCGCGCGCTTCCGCTTCATGGGCGAGCGCCTTCGCTACCCACCGCCGCTCCTTCCCCCGCCCCTCAACGCCCCCAAACTTTGCAACAGCTCCCTCCGCATCCTCCTTCCTTAGGATCGACCGCGAAGCGCACCCTTCGTGGTTGGTCCGAAGACACTGGTATTGAAGTCAGTTGTGGGAGCGTGGTGGAGACGTGGTAACTTTGTGGGTGTGCGGGTCGCTCCTTCGCTGTTCGACCGGCTGCTTCGGCCTCTGCATCGGTGGGTCTGGCTCGATGCCCACCGGCGGGGCAAGAAGCTGCTCCGCTTCGCCGAGACGGAAGCCGCGGGAGGCCGCGACCTCGTACGCGCCGCCGAGCTCACCGAAGATGCCCTGCTCCGCCGGCTCTACCTGCGACATTCGCAGGACGAGCACCGCCACGCGGCGCTCTTTCTTGGCCGCGCCCGCGAGGTGCTGCAGGGTGCCACCGGAGAGGCGTTCGAGGCCAACTGGCTTGCCCCGGGCGAGCGCGGCTTCGACGACCTGCGCGTCGGCAAACAATCGCAGGACGCGCTGCTCGCCTTCCTCCATCTCTCGGAGAAAGCGGCGGCGGGAAGATTCGCGCTCTACCGCTCGCTCTTGTCGAACGACCCGCAGACGCGCGATCTCTTCGGCCGCATCCTCGAGGATGAAGCCTTCCACATGAGCTATACTCGGAGCCAGCTCGCTCGCATCTCCCCCAGGAAGCAGGGCCTGCGGCTTTGGCAATCGCGGGCCGGCCGCATCTGGAAGGCGTACCTGCGCGTCGCCACGGCGATCGCTTCCCTGTTCGGCACCATCCTCTTGACCGCGCAGTATTTCCTCGTGCTGCCGGTCTTCGTGCTGCTCGCGAAGCGCTCCGCGCGAAACGAACCCGATGGCTTCGCCAGGTCCCGCGGCCGCGGCGACCTCAAGAGTCAGCACTGAATGCGGATTCTCGGCATCTCGGCGCACTACCACGACTCCGCGGCCGGGCTCCTCATCGACGGCCTGCCGGTCTGCGCGGTGGAAGAGGAGCGGCTCTCTCGGCGCAAGAACGACGCTGCTTTTCCCTTGAGCGCGATCGAGTGGTGCCTGGACTACGCGAAGCTCGCGCCCGAAGACCTGGACGCGGTCGTCTTCTACGAGAAGCCGATGCTGAAATTCGAGCGCATCCTCACCATGGCGCTGCGCAACTTCCCGCACACCTGGCGCAGCTTTCCGCGGGCGATGAAGAACGCGCTCGGCGAGAAGCTGTGGGTGAAGGGCATCATCACCTCGCAGCTGGGCGTGCCGGCGAAGAGGATCCTCTTTACCGAGCACCATCAATCGCACGCAGCGGCGGCTTTCTATCCTTCTCCCTACGCCGAAGCGGCGATCCTCACCGCCGACGGCGTGGGCGAGTGGGCGACGCTCTCGCTCGGCCGCGGCAGCAAGCAAGACGGCATCGAGCTCCTGAGAGAGCTGCGCTTTCCGCACTCGCTGGGGATGCTCTACTCGACCTTCACCGCCTACCTTGGTTTTCCGGTCAACGAGGGCGAGTACAAGGTGATTGGGCTCGCTTCCTATGGAAAGCCGTCGCGCGCGAACGAGGTGCGCAAGATCGTGCGGCGGACCAAGGACGGCGCCTTCTCGCTCGACCTGGACTACTTCGATTTCCATGCCGCGGCCCGGCGCAGCTATTCGCCAAAGCTGGAGGAGACCTTCGGCCCCGCGCGAGATCCGTGGGAGCCGCTCGACCTCGGCTCCTCGGATGGGATGCGCTTCGCGGACGTCGCCGCCAGCGTGCAGCTGGTGCTGGAAGAATTGCTGATTGACCTCGCTCGCTCGCTGCAGCAGGAGACGAAGCTCGAAGCGCTCTGCCTGGGCGGCGGAGTGGCCCTGAACAGCGTCGCCAACGCGCGGCTCTTGCGCGAGACCGGCTTCAAGAGCCTGTACGTTCCCTGCGCGCCTGGCGACGCCGGCTGCGCGCTCGGCGCCGCGCTCTGGGCCGATCGGATGCACTTCAAGAACCCGCACCGCGAGCTACCCGACCATCCCTACTGGGGGCCCGCCGTCGACGAGGACCTCGGCCGCATCGCGCGCGAGGACGGCCTTCCGGTGTTGGACCTTCCGGACGAAGCAGCCCTCGTGAACCGCATCGCCGATGAGCTCGCGCAAGGGCGCATCGTCGGCTGGATGCAAGGCGCCTCGGAGCTCGGGCCGCGCGCGCTCGGACACCGCAGCATCCTGGCCGCGCCGCAGGACGTGGCGATGCGCGAGCAGCTGAACCGCAGCATCAAGTACCGCGAAGAGTTCCGGCCCTTCGCTCCCGCCGTCCCCGTCGAACACGCGCGCCGCTACTTCGAGCTGCCCGAGGGCGGCGAGCGTCTGGGCCGCTTCATGTCCGGCGTCTTTCCCGTCCGGCCCGAATTTCGCGAGCGGCTCAAAGCGGTCACTCACGTCGACGGCAGCGCGCGCGTCCAGGCGGTGGAAGAAAAGACCGCGCCTCTCTTTCATGCCCTGCTGACGGCCTACGGCGAGCGCAGCGGAATTCCCGTCCTGCTCAACACCAGCTTCAATCTCGCCGGCGAGCCGATCGTCAACCGCTCCATCGAAGGCTATTCGACCTTTCGCCGGTCCGGCATCGACCTGTTGGTGGCCGGCCGCACTCTCGTCGCCAAAAAGGAAGCAGCGTGACGCTCAAACGGCGCGGCAAGATCGCCCGGACCTTGATTGTGATGGGCAGCGCCGGCGGCTCCATCGCCGACGGAGCGCGCGGCCTGTGGCGCAGCGAATCGGGCCGCAAGTGGCTGGTGCCGCTGCTGGTCTTTCTCTGCGTGACCGGGCTTCTGCTGGTGGTGGCCGCGAGCGTCGAGGCGTTGGCGCCGTTCATCTATGCCATCTTCTGACGAGCTCCTCGCCTGCCCCGCTTGCGGCGGCCCGCTTTCGAGCCTCCGCTGCCAGCTCTGCAACCTTCAATACGCCGAGCCCGATGGCATTCCCGATCTGCGCGTCCGGCAGAGCGATGCCCGCACCGAAAAGGTTCGCGAGTTCTATCTGCAGGCGCCGTTTCCCGGCTATCCCCCCCGCGACAACCTCGTAGCCTTGCGCGCACGGGCCGGCCGCAGCGACTTCGCGCAGCTCCTGGACCGCTCCATCGACGGCGATGCCAGCGTGCTCGAGCTCGGCTGCGGCACCGGCCAGCTGAGCCTCTTTCTCGCCACCGCCGAGCGACGGATCATCGGCGCCGATCTCTCCCGCCCCTCGCTGCAACTCGCTCACGATGCGGCCCGGCGCTACCGGCTGAGCGGTGTGCGTTTCATCGAGACCGACCTGCGCGCTCCCGGGCTGCGCAAAGGCTCCTTCGACGTGGTGATCGCAAGCGGCGTCCTCCACCACACGCCCGATCCGCGCGCTTCCTTCGCGGCGGTGGTCTCGCTCGCGAAGCCCGGCGCCGTCATCGTGCTCGGCCTCTACAACGCGTTTGCGCGCATTCCTTTGCGGCTGCGGCGTGCCGTGCATCGGCTGACGGGAGTGGTGCCGTTCGATCCGGTGCTGCGCGACCGCAAGGCTGAGCCGGCGCGACGCGAGGCGTGGCTGCGCGATCAGTACCAGCACCCCGAGGAGCACCGGCACACGCTGGCGGAGGTGCAGGGCTGGTTTCGCGAGAACGGCGTCGAATACCTGCGCGCCTATCCAAGCCCGCTTTTCTCGGAAGAGCCGCCGCAGAGCCTCTTCCAGCCGCTCGAGGACGACTGGCCGTTCGAGAACGTGCTCTCCCAGCTTTCCTGGGCAAGAACCCTGGGCGGCGAGGGCGGCCTCTTCGTCACCGTTGGCCGCGCCCGCTGATTAGTTCCCCGGCTCGATCACCCGGGCGAGCGTGTAGCTGGAAGGCTCCGTCGTCGAAGGGCGCGAGCGATCGGCGATCAGGCACTCTTCTCCGCGCACCCGCCAGGAGAGCGGCCGCGGCACGGTGGAGCGGCTCGTCTTCTTGCCATCCGTTCCCAGGTAGTGCGCGTGCGAGTGCGCATCGAGCGACGCCGCGGGGTCCGCGCGGTCGAAGTCCACGGGCAGATCGAGCGTGGAGGTGTTGCTCGGCTTCTGCATCACCTTGCCGGTGGCCTGGTTGAGCACGGGAATCATCCTGATCATCGTACCTCCGGAAGAGAGCATACGCCTGGTTGGGCGCGAAAGCTCCCCCATTGGCGCAAGCCCGCCGCAGCTGGGCTTTTCGTGTTATCTTCGTTTGTCAATGATGAATATGACGACCGACATGACGCGAGAAGAGGCCCTGGCCGAAGCTGTGCGGCGCTGGGGCTCGGCAGGCACCGTCAAGCACCGCCCCTTGCACCTCAGCCGGGGCAACCGCGGACGCCTCGCGCGCTACTGCTATACCGTGAGCAACGGCCTGGCCGGTTCGTGCGCCTGCGTCGAAGGCCAGGGCAACAGCTGGCGGGAAGCCTTCGAAGACGCTCGCGGACGCTAAACGCCCGTTTTTCATGCCCTTGGGTGCTGTCCGACCCGCGCCGCGGCAGTCGCCGAGTGCAGACCTCCACAGTCCCTCGGAAAACGGCTTGTCTACCGGCCCGTCACATGCATACGGGTTCATACGGAGGGGTGGAAAGGCTGGTTTTAACGGGTGGCGTTGGAACTGTTGGTCGTCGAAGATGACGCGGACGTACGCACTACGCTAGTGGAGTCGCTGCGGGACGAGGGCTACCAGGTGCGCGAGGCCGAGCACGGGCAGCACGCCTTGGATCTGCTCGCCGGTGAATGGCGCCCGCAGATCATCCTCCTCGACGTCATGATGCCGGTGATGGACGGCATGACCTTCCTGCACATGAAGCAGCTCGACGAACAGCTGGTGCACATTCCGGTGGTGGTGGTGAGCGCCACGGCCGAGCCGCCCATTCCCGGTGCGCTCTGCGTTCTGCGCAAACCAGTCGAGTGGGAGCAACTGCTGCTCGTCATCGCCGAACACGCGAAGCCTTAGACCGCGCTTCAGAGCGCGTCTTGCTTGCGGAGCTTCGGGAGCGAAGGCTCGATGGGGCCGCGCTGCCGGCAGCAGTCCGGTTGGTGCTTGATCTGCACCGCCTGATCCCAGGCTTGATGAAGGCTCTGCAGGTAGCGCTTCACCGCCGGATTGTCACGCGTGGCAAAGCGCAGTCCGACCTCCTGACCTTCGGCGCGGAGCACGGTGGCGGCTCCCAGGTCGGCATGAGCCGTGCGCGACCCGAGCAGGCGAATGGCGCAGCTTTCGCCGGGGTTCAGACCGCGAGCACAGCGCACGCGCATGCCGCCCGAGCTCATGTCGATGAGCTGCACGATGAGCTGGGTTCCGGCAGGGCTGTTGAGCTGCAGCAGCTGATCGGCGCTCACCCGTCGCTCACGCCGGGAGATGAAGCCGCCCTTTTGCAGCTTTCGCGCCAGCCGGGTATCGCCGAACTGCAGCCAGGAGCCCTGAACCTTCCCTTCGGCCCGCGCCACCACCTCGCCGCGCACCACCGTCTTCTGCGCAGGCTCGCTGATCTCCAGCTCAACCATCACCCGTCCGAGAGTCGCTGCCGGCCCCTTCAGGTCGCGCACGAACAGCAAGGCCTGGTTGTCCACGACGTGCAGGTGGCGCGCCAGCTGGCCCATGTTGTCGAACGTGTACCGCATCATCGCTGCTCCCCGGTCCATTTCCCCTCCGCCGTCTTCGAATCCTCCAGGCCGGGTCGTCCGCGGCGTACGCGGGGTCCCCTTCCGGTCGCGGTACGTCCGACCCGGCCCTTCGGTTCCCCGCTGCTACGTGCATCGCTCCTGCCCTCGGTTCGAATCACCGAGGTCTTGCTTTCGGGCTGCGAGCCCCCATCGCAGACCACCTTCAAATTGACGTTGCAGACGTGCTCGTCGTCGGCCGGATGCGAGCAAATGCATTCCGTGTACTCCGCGTCGCCGCGCGTTCCCCGCTTGTCCACGCAGGCGTTGGTCGAGTTGCCGTCGGCGTGGCCGCGCGCCTCTTTGCAGGCGAGGTTGCGCTCTTCGGCGCTGCCCACTCCGAAGTAGCGTTCGGTCCAGTGGGCGTTCACGGCCGTGGTTTGGGCCAGGGCCGTCATGATGAACGCGAAGATTTTCGGCGACGTCATGACCAGGTACCAGAGCACCTACCGTGCCAAGACGGGCTCCTCTGGAGGCCGTTCGGCCGACCCCTACCTGCTACATGGGCAGGGGTGTTGCGCTACATGTTGCAGTGGCCTTTCGCAGTGATCGATACTCCCGCCCTCCATGAATGAGACGGACGTTACCGCCGACGAATCCTCGACGCGCCTTCCCGGCCGTCCGGACTCCGCGCGCGTGACCGTCGCGCTGCAGTCGGAGCGCCCCCACGACGCGCCGCTCTGCTTTTCGCTGCAAGGTGTCCAAGCGGTCTGGTTCTCGCGCGGGCGCGGACCGGCCCGGGCCGAGCGCACCCAGGCCGGCTCGGAAGTGCACCTCAAGATCGAACTGCCCGACCGCTTCCTCTCCACCGCGCACGCCTCGCTGCAGCGCGTGCTGGGCAGCTGGCTGCTCGAGGATCGCGGTTCGCGCAACGGCACCTTCGTCGGCGACCTGCGCATCGAGCGGCACGAGCTGCGCGAAGGCGCCGTCTTCGAGGTGGGACATACCTTCTGCGTCTTTCGCGCCTCTGCTCCCGATGAGCTGCGCGAAGGAGCTGGGTCGCTGCAGCCGGCCTTCGCTGCCCAGCTGCGCGCGCTGGAGCGGGCAGCGCCGACCCACCTGCCGATCGTGCTCCGCGGCGAGACCGGCACCGGCAAGGAAGTCCTGGCGCGCACCGTCCATCGGCTGTCGGGCCGAAAGGGTGAGTTCCAGGCCATCAACTGCGCCGCGCTCGCTCCGGCCCTGGTCGAGTCGGAGCTGTTCGGCTACCGCAAGGGCGCGTTCTCCGGAGCGGTGGAAGATCGGCCCGGGCTCATCCGCAGCGCGCAGAACGGGACCCTCTTTCTCGACGAGATCGGCGACCTTCCGCTGCCGGCCCAAGGCGCGCTCCTGCGCGTTCTGCAGGAATCGGAGGTGATGCCGGTGGGCGGCACCAAGGCGGTGCCGGTCGACTTTCGCCTGGTGGTCGCGACCCATCGCGATCTCGAGCTGCGGGCCGCCACCGCAGAGTTTCGCCCCGACCTGCTGGCGCGCCTGACCGGCTTCACCGTCCAGCTTCCAACCCTGCGCGAGCGGCCGGAAGACCTGGGCGCCCTGGTGGCGGCGCTGCTTGCGCGCCATGCGCCGCGCCGGGAGCTGCGCTTCACCCAGGCCGCCGGCCGGGCGCTGTTTCGCTACGGCTGGCCGCTCAACGTGCGCGAGCTGGAGAAGGCGCTGGCCCTCGCCTCCGCGCTTTCATCCGAGGGCCTGATCGAACTGCAGCATCTTCCGCCGGCCGTCAGGGAAGCGAAGGCTGCCTCCGCAGCCGTCGCCGAGCTGCCTCCTGCCGAGCAGGAGCGCCGCGACGAGCTGCTCGGACTGTTGCGCGAGCACCGCGGCAACGTCACGGCGGTGGCGAAGGTGCTGGGCAAGGCCCGCGTCCAGGTCCAGCGCTGGATGCGCCGGTACAACATCCGTCCTTCGATATTTCGATGAGCGAGCCCAAGGACAGGCTGGAACCCGGCGTCGTGCTCGCGGATCGCTATGTCGTAGGCGCGTTCCTCGACATGGGGGGCACGGGTCACGTCTACGCCGCGTTCGACCGCAAGCTGCAGCGTGAGGTGGCGATCAAGCTGCTCGGGCCAGCCTCCCCGGACGGCGAGGCCTCGAGCCGCATCGTCAGCGAGGCGCTGGCCGCTGGCTCCTTGCAGCACCCCAACGTCCTGGCGGTCTTCGATGCGGGCGAAGAACAGGGGCGGCCGTTCCTGGTTACCGAGCTGCTTCGCGGCGAGACCTTGCGGCAGCTATTGCAGCGCGGCGCGCTGCCGGCCGAGCAGGCACGGTCGTTCGCGCAGCAAATCGCCGCCGGACTCGCCGCCGCGCACGACAAGGGTTTGACCAACCGCGCTCTTTCACCAGAGACCATCTTCATCAGCGGCGACGGATGGGTGAAGATCCTCGACTTCGGCCTCTCCTCGAAGTCGCGCGGCGAACCGGCCGAGCTTCGCGCCGACCTCCACGGCTTGGGGCGCGTGCTCCAGGAGATGCTCCCGGGCAGCCAGGGCGCGCTGAGAAAGCTGGTCGAGCGTTGCCTCGGGGAAGAAGATCGGCCCGCATCGGCGCGCGAAGTGCTGAGCAGCCTGCAAGCGCTGGACGCGCTTCCGCCCAGGCGCGATTTGCAGGTGCGCAGGCGGCTGCCGATGGCGGCGCTCCTCGCCGTGGCATTCATCGCTGCGCTCTCTTTCGTTCGCGAGGCGCGCAAACCTGCTCCGGCGCGGAGAG
>Ga0105854_1001084_pt1 | contig 11312 bp, 13 predicted proteins | sample OrgsoiDNA_201058_FD_89679 | JGI IMG/M metagenome (GOLD analysis project Ga0105854, IMG submission 89679) | Permafrost soil microbial communities from the Arctic, to analyse light accelerated degradation of dissolved organic matter (DOM) -... | ecosystem: Environmental > Terrestrial > Soil >... | reverse complement strand
GTGCTCGTTGTGGGGTGGCTCCTCCGGCGGCGGGCGTCGAGGCACCGGGCGCGCAGGCGCGTCACCTTCCGGCCGGAAGGAGCCGCCGATGCGTGAGCGCCCGTACACGCTCCTCTCCTGCTGCGTGTCGATCGACGGCTACATCGGCAACGCGGCTTCGCGTCTGCTCCTGTCCAACGACGCCGACTTCGACCGGGTCGACGCCGTCCGCGCCTCCTGCGACGCGATCCTCGTCGGGGCGACGACGGTACGGACCGACAACCCCCGGCTCGTCGTGCGGTCGGAGGCTCGCCGTGAGGAACGAGCCGCTCGAGGGATCCCGGAGTCGCCGATGAAGGTGACCGTGACCCGGCGCGCCGACCTCGACGCACGCGCCGACTTCTTCGAGGTCGGGGACGCCGAGAAGATCGTCTACTGCGCGAGCCCGTGGGTGGCAGATGCGCGGGATCGTCTCGGGCCGGTCGCGACCGTCGTCGACGCCGGCGACAACGTGGAGATGCGCACGCTCAGTACCGACTTGGCTGCGCGAGGCGTTGACCGGTTGATGGTCGAAGGCGGAGGCACGGTCCACACGCAGTTCCTCACGGAGGACATCGTCGACGAGCTCCAGCTGACCGTCGCTCCGGTCTTCGTCGGCGACTCCGAGGCGCCCAGGTTCGTGCGTGACGGCATCTTCCCCTGGAACCCCACCAGTCGGGCGGAGCTCGTCGACGTTCAGAAGCTCGGCGACGTGGTTCTCCTGCGGTACGCCCTCTCGTCACGGTTCCAGGAGACCGAGCGCGGCAACGGATGTTGACGCGACTCCCAACGGCGACGATCCGCACCCAGGTCGAGCTGCCCCTGCGGTTCGCAGACGGATATGCGGCGGATGCTCGAGTCTTCACCTTCGACGGACTCGTCGACGACCGGGAGCACCTCGCGTTCGCCCTCGGCGATCGCACCGCCCCCCATCCCGCGGACGAACGCCGCGTCCCGTTGATTCGCCCCCACAGCGAGTGCCTCACCGGAGACGTGTTCGGGAGCCAGCGGTGCGACTGCGGGCCGCAGCTGCGCGAGGCCGTCGAGCGCATCGTCGCGGCCGGCGGCTACCTCCTCTACCTGCGGCAGGAAGGTCGGGGCATCGGGCTCTACTCGAAGCTCGATGCTTACGCGCTGCAGGACGCCGGTGCCGACACGTACGAGGCCAACCTCGCGCTCGGCCACGGCGAGGACGAGCGCAGCTACGTCGCCGCGGCGCAGATGCTGCACGCGCTCGGCGTGTCCCGGGTCGCACTCCTCAGCAACAACCCCGACAAGGCCCTGCAGCTCCGCCACTGCGGCGTGACCGTCGTCGAGCAGGTGCCGACGGGCGTGTACGTGTCAGCTGCGAACCGCCGTTACCTGGAAACGAAGGCGCGCCGCGGCAGGCACACGCTCGACCTCCCGAGCGTGCTCAGGTCGCGTTCAAGCGACACTCGCGCGGTGGAACCCGGCGCGGCAGCTCTGCCGTAGGAACGGCTGCTCGAAGACCGTCGCGAACATCCGCGAACATGGTCGCCACCGGCACGACGATGACGATCGGCGGCCAGTCCTCGTATCCCGTCGAGGCCCGACAGCCGCTCGCGCGTCGCCCGGACCTCGGGGAGGGCGGCGCTCGAGGCTAATAGTGGTCAAACGCTTTGAGGAAGTGGTCCCGGAACGCGCTCATGAGCCAGACCGGCGCCGTGGAGTTCGGCAGCATCCCGTTCGTCCAGCCCCAGGCCGAGAGCCTGCGGATCACCTTCGGGTCGTGGGCCACGATCGTGATCGGCACGTCGTGGCCCGGATGCTCTGTCACTCTCGAGGGCTGGTGGTCTCCCAGCACGATGAGCACGGTGTTCTTGTTGCCGTAGTGCTCGACGAACGAGTACAGCGCGCGCAGGGCGTACTGAATCGACCGCGCATATCCCTGCTGGGTGTCGGTCAAGCCGATTCGGTCGATGGGTAGCCGCCCGAAGATCGACCCGTTGCGGAGCCGGTTCCACGAGATCAGCGGAGGGATGCGAGCCCACGGCGTGTGACTCGACGTGAGGTCGATCTCCGAGAAGACGGGCCGGCGGTCCCGCTTCGCCAGCTCGAGCTTCTGCAGGGCCTCGAGGGCATACTGGTCCGGCATAGTGGAGAAGCCGAATTTCGGGCCGTGATACCCGAGGTTCTCGCGGTCCCAGATCGTCTCGTAGTGGTAGAAGGAGTCTCCCTCCGGCCAGGAGCCGTGCGTCGCCGGTAGGTCGGCGACCGTCCTCCACCCGGCGCGCCGGAACGCGGCGGTGAGCGTGAGACGGTTGCTGGCCACCAGCTCGGAGTAGCGCCCAGGGCTGTTGACCCAGACGCCGGACTGCAGCGTGGCGTGCGCGAGCCAGCTGCCTCCGCCGTACGTCGACGAGGTGAGCCAGCCGCTGCGGGAGGAGAATCCGTCGGCCTGGAGCTGTTGTGTTCCGGCATTGACGACGGCGTCGATTCCCGGCGAGAAGGACGTTCCCTGGACCGCCATCTTCCCGTAGCTCTCGACGAACACGAGCAGGACGTCCTTGCCGCGCAGACCCTTGAGGAGCCGGCCGGGGGGCGTGTTGCGATAGGCATCGCTGCGGTCGATCAGGACTCCGAAGCGAGCCTGGTCGCGGAGGTCGGCCCGCACGGCGTGCACCTCGTTGACCGCGAGATGCGCTGCGCTCGTCGACGCGATCCGGGCACCGGAGACCTCTGCGCCGAACACCCAGCAGAGCGCCCAGACGGCGGTGAGCACGCCCACCGTATGCAGCGAGCGTCTGCGGTGACGGGCCGCGACCCGAGTCAGCTGCCCCACGGCGAGCGCGGGGACGGCGAGCGCCGTGAGACCGATCAAGACAGCGGCTGCGACCGCGAGATCGGCGTCCCTGCTGCTGAAGGTGTCACGCACCGTCCCGACGCCGATCGAGAGGTAGCTCCAGTCCTCGATCGGGTTGAAGGGCCGGTCGAACGCGATGAAGAAGCCGAAATCGAAGAGCTTGATCAGAACGAGCACGCCGAGCGCAGGCCCGATCAGCCACGGCACGAGGCGCCGAGCGCGGGTCGGCAGGGCGAGGGCCAGACCGACGACGACGAGCCCCTCGAGCGGGAGCCGCACGAAGGAGCCCGGGGTGAGAAGCCACGGCCGGATCGGAGCCACGAGAGCGGCCCAGACAACCGCCAGGGCGAGCAGCGTGAGCACCGCGGTTTCGACCGGGTGCCGGGCACGGGCCGCAGCGAGGCGGGCGGGCGCGGCGTGGCGGTGCCGCCACAGCCACCAGACGTCACGGCCGAACGACTCGGCAAGCATCGCGAGGGCGACGGCCAGGAGGATCCGGCTCACGGTCGTCGGCACGATTCCTGCGGCGACTATCGTCAGCGCGACCCCCTGCGACGCCGCGACCGTCTTCCGCCAGTCGCGCCGCGGCAGCGGTGCGCGCATCCAGTGCAGCCTCCATCCCGCCGCGAGGAATCCGTAGCGGGCAAGGCCGATCGCGAGCACCCACGGGCCGACAGACGGGGCGACCTCCACGCTGAGCACGAGGATCAGGAACGCGTCGACCTCGCCGTCCAGCCTCGCGCCGAACGCCGACTCCGTCGCCGTGCGCCGCGCGACCCATCCGTCGACGAAGTCGAGCGCGAGCGCGACCGACGCGAGAGTCACGAGCGTTGCGACCGCCACGTTCCGCTCGAACGAGGCCGCAGTCAGAGCGGCGACGCCCACCGCGAGCGTAGCCCGGACGAGGGTCACCCGGCCGGCCGGGCCGAGCCTCGCCGAGGGATCGCGCCAGAGAGCACGTGCGAGCGCGGCGTTCAGCGCCAGCCCGGATGCGAGCCCGACGAGCCAGCCGGCGCCGCCGAGCCCAACCGTCCGCGCAAGCACGGCCAGGAGCAAAAGCATGCCGCAGAGCCCGGCCAGCGGGCCGAGCTGGGCGCCCAGCCCGGCCCGCGGGCGCCGCGCAGCCCTCACCGTCGCTCCGCCTTTGAACATCCGGAGCGAAGTACGCGCGATGTCGTGCGCCGGTTTGTCGGCCGCCGGCCTACGGGTTGGCCGGGAGCAGGAGCGGCTTCCGCGGCGCCTGCGAGAAGTCGAAGGAGCGGTTCTCCTGCATGATCACGATCACGTGCTGGATCTCGTGGATGCCGGTCGTCTGTGCCGCCCGGCCAGCGGGCGGGGTGTCGACGCCGGAGGCCGCCGGCCAGAGGGCGAGAAGGAGCAAGCCTGCCACCAGGCAGCCTCCCAGCAGAAAGGCGATCCGGGCGCGGGCAGTGCCGCGACTCTGCCCTGCTCCGCGCTCGAGCATCCGGTGGGCAGTACGGCTCGTGTCGTGCATCTGATTGCGACGAGGTCATGAGGCAGGACGAGCGCCGTCCGTTCGTCGAGGCGCTGCAGCAAGCGCGTGAGGCAGCCTTCGACCCCGGCGAGTACGTCGAGCAGGAGAGTTTCATGCGAGCGAGCGAGATCCGGGCCCTCGCCGAGCGCGCCCGCATCGTTGCCGGCGCTTCCGTCCTCGACCTGTGCTGCGGAGTCGCCGGGCCTGGACGGTTCCTGACTCGAGAGCTTGGCTGCAGCTACGTCGGTGTCGACTCGAGTGCGAGCGCCGTCGGTATCGCGCGTGAGCGCGCTCGCGGCCTGCCTTGCCGCTTCGTGGTCGCGCAGGTCCCGCCGCTCCCGCCCGGTACGTTCGATGCGGTGCTTCTGCTCGAGACGATGCTCGCCTTCCGTGACAAGGAGACGCTGGTGGAGGCGATCTCCCGTGCGCTCTCACCCCGCGGACGGTTTGCGTTCACGGTGGAGGAGGGCATGCCCCTGACCGAGTCGGAGCGGGCGCGCATGCCAGACGCCGACACGGTCTGGCTCACGCCGCTCGACGAGATGCACGCGCTACTCGCACGCGCCGGTCTGGCCGTTCGCTGGCAGGAAGACTGGAGCCGGCCCCACCGCGCGGTGGCCGAGTCACTGACCGACGCGTACGCGGCTGACGCGCCGGCGATCGCTTCGCAGATCGGACGCCGGGCGCTCGACGAGCTCCTGGCCGCCCACCGCCTGTGGACTGAGTGGCTCGCGTCAGGCCGCGTTCGCAAGATCGCGGTGGTAGCTGAACGGCCGGCGGAGGGATGAATGAGGGCCGCGCGAGCGATCGTCGTGCAACAGGTCAAAACTCGGTGAGTCGTCTGTCTGTCATCTGTTGGTGAGGTCTTACGGGTTCCGAACACGAGCTTCCTATGCTCGTCTGTGTGACGGAGGAGCATTCCCGCGCCGTAGGTAAGGGCAGATGAGCCGTGTAGTGCTTCTGGTCGGCGTGCTTGCGGCAACGGTCTCGGTTGCCGGCTGCGGCGGCGAACGTGGGCTCAATCCCGCACGGCTGCGGACGGCTGTGCGAGCGTCGTCGACCGAGCTGAGTTGGCGGAGCAGGGTCGTCCGTCTGAACCCGGAGCATCCGGCGGTTCCTGAACGCGTGCCGGCCCCGATGCGGGCGCGGCTCGAGCGCGCGGTCACGTCGGCAGGCGCGACGGTCGTGCGTCTTTCGTTCGAGTGGATCAACGGCCCGGCGCCTGATCTCGTGATCGCGACGACAGATCCAGCGCACTACTTGAAGCATGGCCTTCCCCAGGTCTTGCGCGCCCTCCGTCGTGCGCCAACGCTTTACACCGCGGTGGTGGATCACACTGGGGCGCGCGTGCTCGAGTGGTCGCATGCCGGCAACGAGGGGAGCGTGTACGTCAAGCACGGCCTGGAGCGCTGCAGCCCGGTGGTGGCGATCGGCTGGCCCTCGAACCTCCCGCCATGCCCAAGCAAATGACGCCGCGCAGCATCATCACTCTCTTCGCGGCGGTCGCCGTCCTTGCTGGAGCGGCAACGGCCGCAACCGCAAATGCCGACCCGAGATCCTCGCCTCTTCCGGGCCATCGCCTTCTCGTCGACCAGCCCGGCCTGCGCGTCTTCGGCCCAGCGGATCACGCACGAACGCCGTGCCCGCACCTCTTGCCGCTACCGGCGCATGCGCTCACTATCGTCAAGCGAGCGGTCGAGCGCGCGATGCCGCCGTTTGAGAGGGCGGTCCATCTCGATGGTCGCGACCCCATCGTCACGGTCGCGCCGACAAGTCGCTCCGGCTTCAGCTACCTGGCAGGTGGCTGCGGTCGCGCCGCCTGGGCGCGCAGTGTGTTCGCCAACGTCCGTCTGCCGTACGTCTCCAACAGCGCCAGTCTGTCGGAGCATCGGTTCGCCGTCGCGCGCGTCCGTCAGGGTTGGGTTATCTGGGGGTACATCCACTGAGGCGCATCGCGACCGCATGTGTCTACGGTGCCAGCAGCAGGACCCGCCCACTGACCGGGCTCGCTATCGCCGTGTTGGCCATCTCCGCCTGCGCGGCCGCCGCAGCCGCGCCGCGAAGCGTGCCAACGGGCACGTTCAACGGCTGCCCGCAGCACGTCCTGCCGCTCCCCGGCTCGGCCGCCTCGTACGCACCAACGGTCCGCACGGTCGTGCTCCACTTCGTCGCAACGACGTTCGCACGAAGGTCGAAGACGCCGAAGCAGCTCGTCGGCGCCGAAACGACCGGCGTGCAGCTCGTCCGCCATTGGCTTCCGAGCGGCTGGATCAAGAGCGAGTGCGGCACGGCCGTCTGGCAGCGCTCGATCGCCGTCTTTGTCTATTTCCCCGCGAGGGACCTCCCGCACAATCCGCTCGGGCGCTGCAACGACTGCGACCGCATCACCTTCATCACCTCACGTACACCAACCGGCTGGACCGTCTGGGGACTCCACTAGGAGGCTCAACGACGTGAGTAATGCCGTCCCAGTCGTCGTACTCACGGACCGCGCGTGAAGCGAGCAGCGCTCTGCATCGTCCTTGCTGTCACCGTCGGCGGCTGCGGCGGCGGCGGCGGTGGTCGCCACACCGGACGGCAGCTGCCCGCCCGCTTCGTGGCCGTTTCCCTGAGCACACTCGACGATAGTGAGTTTGCCCTGCTCGGCACCGTCCCCTGCTCAGTCGGCCGGTGTCATGTGATCGAGCGCACCGCCGACGGCGGCCGCAGCTTCACCCGAGTCGCTGCGCCGCGCGGGCTGCCGAGCGAAGGGACGACTCCCACGCTGCGCTTCGCCGACGCGCGCGACGGGTTCGTCTGGGTCCCGTTCGGTTGGGGCGCTTTCTGGAGCACCCATGACGGCGGCGCGACCTGGCGGAGGGTGCGCTCCCCGGACGTCGTCGCGTTCACGACCGCCGACGGGAAGGCATACGCCGTCACCGCCCACTGCACGACACAGATCTGCAGCGGGTACCACTTCGCTCACGGGCCGGCATCGGCACCTCATTGGCTGGAGTCGCCGCTCCCCTTCGTTCCGGACGGGCCTGTCGTCGATCTCGCCGCCCGCGGCCGCAACGTCTGGCTGCTCGGGACGCCGGCCGAGTCGCGCGTCCCACACCACGACGTGCTCGCCCGCTCGATCGACGGAGACCGCACGTTTGTGACCGGCGACGGCCCGTGCATCCCCGGCCTCGCCGGCGACCTCGAGCCGTCGTCGGCTCGGGTCGTCTGGGCGGTCTGCCCGACAGGCATGCTCGCCGCCGCCTCACGTTCGACCGACGGCGGCGTCATCTTCGAGCCGCTCCGTGCACCGCCGCTCGTCAACGCAGCCCGGCTCGCACCCGCCTCCGACCAGACGGCCGTGCTCGCCGCGAATGGCGCGGGCCGCCCCCTCTACCGCACGACCGACGGCGGCGCGACGTGGCGGCCACTCAGGCCGCCGGGGAACGACAACGTCTGGTGGGACGTCGTCTTCACCGACACGCGCACAGGTGACGCGCTCGTCCAGGTCGGCGCGCGCCCTGCCGCCATCTGGCGGACAACCGACGGCGGCACCACCTGGTCAAGAGTCCACCGGCGATAGCGCGCGACCGCCACGGGCGTCGTCGGATCTCGATCTCGTGAGCTGTAAAGACTCAACGTCGGCCGGCCGCGGGTCGGGTTGCGTCGCGGGGCGAAGTCGGGCTCGACCTCATCCTCGATGGCCTCGATTCTTCGCTCGCGGGGTGGGCGTAAAGGCTCTGATGCCTCGGTCCCAGGCGGCGTCGAGGTCGGCGTCTGGTGGGAACCGTCGGTCGAGCTCGAGGATCGTCATGCCATGCGCGAATCCCCATGCGGCGCGGGCGAGGTCGGGGTCGCGACCAACGGCCTCATAGACAGGGAGGGCAGCGCGGCTTTCGACGCCGGGCGTGAGCATGTCCCGTTGGAGCTCGCGTTCAGTCATCAGCCGGTAGAGGTGTGGATGCGCCTTGGCAAACCGGCGGTAGGAACAGGCAAGCGCGCCGAGCGGATCGTCGCTGTCCTTGACCGCGTGCTCGAACGCCTCGGCCTGGAACTCGAAGCCGGCAGAGATGATCGCCGCCTCGAGCGCCTGCTTGTCCGGCAGATGCTTGTAGATCGACGGGGCGCGGATGCCAAGGCGGTCGGCTAGCCGCCGCATCGATAGCCCCTCGGGGCCTTCCTCTTCGAGGAGATCGAGCGCGACGTCGACGATCTCGCGTGCGCGGGGGCTGAGGTCCTTACGGGCGCTGGAAGCCATCACGGGCCCTCAATCCGTAGCCGATCGCGCGGTCGAGGGCGACGTGGAATGCCCGCGATCTGCCGGTAACCGGTGCCGTGCGTGAAGGCTTCGAAAACGATCGTTGTGAACAGCAGGGCGGCCAGCGTCGCGTAGGCAAAGCGGCGGAGCGTGGACCTTGGAGCGATCGATGTTGTCGTCTGACTGGTCATTGGAGCTCCTTGTGGAAGATTCGTTACTTGATAGGCTAACGGTGTTAGCTAGTATGGTTAACACCGTTAGCCGTGTCAACTCGAAGGAGCCGAAGATGTCAAGCACAATTGAGCGGTCGATCGAAATCGACGCCTCCCCTGCCGCCGTCTGGTCGATCCTCACCGACACCGGCGCATATCCGGAATGGAATCCGTTCATCACCAAGCTCGCCGGCGACTTCAGTGTCGGCTCGACCCTCGAAGTGCGCATCGAGCCCCCGAACGCCAGGCCAATGACCTTCAAGCCGACCGTGCTCGCCGCACAACCCGAGCATGAACTGCGCTGGCTGGGCCGCTTCATCCTCCCCGGTCTCATCGACGGCGAGCACATCCTCCGCATCGAGCCTCTGCCCGACGGGCGCAGCCGCTTCACTCAGACCGAGCGCTTCAGCGGCCTCCTCGTCCGCCCATTGAAGTCGATGCTCGGCAAAACCGAACGCGGATTCGAGCAGATGAACGCCGCCCTGAAGACGAAAGCCGAGCACCACACCTTGAGGCACCCCCTCGATTCCGAGTCCAAGACAGCTTGAATCGCAGCTCACATGAGGTTGGGCGTGTGAAGCGCGGAGAGATGCTGCGCGGTGGCGCGGTCGAAGCCGGCCGCGCGCAGCCGACGAACTCGGTTGCGGTTCATTCGGCCGAGGAGGTTGCGGACGGCGCGGCCGGCATCGCCGACGTCGGCCGGCTGCGTCGAGCGCGCGGCCATCAGCACGAGTGACTCGCCCACCAAAGGGCTTAGGCCGTCGAGGCTGACGAGCTTCGCCGCGCGATCTTCGACGGCGACGACGAGCCGCTGTCCCTCGTCCGGGTCGTGTGCGAGTCGGTGGCGGATGTGCGCGATACCGAACTGCACGTGCCGCCGCTCGTCCTGGTGCGCGAGGCGCGCGGCGGTTGCCGTCGCCGCGTCGGGCGCATGGTGCGAGACGAACGACAGCAGGTCGAGGAAGGTCCCCTCGCCGAGCACGTTCAGGAGCAGCGCCGCCGCGCTGAAGTCGCGCTCGTCGAGCAGCGTCTGCAGCGACAGCTCGGTCGTAGCCAGGGCGTATGCGCGCTGGCCGCCGGCGAGCGCGCGTTTCGTGAAGACCTCGACGTGTCGCGCCTCGTCGTGTACGTGGCTGGCGAGCCACATCAGCACCTCGACGTACTGGGGGTTGACCTGCGCGAGGTAGCGCGCCGGGACGTAGTAGGCGGCGTATTCGTTCTGGGCGATGTACGTCATCACTTGCGCGACGCCACGCTCGACGTCCGGGCGGAGCCCCGCCGCCGCCTGCCAGGGGACGTCGCGAGTCGCGTCCCACTGCGAGCGCGCCGCGCGGTCGGCGAGGCTCGCGAGCTTGTTCGTCCAGATGCGGTCGCGGCTGGAGAGCGCCCAGTCATAGTGCCCGGCGCTCGGCTCGGGAAGCGCGCCGAGCGGGACGAGACCGGTACCGCGATCGGCTTCGCGCGGCTCCGGGCCGGCGAGCCGGCGCAGCTCGCTTGTCGGGAACGTCGGCGCGTCAAGCGCCGGCCCGCTCACGGGCGGACTCATCGGGTGCGGGCGGAGCGTGACGACGTACGCCGCCCCGTCGCGGCGTTCGTCGACCAGCTCGTGCCCGGCACGCCGCGCCCAGGCGGGAAGCTCGAGCGAGCTCGAGCGCGAGTCGACGACGACGTCGAGCAGGTCGCCGTCCTGCAACGTCGTGAGCGATGCGGAGACGAGCACCTCGAGCCCGGCGCCGAGCTCGAGCGTGCCCGCCTCGCACCGCCGCACGCTCACGCCAGGTAGCCCTGCTCGCGCATCGCGACCGTCAGCGTCTCGTAGCCGCTCTTGTCCGCAGGCAGCCAGCGCTTCACGCCTTCGAGGTCCATTGCCGGGCGGAGCGTCGGCTCGTCGTAACGCATCGCGAGCAGCGCCTCGCTCCACGCCGCACCGTCGAACCCCGGCAGGGCTGTGAAGTTGCAGTGGTAGTACACCGGACTGCGCCAGGCGAGCTCGAGATCGGCGACCGCGGGTTGACCCTCGGTGCGCAGCGCGACCCAGGTCGCATCGCCGAGTGCGCCCGCGTCGGCTTCGCCGCGCGAGACGGCCTCGACGACCCGCAGTTCCGAGTCGCCGGTGTCGCCGTGCTTGCCGAGGTCGGTGTCGAAGCGGACGAGCTCCGGCTCGGCGCCGGCCTCGCGCACCCAGTGCAGCGGCAGGATCGCCGCGTGGCCCGAGTCGCGGCTGCCGAGCGCGAGCCGCCGGCCCGCGAGCTCGGACAGTTCGCCGAGCGCCTCGCCGCGGCGCACAGCGACGACCGTCCGGAACTCGGCGTCGACGTCGCGCATCCCAAGCAGCTGCGCGCCGCCGCCGATCCGTTCCTCCGCCGCGACGTAGGCGGTGTTCGTATTCCACGCGATCTCGACCTCACCCGCAAGCAGCGCGTCGACGAGCCGCTCGTAGTTCGAGTAGAGGACGTAGTCGGTCGGCACGTCCCCCTCCGCGAAATACTCGCGGAAACGCTCCCAGATCGTGACGATCCGCGGATG
>Ga0105854_1001083_pt1 | contig 11317 bp, 10 predicted proteins | sample OrgsoiDNA_201058_FD_89679 | JGI IMG/M metagenome (GOLD analysis project Ga0105854, IMG submission 89679) | Permafrost soil microbial communities from the Arctic, to analyse light accelerated degradation of dissolved organic matter (DOM) -... | ecosystem: Environmental > Terrestrial > Soil >... | reverse complement strand
GACCGTGCCGGCGTCCACATCGAGCTGCACTTCGGCAAGGACCGAGGGATCCTTGGCGAGCGCCTGCACCTTCTTCTGGTCGGCGGCGGAGAGGACGGCGGCCACAGTATCCCAAACCTTGCCGGTCATGCCCCAGGAATTCTGGTTCTGGAAGATGGCATCCGCGACCGGCTGATACTTGCCGATGCGCGCGGCAGCGGTGGCGTAGCCCGCGGCCTCACGGGCATAGGGGTGGCCGTTCAGCGGGAACTCGCGGCTCACCAGGTACGCTTTGCCGGTAGCCACGTAGTCCCTGAGGATCGCCGGCAGAACGGTTTCGTGGAGCATCTTGCAGTGGGGACACTGGAAGTCGCTATACAGGTCGAGGCGGAGCGGAGCGGAAGGGTTGCCGATGGCCTTGGCCCTGTCCACGTCCGGACCAACGGCCAGACAGGGCAGGAGCAGGACGAGGGCTAAGGCTACAGGCTTCATACTTCTATTCTACGTTGGAAAGGGCGGGTTTTGGCTATTTCGCCGGAATCGTGATTTAATCTAAGTAACGTTTCGGGGATTAAAGGAGGATTTCATGCTCGCGAGATTCGTGTTGACGGCGACCCTTGCCGCCACGTTGGCCTTCGCCCAGCGCAGCGGTGGAGGAATGGGCGGCCAAGGTGGAATGGCGCCAAGTGGCGCCGGCGTGAGCCGCGGCCCCAGGACGGGTAACGGCGAGATGCAGCGCGTGGAGCGCCAGAGCAAGCTCGACACGATCGCCGACAGGCTCAAGCTGAACAAAGAACAAAAAGACCAGGTGCAGAACGTCTTTCTGGCGGCGATGGAGGAATCGAAACCGCTTGGCGATCAGATCATGAAGGCCAGGGACGAGATCGCCGAGTCGATGATCGCGGGAAAGAGCGACGACGAAATCAAGAAAATGCTGGACGAATATGCCGGTCTGGCGGCCCGGATGACGGGGATTGAGACCAAGGCGTTTGCCAAAGTGTACGCGCTGCTTAAACCGAACCAGCAGCCAAAGGCGCCGGCGGCATTTGAAATTATGTACGGTATGTTTGGCCCGCAGGCGGGCGGCGGCGGAAGCCGGGGCAGGGGCTAATCATGTTCTTCAAAATAATCCTGATCGGCATGCTGGGTACGGCTCTGGTTTTCGCGCAGCGAGGCGGCGATGGCTATGGCGGCGGGAACGGCGAACCGAATATTCCGTCCACGGCACCGGGAGGCGGTACGCGGTTCGACCGGATCTCCGAAGTGTTGAAGCTCAATAAGGAGCAGAAGAAGCAGGTCAAGTCCACTCTGGACGACGCTCAGAAGCAGGCCGCGCCGATTCACGACCAGATGATGAAGGGCCGGCAGGCGATCGCCGAAGCGGTGGCGGGCGCCAGGAGCCAGGACGAAGTCAATCAACTGGTGAACGCCAGTGCCGCGCTCGAGGCCCAGATCGCAGCGATCGAGTTGAAGGCGTTTGCGGCCATTTACAAGGGGTTGGACAGCGGTCAGCAAGCCAAGACTCCGCCCGTGTTCATGATGATGAAGGGGATATTCAACGGAAAGAATTGGAATTCATCGGAATAATCTCACCCGGAGCAGCGGTACTATGTGAGCGAAATAGCTCAGACAGAAAACGGGTTTCCCCTTACAATTGAAGGTAGGCAAGAGGGAAATTCCAATGGCTCTCGCGGGCAACGGGCACACAATACTGGTTGTTGAGGACGATCCGGCTACTCTTCATTTGGTGCAGAGAATCCTTGAGAAGGGCAATTATGAAGTGTTGTGCGCCAATTCAGCGCACGAGGGAGAACGTATCGGGAATGAGTTCCCGCGGCCGATCGATCTTCTGCTGGCCGATGTCGTGATGCCCAACATGATCGGCCCGGACCTGGCAACCCTGCTCAAGGCGCAACGGCCCGACATGCGCGTGATCCTGATGTCCGGGTATCCCGATGGCGCACTGCTGGTTCTCAACTACGGCTGGCACTTTATCCGAAAACCTTTCGTGCCGAAGGCTTTGCTGGAAAGAATCGAGGCGGTCCTGCAGAGCACGACCGCGGAGCAAGGCACGGATCATTTCGACACGAGAGTTGCCGAGACCGTGCCGGAATAGCTGGCGCTCGCCGCCAACCGCGCGGCGTAATATCCGCACATGCCGTGGACGCCGCCGCCCGGAGGCGTGCTGGATGAACAAAGGTAGACGCCTTTCAGCGGGGTGCGGTAAAGGCGGCGGGTGGGGCGGAGAAAGAACTGGCCGAGATCGATGGAACCGCCGTTGAAGTCGCCGCCCACCAGGTTGGGGTTGCGTTGCTCCAGAGCGGCGGGCGGCAGGACGCTGCGAGCCAGAATGCGCTTGCGGAATCCCGGGGCGAAGCGCTCGATCTGGGCTTCGATGGCGGCGGCCATGTCCACGGTGGAAGCGTTGGGGACGTGGCAGTAGCCCCAGGCGGTATGTTTGCCCGCGGGCGCGCGAGTGGCATCGAAAAGGGTCGGCTGCATCAGCAACACGAAGGGCCTGCCGGTATGGCGGCTCTCCCACTCGGCGATTTCTTCCAAGGTTCCTCCTAAGTGGACGGTGCCGGCGCGAGCGCACTCGCGGGCAGTCCAGGGGATAGGACCGCTGAGCGCCCAATCCATTTTGAATGCGCCCGGACCATAGCGGTAGCCGTCGAGCGAGTTGCGGAAAGACGCGGGCAGACGGTCGCCCGCGAGCGAGAGGAACTGGCGCGGCGTTACGTCGCACATGACTATGTGGGCATCGGGGGGGCCGTCGGGGAGCGCGGTCACCGGAGACTCCGTGAGAATTTCGCCGCCGAGCGAACGCAGATAGCCGGCCAGGGCATTGGTGATGCGTTGCGCGCCGCCGCGAGGGAAGGGCCAGCCGACGGCGTGGCCGGGGATGGCGAGCGCCAGAGCTACCGCGGCGCTGGGGCGGGCTTCAAGGGGCAGCGCGCCGTGGGCGGCGATGCCGGCGAAGAGGGCCCGTGCCCGGGGGCCGCGGAAGCGGGATTCGGCAAGACTGCGGGCCGAACGGATAGCTTGCATTCCGAACCTGGCGAAGAGCAGCGGATGTCGCGGAAAATGCAGCGGCGACAGCACGTCGTGCCGCAACCGCGGCCAGGCTTCCACGAATGGTTCCATCAGCGCGCGCCATGCCTCGCCATCGGGGCCGCCATCCAGACCAAGGTTGCGGGCGGTGGCGTCAACCGAACGTTCCAGCATCACCGCCGTGCCATCGTCCATTGGATGGGCCAGGGGAGCTTCGGGGTGAATCCATTCGAGGCCGTGCGCCGCCAGGGGGAATTGTTCGAAGGCAGGCGAAGAGACAGCCATGGGAAAGCCAGCCGAGCAGACGTCGTGCACGAAGCCGGGAAGCGTGAGCTCGGCGCTCCGGACGCCGCCGCCGATTTGGGCCGCGCGTTCATACACGGTGACCGGATAGCCGGCGCGCGCCAGGGTGATGGCCGCGGTGAGACCGTTCGGTCCGGAACCGATTACGACGGCGCGGGTTTTGTTGGCGCGAGCTGTGTCAAAAGAAGACAACCTTGGTTATTGTAGAAGAGATGCAAACTCAACGTCTGGGGAACAGCGATATGGAGCTGACGCCGATCGGCGTCGGCGCGTGGGCCATGGGAGGCAGCGGATGGGCGTTTGCCTGGGGGCCGCAGGATGACGATGAATCGGTCGCGGCGATCCACGCGGCGCTCGACCATGGCGTCAACTGGATCGACACGGCAGCGGTCTACGGGCTGGGCCATTCCGAGGAAGTGGTAGCGCGCGCGCTGAAGGGGCGCGAGCCGCGGCCTTACGTGTTCACCAAGTGCGAGCGCACCTGGAACCAGAAGGGCGAAATCCAGAAAACGCTGAAGCGGAGTTCCGTCCGCAGGGAATGCGAGAGCAGCCTGGCCCGGCTGAATGTGGATGCGATCGACCTGTATCAGATCCACTGGCCGGAGCCGGATGAGGATATCGAAGAAGGCTGGGAGACGCTGGCGAAGTTGCAGGAAGAGGGCAAGGTGCGGTGGATCGGCCTCTCTAATTTCAACGTGCCGCAGATGGAGCGGTGCCGCAAAATTGCGCCCATCACTTCGCTGCAGCCGCCCTACTCGGCGATTTCGCCGGAAGTGGAGGAGCTGATTCTGCCGTATTGCCAACAGCACGGCATCGGGGTGATTTCGTATTCGCCGATGAAGTCGGGGCTGCTGACCGGCAAGATGACGAAAGAGCGGGTGGCGAATATGCCGGAGGACGATTTCCGGCGGCGGGCGCTGGCGTTCCAGGAACCGCAGCTTACGCGCAACCTGGCGCTGGCCGAGGCGATGAGGAACATTGGAGCGCGGCATGGAAGGTCGGCTGGCGAAGTGGCGATCGCGTGGGTGCTGCGGCATCCATCGGTAACGGCGGCGATTGTGGGGATGCGGTCGGCGGAGCAGGCGGAGGGAGTTGTGGGGGCGCTCGGGTTCCGGTTGTCTAAGGAGGAGATCGCGGAGATTGACGCGGCCCGGATTTGACGCGGAGACTCAGCGTCTCCGCGTCGGAAGAAGTGCCTTGGCCTCTGCTATAATGTATTCGTTCTGCCCGGCTATTCCGGTTCTCCTCATGTTCCTTCGTGTCAAAGAGTTGGAGCTGCGAAAGATTCGTTTCGACGAGACTTTCGAGCCGGGACAGATCGATTTCACGGATGAAGATCTGGTGCAGGGTTCCGCGTTGCGGGCATCGGGCGAAGCCGAGGTGCTGGCACATTCGGACGATGAAGTGCGAATTCAGGGGAAGTACACCGTAGAAATGACGGCGCAGTGCGACCGGTGCCTGGGGAGCGCGCGCTTTCCGCTGGATGCTCCGTTCGATCTGTATTACCGGCCGGCCTCGCGGGTTGCGGGCGAGGAAGAGGTGGAGATCGACGATGGCGAGGCGGAGATTGGTTTTTATGAAGGCAGCGGACTGGAACTGAAGGACGTGCTTCGGGAACAGATCCTGCTGGCGTTGCCGATGCAGCGGGTTTGCAGCGAAGACTGCAAGGGTATGTGCCCGGTCTGCGGCAAGAACCGGAACGAGACCGCGTGCGATTGTAAAGTAGAGGATGTATATGATCGCTGGGGAACAGCGCTCCGGAATTTGGAACTCTGATTTGTTGAGGTAAAGAAATGCCGAATCCCAAACGTAGACACTCCAAGGAGCGGACCAGCACGCGGCGCGCCCACGATGCGCTGAAGGCGCCCGGCCTTTCCGAGTGCCCCAACTGCCACGAGCCGAAACTGCCTCACCGGGTGTGTCCTCACTGCGGACAGTACAAGGGCCGTGAAGTGATCGAAGTCGTGCAGGAGTAGTTGCGTCCCCACATGCTGACCATTGCCTTGGATGCAATGGGCGGAGACCACGCCCCAAAAGCCGAAGTGGATGGCGCGGTTCGAGCCGCCGGGAGTTTCAGCGTCAAAGTAATTCTGGTGGGCCAGCAGGATGTGGTGCGCCGGGAGTTGGAACAGCACAAAGGGTATCAGGATCTCCCCATAGAGATCATCCACGCCAGCGAGCGCATCACCATGGAGGAGAGCGCGGCGAAGGCCGTCCGTTCCAAGCGGGACAGCTCAATGCGCGTGGCCTCGCGCCTGGTGCGTGACGGCTGTGCCCAGGGCTTTGTGTCCGCGGGCAACACCGGGGCCGTAATGGCGACCGCCAAAATGGTGCAGGGCGTGGTGCCCGGGGTGGAGCGTCCGGCCATCCTGGGCCTGCTGCCGACCATGGAAGGCCAGCCGGTAGTTTTGGTGGATGTAGGCGCCAACGTGGACTCCACGCCGGAGATGCTGGCCCAGTTCGCGGTGATGGGCGATATCTATTCGCGCCAGATTCTGCGGCGTCCCAATCCGCGCGTGGGGCTTTTATCCATTGGCGAAGAAGAGCACAAGGGAAACGATTTGACGCGGGCGGCGGGGCCGCTGCTGAAGAAACTGAGACTGAATTTCATCGGCAACGTGGAAGGGCGCGACGTTTACAGCGGCAAGGTGGACGTGGTGGTCTGCGACGGCTTCATCGGCAATGTGGCTTTGAAGGTGAGCGAAGGGGTGGGCGACCTGGTGAAACACCTGTTGCGGGAATCGCTGGAAGCCACCATCTCGGGAAAAATCGGATACGCCATTTCGAAGAACGCCTTTGCGGATTTCAAAAAGCGGCTGGACTACTCGGAGTACGGCGGCGCGCCGCTGCTGGGCGTGCGGGGCGGCTGCATCATCTGCCATGGCCGGTCGAACGCCAATGCGTTCAAGAATGCCATCCGGGTGGCGGCGGAGTTTTCCGACGGCAAGGTGAACCAGCGGATCGAGGAAGAGTTGCGGCTGGGGAAGGCTGGGGATTAGCGTTGGATGGGGGCTGGGTTTTTACCGCAGAGACGCCGAGACGCGGAGATTAGCGCAGAGGAGGGCGGTGAAGAAAATCCTGACTTCGCACGTCAAACCTCTGGGGGACGATGGAAGCGATGGCGATTTCGGCGGGCGGCAGGATGAGATCGGCGATCGCTCTTGTGCTGCTTTGCGGCGGCTCCGCGTTTGGTCAGAAGGACCAGCATGTGAGTTGGACCCTCTCCGTGGAACCGGCGGCGGTGGCTCCTGGCGGCAAGGCGCTGCTCAAGATGGCGGGGCGGATTGACGAGGGGTGGCATGTTTATTCGGCTTCCACTCCGGCGGCGATTCCCACCAAAATTCAGTTGGCGCCCAATGGCGTGGTGGAGAAGTACCGCATCCTGCAGCCGCCGCCCAAGCGCACCTTTGACGCCAATTTCAATTCCGATACCGAAACCTACGAAGGCGAAGTTGCGTTTCTGGTGGAAATGGAGTTGAAGAAAGACGCTCCGGCGGGGCTGGCGGAACTTTCACTTTCGGCGCGATACCAGGCGTGCAATCCGAAGATGTGCGTTCCTTCGAAGTGGTCGGGGACTGCCACGTTGAACGTGGATTCCGCGGCGGTGGCCGCGGCCGTAGCCATTCCGGCGGGGTATGCGGAGCCAGTGGCGCCGGGAGCGGCCCAGGGGGCGGCGAGTACCCCGGCGGTGGCGGGCCTGGGCGCGTTTCTGCTGGTGGCTTTCGGCTTCGGCCTGGCTTCCATCTTCACGCCCTGCGTGTTCCCCATGATCCCCATCACTATGTCCTACTTCCTCAACCGGCCGTCGGGAAGCCGCAGGGAAACCGTGATGCAAGCGACGGTTTTCTGCCTGGGGATCATCGTGCTGTTCTCGGGACTTGGCCTGGCGGCTACGGCGATTCTGGGGCCGGTGGGCGTGAAACAACTGGGCTCTAATCCGTGGGTCAACGGATTCATTGCGGCGTTGTTCATCGCATTCGGCATGAGCCTGCTGGGCGCATTCGAGATCACCATTCCCTCGTCGATTCTCACGCGGCTGAACCGCTCGGCGGACCAGGGCGGCTATGCGGGTTCGCTGCTCATGGGGCTCACGTTCTCGCTATCGTCATTCGCCTGCGTGGGTCCGTTCGTGGGAACGCTGCTGGCGGCCTCAATGTCGGGCGGCGCGGTCCGCCCGCTGGTTGGCATGGTGATGTTCGCCGCGGGGCTCGCGCTGCCCTTCTTCCTGCTGGCCCTGTTTCCTTCCTACCTGAAACGCATGCCGCGCAGCGGCGGATGGCTGGCGCGCGTGAAAGTGGTGATGGGGTTCGTGATCCTGGCGGCCAGCCTGAAGTATCTCGGAAGCCTGGACCAGGTTCTGCAATGGGGATTCCTGACCCGCGAGCGCTTCCTGGCTGCATGGATGGTGCTCTTCGCCATGGCCGGCCTGTACCTGCTGGGATTCCTGCGCCTGGAAGGAATCAAGCCCGACGAACCCGTGGGGCTGGGCCGATTGCTGTGCGGCATGGCTCTTCTGATATTTGCGATCAGCCTGGCGCCGGGCATGTACGGCGCGAAACTGGGCGACCTGGACGCGTTTGTTCCCATGTCGACCAGCGAGGCGGGCAGCGGAGGCGTGGCGCAGAGCGGCCTGGTATGGATGAAGGATCAGTATCGCGAGGCGCTCAACCGCGCGCGGCGCGAAGGCAAGCTGGTGTTCGTGGACTTCACCGGCTACGCTTGCACGAATTGCCACTGGATGCGCGCGAACATGCTATCGCGGCCGGAGATTGCCGGCGTGCTGCAGGGTTTCGTGCTGGTGGAACTGTATACCGACGGCACCGACGCCGCCTCCGAAGCCAACCAGAAGCTGCAACTGGATAAGTTCAAGACCATCGCGGAGCCGTTCTACGCCATTCTGGACGCGGATGAAAACGTGGTGGCGACGTTCGAGGGACAGACCAAGGATGTGCCGGAGTATCTGGCGTTTTTGAAGAAGGGGGCCGGTCGGGGAACTGGAGCCGTGCCGGCTTCGCCGGGAAACGATCTGCCCCAGGTTACGAAGCTCAACGGAGGCGCGCTCGATACCAACCAGCTTGCGGGCAAGGTGGTGCTGGTCAATTTCTGGGCTACGTGGTGCGTGCCGTGCATCGCTGAGATTTCGAGCTTCAACAAGCTGCACAAGGAACTGGAGGCCAAGGGCCTGGCGGTGGTGGGTATAGCGATGGATGAGGAAGGCGCCGCGCTGGTGCGGCCGTTCCTGAAAAAGCATGCCATGGATTACACCGTAGCGCTGGGCTCGGAGGCCATTTCCAAGCAGTACAACGTGGGCGAATTATTGCCGGTGACGCTGGTGTTCGACCGCTCCGGAAAGCAGGTGAAGCGCTTCGAGGGCCTGACTTCGGAAGCGGATCTGCAGGCGGCTGTGCAGAAGGCTCTCTGAACTCTGGTGATTTAGGACAGTCATTCGGGAAGGACGCGAATCGTCATCGGCTCCGAAGACGGGCCGTTCACGAGTTTCACGCGGACTTCATACGTGCCCGGCGCGAGACCGGCGGGCAGTCTGGAATTGGTCTGCCACGCTGTCCGGAGTTTGGTGAGAAACTCGACCGCGCACTCGCGTTCATCGAGCAGGATCACGACTTCGGCGCGGCCCAGCTCGCGAACCGGCAGCCGGAAGAAGCACGAGAGATACTCGGTCCGACGGCCATGAAAATCGGCGGTATCCGTCATACCGTTTTTCGCCTCGAACAGTTCCGGGAGCAGGTTCGATGGAACCATGCTCGATGGAGAGGCCGCCGGCTCGAAAGCGGGCGGGTCGCCTGAGAAGATTTGAAACGCATTGCTGAGGCCGCTGTGCGCCGTTCCAACCCTCACGTAATGCGGTCCGGGCGCGAGGCCCGGCGGCACCCGGACATTCGCCTGCCATCCATCGCGCCCCAGTTCGGAAACGTGCAGGGCGGGCGCTCCGTAGCCATCCACCTCCACGCGCACGGCGTTGGGCGCAAGGCTCCGTTCAGGCGTGTTGAAATAGACGCAGATATACTCGTCCCTGCCGGGATGAAAGACGATGTCGTTGGTCCGGTTGTTGACCGCGGAGTTGAGCCACGGCTCAGGGGAGGCCGGCGGATCCCGCGGAGGCTCCCAACGGCGGCGGCAAACCACTCCCGCACGCCGGTCGAGCACATGCTTCAGCTCGGCGGTGGCGAAGCCGGAGGACCGGCATAGCGCCATCAGGCAATTGGTGGTGGGGCCTACCCAGTTGTCGATCTGGCCGCCGAGCTGATCCGCCTCGTAGAACTCCATGTAAGATCCGTTGGCCGCGCGCTCGGGCTCCGGCAGATGACTGTCGCAGACGAAGGATTCCACGTAGGCCGTATCTTTCGTCAGCGCGCAGATTCGCTCCAGACCGAGCAGCGGATGCCGCAGATGATACAGCACGCCAAAGAAGAAAACATAGTCGAAAAAGCCCAGGGTATCGGGCGTCAGTTCATCGACATCGAGGAGCCGGTATTCGACCTTCGATTGCAGCAACTGGCGCGCCGTGCGGAAATCCTCGAAATCCACGCAGTCGACCGCCATGACCTCCGCGCCGCGCCGCTCGGCTTCAAAACTGCACCAGCCGGTGGCTGCGCCGACATCGAGGACACGCTTGCCGGAAAGATCTTCGGGCACTCCGAAGGAGTCCATCCGGGCACGCAGCGCATCGATGCCGATCACCCCAGGGATCACCGTGCCGTCCGGAAGCTGGATGCTGTGATACCAGGCGCCACGCTCGATGCGCTCGACCTGGGCGCGGATCAGCGCTTGAAACGCGGGGTGCCCCGCCATGGATTGGCCGCTCATAGGATGAGCATAATAGATCCGGGCATCACTCGGCGGCGCAGGAATTCGGGCCGATGCGGTTGCGCTTCAATTCCACGCCCGGAGCGGCGGTGATGCACCAGCGGCCTGCGCCGAACCCTCGAATTTCATTTCCGCGAATCAGGTTGTCCGCCGCGGGCGCGGGGTGTCTAGCCCCGGCCGCCAGGTAGATTCCACTGCGCAGCATATCCGGCTGGTCCAGGGCGTAATTGCAGCGCGCCATCCGGCCGTCGCCGGTGCAGTGGACGCGGTTCAACATCAGCAGCCGGTTGCCGGTGACCACGTTGCCGGTTCCGATCAGGTACAGCCCGCCGTAGCCCGTGCCCGTGATTGAGTTGTCCGCGATGGTCACCCCGGAAACGCGCACGGCCGGATCGGTGTTGCCCATGACGATGCCGTAGTGGGCAAACGGGTAGTTCTCGAAAGGCCGGGTGCTGTCGCCCTGGTTGTTGCGCACTTCGCCTTCGTGGAAGCCGTCCAGATTGATGCACTCGCCGTTCACGTTACGAAACCGGTTGTTGCGGTAGATTGCATGGTCCACGTTGCCGGAGGTGTCCACGGCCACGGGCGTCCCTTCATGCTCGATATCCACCGCATCGGCGGGATAACCGATGTCCTGGCCTTCGTTGCCTTCGACCACAACCTGGGTGGCGTGGCCTATCTGAACGGCGTCGCGAGCGACCGTGAAAATACGATTGTCCGCAATGCGTCCGCCGGTATTGCGAGGCGAACCGCCGTTTGAGTGCGTCCAGATCGCGTTGCCCAGGATGCGGCGCAACACACAGTTTCTGACGTCGAAATCCTCAGTGCCTTCTTCCAGCAGGATTCCGCCGGAGGTGTTGTTGCGGCCCCGCTCGTCACGGGAGCCGCTGTCTTCCACGGTCAGGCCGTCGATGCGCACGTGTCTGGCGTGAGAGACGATCACCGGAAAATCGGGGACGTTCGTCAGGCGCAGGCGGGCGAGCGTTATGTCCTGACCGCCCTCCACCACAATGCCATTGCGGTTGTAGAAATTCGCAAATGCTACGTTCCAGGGCGGCAGGTACTTGGGCGGCAGGTGGGCGGGCCGAACGCCTTCGATGGTGAACCCCGCAAACAGAAGATGCGATCTGGATCGCGCGCGGAACACCGCGGTTCCCCG
>Ga0105854_1001079_pt1 | contig 11336 bp, 9 predicted proteins | sample OrgsoiDNA_201058_FD_89679 | JGI IMG/M metagenome (GOLD analysis project Ga0105854, IMG submission 89679) | Permafrost soil microbial communities from the Arctic, to analyse light accelerated degradation of dissolved organic matter (DOM) -... | ecosystem: Environmental > Terrestrial > Soil >... | reverse complement strand
TCTTCGAAACCTTTGCCGCGGCTTTGACTGCCAATTTCTTAGCGGGTTTCTCCGCAACCTCAGCGGTTGCTTTTGGCTTGGCCGTGGACTTAGCGGCGGTCTTTGGCTTTTTCGGTGCTATGTCGGTGTCGGCAGTCTTGGCTTTGGCTGCCGTCTTGGCTGCCGTCTTGCGCGCAACCTTGGCATTAGGTTCTGCGTCAGCTTTGGACTTGGCCTTCGCTGTTTTGACGCCGCCCTCCCCAGCAGGCGTTGTTTTTGACTTCGCTTTGACCGCTTTCTTTGCGGCCTTCACGGCAACCGTATCTGCTTGGTTTGCTTCATGGGGAGCTATGACAGGGGCGAGTTCTTGTTCTAGCAAGGCGCGTGCTTTCTCCCAATACTCCGTAGACCGTCCTTCAGGACGCCCATCGGCTTCCCATAGATGGTATGCCTGCAAACGAAGCTTTTCTTCCAAAGATTTGTTGTGCATTCCATTAACCATTTCGCGTATTCGAGCGTTTATGTTACAGGAGCGTCGCTCTGCTTGTGAACGGGCGGAGGGCGCATTGAGCGCGCTGGTAGAGCTTGGGATTCATTTGGGCGCAGCGCGTGGTTAGATCTTGCCACGCTATAAAAATGTCTTTTTTCCCGTGCTAGGATGTCTCACGGATAAGTTTGAGGTATCGCGATGACAACCTTATATGACACCTTGTCCGTCCCGGAAAATGCGACGGCCGAAGAGATAAAACGGGCTTACCGGAAGGCGGTCATGCGTTGGCATCCAGATCGCAATGTTGGTCAGGAGCATGCTGCGCGAGCGGCGTTTCTCGACATTCGACATGCTTACGCCATTCTGTCCGATCCCGCGCAAAAGCAGGTCTACGACTCCGTTTTTGCTGAGGAAATGAGGCGGCAGGAAGCAGAGCGGCTGCGTGAGGAACAGGAGCGGGCTGAACGCGAGGCCGCGGTGCGCGCCGCGCAGGAAGCGGAATATGCCAGCCGGGTTGCGCTGGCGATGCGCTTCGCGACGCAGGGCTATAACCGCGACGTCGTCCGCGGCGTGTTGCTAGCCCACGACTGCACCGACGACCTTGCGCGTCGTATCGCCGATAGCGCCCTTGCGCTGCATGTGTCCAGGCAGGCCGAGGCTGAATCGGCGGCGCCAGAAGAGGCCGCTCCAGATACGCACGATACGCACAGCACACAGCAAGAAGAGGACCCGGCACCCGCTGATCGCGCGCGTTCGTTTTCCGATATCTGGTTGCCATTCTGGAACGTGCTGCGCTCGTGACCGCTTGCGCCCGGCAGGTCGCAGTCTTGCTACCTTCTCTGAATCAGAGCCGTCGGGGCCCTCAAAATTCACTCTAAGCGTTAGCGGCGTTGCGTCGGAATGCGTCCGGCCCGGTCGTGGCTTCGATCGTAGCCCGGTCGCCACTTTTCACGCAGCAGGACGCCAGGCCACCGTGACTAGGGGGCAAGATCGTCCCCTGTCACGCGCTCCAAGCGAACCGGATCGGCGCAATAACTGCGTCGCAGGAACATACTCACCATTCAAACCAGCACTACGCAGCGATACAGCGAGATTCAACGCCGCTTCTGCTCTCGCGGGAACGGTCTTAAAATCTGCTGAAAGGAAAAAACGGTCCGGAGACGCCGATGGAGCATGCCTACTTCAAATTGCTGCATCTGCTTTCGGGGCATCCTGCATGGGCTCTCACGGTCGTATTGCTCGCAGCGTTTTTTGAATCCATTGCGTTTATCGGCACGTTTGTTCCGGGGAGCACCGCCATGTTCGTGGCAGGGGCGCTGGTCGGTACCGGTTCACTTAACCTGGGCTGGGTATTCGCCTGTGCCCTCGCGGGGGCCGTGGCAGGCGATGCCGCAAGCTACTGGTTCGGCTGCAGCCACAAGGAAACTATCGCGAAGTTGTGGCCGTTCCGCACGCACCCCGGCATGCTGACGGCCGGGCAACGCTACTTCGAAGCGCACGGCGCAAAAAGCGTGATCTTCGCGCGCTTCATTGCACCGCTGCGCGCGGTCGTTCCCGTCGTGGCGGGCATGATGGGGATGCGGCCCGTGCGATTCCTCGTCATCAACATCGTCTCGGCGCTTGTCTGGGCGCCCGTGCATATCCTTCCGGGCGTTGTCTTCGGGGCATCGATCGAACTGGCCGGTGCCGTGTCCTTCCGGCTCGTCGCGGTGCTTTCCATCCTGGTTGCGGCGACCTGGCTGACGTTCAAGTTGACGAGTCTTGTCGTGTCGCACGCGCGGGCGTGGACCGACTCCTCGCGCCGGAATCTGCTGCTTTGGGCGCGTCATCACCCTGGCGCAATTGGCCGGGTAGTGCTCGGTATCCTCGACCCCAAGCATCAGGCCGCTGCGCTTATCGCCGTGATCTCCGTGCTGCTGCTCGCTTCAGCCACCGTGTTCTTTTCCACGCTGCATGACGTCTCTCGCGGCGACCCGCTGGTTCAAGTCGATGTGTCGGTTTATCGCTTCCTGCAATCATTCCGATCGTCATGGGGCGACGCGGTCCTGGCTGTCCTCGCCACGCTGGGCAGCGTGCCGACACTCACGGCGCTAACGGCGCTGGTTGTCGTATGGATGGCGTTTGAACGCCGCTGGCGCACGGTTGCGTACTGGCTGACCGCCGTCGTGTTTTCCCAGCTATTGATCCTGGCGATCCAGATCACGATCCAGCGCCCGCTTCCGGGCGCGGTCGCGTCCAGCTTGCGCGCGTTCCCGAGCAATCACGTCGCTGCCAGTGTGGTGATCTACGGCTTCCTGTCGTTCTTGCTGGCACGCCGGGTGGGGGCGGTGGCGCGAGTATTCGTCGCAATGGCGACCATCGCCGTGCTGGTTTCGGTTGCCTTCTCGGGACTGTATTTCGGCCACTTCACTTTCTCCGATGCGGTCGGCGGAGCCGCGCTTGCCGCCACCTGGGTCTTTCTCGTTGCGCTTACCGCTGTGTGGCGATACCCCGCGAAACCGGCGCCCCGCGCCATGATGCCGGTCACGGTCCTGGCGGTTGTATGCGTGAGCGTCGTGTTGCAACTCAGGACGAGCCTTGACGCGATGGCGGTCGAACCGACGCCGCCGTCTATCGTGGTGACGCCGTTGCAATGGACGGATACCGTGTGGCGGACCTTTTCTTGCTATCGGTCAAGCATGGATGGTGACCGGCTCGAACCCATCACCATTCAATGGTCAGCAACGGCAGGGGAGATCAGGGCTCAACTGGAGCGCCGAGGGTGGACAGAAGGGTCGCGTTTATCGGCGCATAGCATCTTGTCTCTCGTTTCCCCGGACGTGGCGGCTACGGCGCTTCCCGTGTTGCCGAGGTTGAACAATGGCGAACCATCGGTGCTGGTATTTACGCGCGCTCACATGAGCGCGGACGAGCGCGATGTCTTGCGATTCTGGCCGACGCAGTATGCGGTGTCGCATCGGGGCGGACAGCCGCCCACGCCTGTCTGGCTCGGCTCGCTCGTCCACGAGCGGTTGTTGCGGCCGTCATGGCCGTTCAACGTGTTGCGTCCGGACAAGCGAATCGAGCCGATGATCGCAGCCCACGGGGAGGCATCGCCGTGGCGGGGACTGGAGGTGGCGAGAAGCGCGGGCTGCGGGGGTATTCCGGTGACGCTGGTGGCATCGGAGGGGCAATGAGTCATCAAGCGGTCAAACGAGCGGTGAAATGATGTCGATCCTGCACTCATGAAGCGATGAGCTTTGAACGCAACAAGAAACGCAAGCGGCGGCGATGTGATGCCGAATGCTTCGGGAGGCAAGTACTTGATACAAATACCACCTTCGGCAATTGAGAGCTGGGGAAGCGCGGCAGTCTTCGCCAATGTGCTGGCCACGCGGCTGGGTGTGCCGCTGCCGGCTATCCCTGTGCTTGTCTTTGCCGGTTCCGCGATCGCCGGCGGGAACCTGGTTTTCTCTCACGTGCTGTGTGCTGCGGTAGTCGCTGCGTTGCTCGGCGATGGTGCGTGGTTTTCCGCGGGGCGTATCTACGGCCGCCGCCTGACCGATTTGCTCGGGCGCATGTCGTTATCGCTCGATGCAAGCGTGCGAACCACGCGGTCCTTGTTCGAACGTTTTGGCGTGGCGATCGTGGCGGTGTCGAAGTTTGTTCCGGGACTTGCGCTCATTACGCCGCCGCTGATGGGCACCACGCAGATCGCTCCGGCTGTGTTCGTAGCATGGGATGCGTTGGGCACGGTGGCGTGGGCTTCTTTCTGGTTGCTCGGCGGCGCGCTGTTCGAGCGGCAACTCGGGATGTTGTTGAGCGTGCTCCGGCCCCACGGAGGATCGATCCTCGACGTGCTGTTTACCGCCACCGTTCTTTATCTGACGTATCGATACCTGCTGCGCTGGCGTTTCAGGAAATGGCTGAGTCGCAGGATCGTCTCGCCCGAGCGACTCGACCGGATGATGCGTTCCAGCACGCCGCCTTTGATTCTCGATGCGCGTCCCGATTCGGTCCGGCGCGACGAGTCGTATCGAATCCCGGGGGCGTTGCTGCTTGATGTTGAATCGCTGGAGACCATGGATGCGAATCTGTCGGCGAGCAACATTGTCGTGTACGGCATGTATCCGAACGATGCGACCGTCAAGAAGGTTCGCAAGCAGTTACTCGGGAAAAAGGTCGTGAACGTTCGCGTTCTATACGGCGGCCTGGACGAGTGGGTGCGCCGTGGGTATGCGGTCGAGCCGCTGCCACCGGAGTTAGATTTGTTCTCGGCATCGATGGCGCGGGTTTAGTGCGTCGCTCGCTTGGACCGGTCCATGCGCTTCCTCAAGTGCACATACGCACATTTGTATGCCTGCTTTAGTAGGGATGCGCGTCGCGAAATCTCGTGGCTAAATGAGCCTAACGATTCGAACCAAAAAGTCCTAAGCTACCCGAAGCAAACAAAACCACGGTTGTCACATACAAACGTTTGCGCGACCGCTATCGGGATTCCAAAGGATCAGACGGGGACAAGCTGACACTGAAGTTCAGCAGGAGGTAGCCGGAGAAAACGCGACGGGGATGGAATAACGGGGGCGTTCAACCGGTAAGTTAAAAGAAGCGGTTGGTGGAACGAAGCGAATTAAATAGTTAACGAGGGGAGAGGTGGCGTGCCGGCGGCTGGGCGTGGCGAGACGCCTGGTCGTCGGACCCGCTGCAATTTCTCGCCTGGGAAAATCGCGTAGCCGAGGCACCAAGTTATAGATCAGCTTATTTAACGCTAATTTATTCAGGCCAGTTGTTGTGCAAGCGATTTCGTCAACGGGCTTTCTACATCACCGGTATGTCTGGTCGTCACCGGCTCGATCAATACGATCCAGCATTCTTCTTCCGCTACCGGATTGTGCAGGACGCCGCGAGGCACGACATGCATTGATCCTTCAGGCAAATGGACCGCTTGGCCGGCTTCGTATTCAATCCGCAGGCTTCCGCGTACGACGTAGAACAGTTCATCTTCGTCCGCGTGGCTGTGCCAGACGAGTTCGCCCCGAACCTTGGCGACTTTCACATATTGATCATTGACCTGTGCTACGACCTTGGGCGACCAGTATTCGGTGACGGCGTCGAACGAAGTCTCCAAATCAATGGCGCCGGCGGAAAGGCCAGATTCATATTCATCTCTCCATTCAGTTGATCTCAAAGCAGCAACGAAGCAGAGGGACATGCTTCAACTCCCGCCCACACCTGGCTCCCAATACACATTCAACCCCATTAACTCGGTCAGCGTTTGCGCCGCCGTTTTCATCCTTTCCCCCACCTCATTCATGGCAGGCACCGGCGCTTGATCAATCCGTTCTATGAACGGCGTGGTCAACGAAGCAATGGCATGTCCGTTTCGTCCAAACACGGGGTACGCGAGATTCTTTACGCCCTTGACCTGGCGGCTAGGCATGCGTGCGTGTCCACGTTCCTTGATCCGCGTCAGATCCGCGGCAAGCTGTTTCGCATCGACCGGAAGTTCGCCATCAACGGGGACGTGCAGCTTAAGCATCCGCTTGCGTTCCAGTTCTTCCTGGAACGCCATTAGCACTTGTCCCGAAGCGGTATCGGTCATGCCGATCAGCGTGCCCACCTTCAACGAAAAGCCCCAGCGTTCCGGACTTTCCACTCCCGCGACAATCAACACGCGCCCGTCCTGATACACGCACAGGTGGAACGACTGTTTGACGTCGTTGGCCAGTTGCGTCATCAACGGCAGCGCAGTGGTCACCAGCGACCGCACCGGCTGATGCCGATGCGCAAGCTGGAACAGCAACAACGACAACACGTACCGGTCACCTATCGCCAGCAGATATCCGCGCGTCTCCAGCGTGACGACCATGCGAAAAATCTCTGCGGTCGTGCGCCCGAGCGCCTTCCCCAAGTCGGCGAGTGACAAGCCTTCAGGATGACTCGCCAGCAGTTCGATGATGTCCAGGCCCTTTTCGAGCGCCGGCGCTGAGTATCGCGTGTTGTCCAAAATCTCTCCTTGCTCTCAAGCCAGATGTCCGTCTTCAACCGGTCTCAACGTGATGAAACCCGGTAACCGCATGGCGTGATTGTAGATCGTCGAACCGTTGTGTTTGGCGCCATCGTTGAAGGAAAACCAGCGCATGCGGTCATCGGGAAAACACCGACGAAAATTCATGTATGAAATAGCGTTTTATCTTTAAAATGATTTGCATGGGTGGAAAAGTGGTCTGCAAAGACGTGCGAGACATGAAATCCGCAACGCGGAGCGATTCGCCGCAACAATCTGCGTGGGAACAGAGTAAGGCGCTGAAGCGTCAACTCTGGTCGACATACAAGGGAACGCTGATGGCTGAAGTGGCATTCAAACAGGTGCAGAAGTCGTTCGGCGCAGTACAGGTGTTAAAGCAGATCGACCTGACTGTGGCGGACGGCGAGTTCCTCGTGCTCGTGGGGCCGAGCGGGTGCGGCAAGTCGACATTGCTGCGCGCGCTCGCGGGACTGGAAGGCGTGACGCATGGACGGATTCTGATCGACGGCCGCGTGGTCAACGACTTGCCGCCGAAGGATCGGGACATCGCGATGGTGTTCCAGAACTATGCGCTGTATCCGCATATGAGCGTGCTCGAGAACCTTACGTTCGCGCTGAAGCTGCGCGACCTGAAGCCCGATGAAATCGCGGCACGTGCGAACCAGGCGGCGACCATTCTTGGCCTTCAGGACTTGCTCGGCCGATATCCGCGCCACTTGTCCGGCGGTCAGCGTCAACGTGTGGCAATGGGGCGCGCGATCGTACGTGACCCAAAGGTGTTCCTCTTCGACGAACCCTTGTCGAACCTCGACGCGAAGCTACGCGTTCAGATGCGTGCGGAAATCAAGGCGCTGCATCAGCGCTTGCGTGCAACGACGGTCTACGTGACGCACGATCAGATTGAAGCCATGACGATGGCGGACCGCATCGTCGTGCTGAACGCTGGCGCGATCGAGCAGATTGGTGCGCCGCTGGAACTCTACGATGACCCCGACAACCTGTTCGTCGCAAGTTTTATCGGCTCGCCTTCCATGAACCTTTTTAGCGGCCGCTACGAGTTGCAAAACGATGGCGCACGGGTGCGCATTGGCGATTTCTCGATACAAGTGCCCGTGGTCAACGCTAAAGACGGTCAAGAGGTGACGGTCGGCGTGCGGCCCGAGCATCTTGTGGTGGCGGAGACGGGCGGCATTCCATTCAACGTCGATGTAGTCGAACCGACGGGTGCCTCGACCGAGTTGTTCGGCACGGTCGCGGGGCAGCGCTGCTGCGTCATCGTGAACGGCCGTTTGTTGGTGCGCCCGGAGCAGGGCATTCGCCTTGACGCCGAGCTTGAGAACACGCTTGTCTTCGATACCAGCACCAGCCGCCGGTTGCGCTAGAAAGCTAGAACAAATCACACGAAAGCCGTACCGCCCGACGTCACGGCACATAACAAAGGAGATGAATCATGGTTAGGGATTCGATGAAAACCGGCCTCAAGATCGCAGTGTCCGTACTGGCTCTAGCGGGTCTGGTCGCCACGACCGCGGCACGCGCCGACAACGAATACAAAGGCTATACGCTGCGCGTCAAGCTGATTGGCGGCGTGCAATATGAAGCGCTGTACACGCGCATTCCGCTGTGGGAAAAGGAGACCGGCGCGAAGGTGGAGATTGTCTCGCGCAAGAGCCACTTTGAGCTGGATCGCGAGTTGAAGCAGGACATTGCTTCGCAGCATATCGACTATTGCGTGTCGTCGAATCATACGAATTTTTCTGCGCAATATCCCATCTTCCGCGACCTCAAGGGTTTGTTCCCCGCGAGCTATCTTGCCGCGTTCGCGCCTGCGTTGTTGAAGCAGTCCGAGGTGAAGGGGACGCTTGTCCAGATTCCACGATCAACGGATATTGAAGCGCTCTATTACAACAAGATCGCTTACGCCGATCCGGCGAATCGCGATGCGTACAAGAAGAAATTCGGGCAGGACCTCGCGCCCCCGAAGACCTTCGCCGAGTACACCCAGCAGGCGACGTTCTTCACGAAGGCGCCGAACTTCTACGGCACGCAATTCCCGGGCAAGGACGAAGCACTGACGGGCACGTTCTACTCGCTGCTGGTAGCAAACGGTGGCCAGTTACTCGATGCGAAGATGCAGCCTACGTTCAATTCGCCGGTGGGCGTGAAGACGCTCGACTGGTTCGTGAACCTGTACAAAGCGGGCGTGGTGCCGAAGGGCGTGCCGAGCTACGTTTGGGACGATCTTGGCAATAACTTCGCGTCGGGCAAGGTCGCGCTCGATCTCGATTGGCCGGGTTTCGCGTCGTTCTATAACGACCCTAAAACATCGAAACTGGCCGGCAACGTCGGCGTGGTTCGTGCACCGCTGGGCGCGGCCAACAAGCGGCCGGGCTGGTCGGGTTCGCATAGCTTCTCGATCACGAAAGTGTGCGCACGGCCGGAAGTGGCGGCTAGTTTCATTCAGTTCCTGACGAGCAAGGATTCGCAAATGGTCGAAGCGCGCCTCGGCTCGATTCCTTCGCGTATTGATGCGCAGCAGGCCATCGTTCAGGAGTTCAAGGCGAAGGACGACCACTTCATGGCGGACGCGGTAGCGACCTTCAGTCAGGCCGCGAAGGAAGACTCGTTCACTCCGCCGCGCATTGCGCAATGGAACGAGATTTCTAACGCGCTGTGGCCGGAATTGCAGAAGGCGATCATCGGCGACGAGACCTCGCAGCAAGCGCTGGACAATGCGGCGAAGAAGGTCACGGACATCATGCAGGACGCGGCCGACAACCAGTAACCAGCGATCAATATGCAATCCAACACGCCTTACTCGATCGGCGGCGAGCCTGCCTTGGCCACACCGCGCAGACGGATACCGCTGCCGATCAAGCTGCTGATGCCCGCGTTCCTGGCGGTGGGGATCGTAGTGATCCTGCCGCTGTTGTTCTCGTTTTATACGAGCTTCACGGCGTACCGCCTGACCGACCCCGACACCCTTTCGCACTGGATCGGCTGGCGTAACTACGAACGTGCGTTTGCGAATGGCGACTTCTGGGCCGCGTTTGGCCGCACGATCCTGTTCCTGACCGTTGCGCTGAATCTTGAGCTGTTGCTGGGCCTTGGCGTGGCGTTGCTGCTCAATCAGGTGACGAGAGGCCAACGCGCGTTGCGCACGGTGATGATGTTCCCCATGATGTTCTCGCCCGTGCTCGTTGGCTTCCAGTTCAAGTTCATGCTCAACGACAGCACGGGCATCGTCAACAACCTGATGCAGACGTTGTTCGGCGCGAAGTCGGCGTTCCCGTTTCTCGTCAATGCGAACTCCGCGCTCGCGTCGCTGATCGCGGCCGAGGTATGGAACTCGACACCGATCTTCGCGGTGATCCTGCTCGCCGGTTTGATGGCGTTGCCGAAAGATCCGATAGAAGCGTCGAAGGTGGATGGCTGTACCTCGTGGCAGACCTTTCGCTATGTAACGCTGCCGTACCTGATGCCGTTCATCTATATCTCCATGACGATCCGTTCTCTCGATGTGGGCCGAGCCTACGACATCGTGCGGATCATGACGAATGGCGGTCCGGGTGGACGCACGGAATTGCTCTGGACCATGGTCGGACGTATTGCCTACGACGACTCGCGCATGGGTTACGCCAACGCAATTGCCTATGTCTCGGTGCTCGTGTCCATCCTCTTCACGCTGTACTTCTTCCGCAAGTTAAGCGGCGCGCGCAAACACATGGGGCCTGTCTGACATCATGAGCGATATGGCAATCAAGGGCGCGTTCGTGCGCAAGTCAGCGCTGTGGTTCGGCGTGTTTATCGTGATGGCGATCATCTGCTTGCCGGGGCTGTGGGTCGTGCTCAACGCGTTCCGTTCGAACGTGGCGATTTTGTCGAATCAATCGCCGCTCGTCGGTGCGAGCTACACGCTCGATAACTTCAAAAGCATGTTCGGCTACGGGCAAATGGCGTCGCTGCCCATCAGCCAGTACTTCCTGAATTCGCTGATCATTTCTTGTGTGAGTACGGTCGCCGCGCTTGCAATCGGCGTGCTTGGTGGTTACGCGTTCGCGCGTTTCGACTTCAGGCACAAGAAGGTCATGTTCGTGGCGCTGATGTTAACGCGTGCGATTCCGGGCATCGCGCTGTCGCTGCCTATCTTCATGCTTTGGGCGTGGACCGGTCTGCTTGATACGCGTATTGGCGTGATCCTTGTTTATCTCGCGATGAACGTGCCGTTCACCGTATGGCTCATCGATGGCTTCTTTCGCGAGGTGCCGATCGAGTTGTCGCAGGCGGCGCAGATCGATGGATGCAACCGCTGGCAGGCGTTCTGGCGCATTGAGTTGCCGTTGGCAAAGAGTGGGATTGCATCGGCGGGGATTTTTGCGTTTCTTACTAGCTGGAATGAATTTGCACTGGCCACGCAATTGTGCCGAAGCCCCGATACGAAGACGTTGCCAGTTGGGCTGATGGACTTCACCGCGCAATTTTCGGTCGACTGGGCCGGCATGTGCGCGATGGCCGTGATTATTATTATTCCCGCGATCGTGCTCACGTTCATCGTGCAGAAGCATTTGATCGCGGGGTTGACGCTTGGTGGGGTGAAAGGATGAAAGGAGATTTTCGTTCGCACTTGGTCGGGGTTTGGGGCTGGGGTGGCAGGTTTTGGGGTTAGTGGTCGGTCAGTGCTGGGTCGCCAGGTTCTAGCGTTAGCGGGGTGAGTCATTGCGGGGTTGCTGCTTTCAGTGTTAGCGGTCTGCGTGAGTTGGATGTTTTCTTTATCGCTGTTAGCCACTGTGCGTGGCGGCACGTCATTTCTTTGTCCAAAGCGACAAAGAAACGAAGCAAAGAAAACGCTTTCAACCACGC
>Ga0105854_1001072_pt1 | contig 11385 bp, 9 predicted proteins | sample OrgsoiDNA_201058_FD_89679 | JGI IMG/M metagenome (GOLD analysis project Ga0105854, IMG submission 89679) | Permafrost soil microbial communities from the Arctic, to analyse light accelerated degradation of dissolved organic matter (DOM) -... | ecosystem: Environmental > Terrestrial > Soil >... | reverse complement strand
TCGATGAACAGCTTCTCGCCGGCGCGGTGCACCTGGCGCATCGAGCGCTTGAGTTGCCTGGTGAAGCGGCGGTAGTTCTCGCAGAACTGCGTGTAACACCAGACCCTGGCGTTTACAACCCCCAAATAAAAATGCCGCTCAGTCTTAACTGAACGGCATTACAGCAAAGCTGGCTTTTTGGGATGGTTATTGATTAATTTCGCTTACATTCCGGTTTTTCCCAATATGTCAGACTGAATCCAAGCCTTCACCGCTTGTGTGTCGGCGATGTTTCCCGAAAATACATAGTCTGGCCTTTGGGGCACGTTATCGCCGCGTTCGCGTCCATCCCTCGTCATGACTGGAACGCTAACGCTACCATTTCCGCTTGGTAGCGGAGCACCGAATGGTGTACCTGTCCTCGAGTCGATAAACGTCTCCACACCAATCTGTTTTACACCTGGGAAGCGCTTCATTTCATCGACAAATCCAATGCAAGCACTTGCACAACCATAATCGGTCAAAACGTATACCTTAGCTTTTACCGGGCTAGTGGGTGCATTTTTGGGCATAGCTATCTGCTGGTAGTTTTTAGGTATTACGAACACTGAATTTCCCGACTCAAGTGCTTTGTGATATTTTAAATTATCATTATCATAAGGCGCGCCGTCGGGAGGAGGAAGTAATGAATCTACTTCCGACGCGACATTTGAGTTGAAAAAATCTAAAATCTCGGGTGTTGTACGGATTACGTTAGAAATCTCTAGCCGTGCCCGTGCATAATAATTGACGTATTCGGTGCCATACAGCGCCTTCAAAAAACCCATGAACCAATTATATGGCCCGCCGCCATTTCCCCTGACATCTAGGATAATTACCGATTTGTTGCGCAACGACTCAGCATTATCAAACAGTTTTTTAAATGCGCGGCCCTCTTCCTGTGTTACTGGTTGAAATATGCCCATCCTGACCCAGGAACCATCGCTGCCAAATGGCGTAGTGGCCGTTGTTCTATCGTGAATTGTAGTAGTATTGCTGACGTTCGACGTGAATTTACTGGAAGGAATCGGGCTCCAATCTAGCTCAACATCTTTACCACCTATTTTGCATTGTTTGGGCCGTTGGATAAATGTACTGCCTGTATCCCTAAAAATAAGCGCCGCGGCTTCCGCATTGGTCGACTCTAAGTTAAATGACATCTGCTCATAAGTGGCAATCATGCGGACCCAATCGGCCATTGGCTTACCATCACATTCGGTAATCTCAATACCGTCGAGAATACCCGCTTTTGATGAGCTGGTTAAGTACCTATGCCCTTGGTAAACTGCAAAAAAGCCCGGCCACTGATAGGTCTTTTCGGACAATGAAAATGACAGCCACAAGTGTTGATCTTGGAACGATCCGACGAAATGATTTAGCGCTTGTCGATATCCCTCATATGTATTAATACCAGCCGACTCGGCGTCAAAATCACGTCGGGCACCAGTTAGTCTCGCGGAAAAAACCTCGCGTGAGGGATAGACTGCCATAATTGACTCTTGCGTCATCCACTCGCTAACAAAATCTGCATCGGCTTGAGCCATGGATTTCCATGCATTTTTCTGCGGCGCTGCGAGCACAGTCATGGGTAAAAGACTTAATACTCCGAGAGCTAGATATTTCTTTGCTTTGTCGGTAAAGCCAATTGAAGTTACAACTGCCGGGAGCTGCAGTGCTGAGGTATATTTCATAATGTCCTTGGGATTGCTGGGTAAAGAGTAAATCGACAATTGATATTACTATATTGAAACCAATAACTTTCGGAACCGTACCCATAGAAACGTGTCCGCAATACTGTTTATTGTGCTAATCTTATTTCGCTACGTTCTTGCCTACATTTGTCGCGTAGGGTAAGACGCGCGACGCCATGCGTATGTCGGCCTTCAGCAGTCCAATCTCATCGGCCAATATATGCACGGCTTCGTTCAGAAGTACGTCCTTAGCGGTCTTGGCAGCCTTTTCGGCATCGAGTTCCTCCGCTAACGAATGTTCGTCTCCCTGCAAGCCATCGTCACTGCCCAGCATACCTTTGGCGGCACTCACTTTTGGCGCCGATGGCCTTTTTCCGTTACTTGGCTTGGCCAAAATCAATTTATTCGGCGCACCTCTCAGATCGAGGACCGGCATCGGTTCGTCGTTACTGGCGACAGCTGCCAAGCGCGCTTCACGCAACTTGACGCGCGCCTCCTGGCTATCGCGCTCCTCGCGACGCACGGCCTCGTTGAGCGAGATCAGCTTGCTCTTTCGCTGCTTTTCGGCGATGGCGATGTCTTGCTCCAGATATTGGAAGGCGATGTCTTTTGCGACGCGGGCGGCATGTTTCTTGTCAAGCAGTGGCAAAATTTCCTTCAGTTCGCCGGCCGGGATATAAACTGCTGGCTTAATCGAGGTCCACGGCAGCGCGTTTTCGTAGCTCGATTCGCCGAAACCGTCGGAGTCGGACATTGTGGGCAGCTTGATGTCGGGAGTCACACCGCGCAGCTGAGTGGTGCCGCCGTTGACGCGGAAGAATTGCGCTATAGTCATTTTCAGCTCACCGTAGTGCACCTTGTTGTTCGGCGCGAAGCGGTCAAGGCCGAAAATAGTCTGCACCGTTCCTTTGCCGAAGCTCTGTTCACCTATGATGATGCCTCGGCCGTAATCCTGGATCGCAGCAGCGAAAATCTCAGATGCAGAGGCCGAGTTTCGGTTGATGAGCACACCTAGCGGACCATCCCAGGCCATGCCTGCGTTGGTGTCGCTTTCGATCTCAACCTTGTTGTCCGCGGTGCGCTGCTGTACCACTGGGCCCTTGTCAATGAACAGGCCGGTCAGTTCGACAGCCTCGCTCAGTGAGCCTCCGCCGTTGTTGCGAAGGTCGATTAGCACGTTGTCGACTTTTTCTTTTTTTAGCTCACGAAGCAAGCGAGCCACATCGCGGGTGGCGCTCTTGAACTCTCTGTCGCCCTTGCTGCGCGCGTCGAAGTCTTGGTAGAAGGTAGGCAGCGAAATCACGCCTATTCGGCGCACGTCGGCGCCGTCTTTTAATTCAAGTATGGATTTCTTTGCTGACTGTTCTTCCCGACTAACTTTCTGGCGCACTAGCGAGATGGTTTTCGGCTTGCCGTCCGGGCCAGCATCGGCTGGCAGAATGCTAACTCGCACCCTGGAACCCTTGGGGCCCCGGATCAGGGCAACGACATCATCGATGCGCCAACCCATTACATCCGTCATCTGGGCCGTGTCGTCCTTTGCCACGGCAATGATGCGATCGCCGACCTTGATCTTTCCAGACTTTGCTGCAGGACTGCCGGTGACCACTTCGCGCACAACGGTGTAGTCACCGCGGGTCTCTAGGAGGCAGCCTATGCCTTCAAGCGACAGGCGCATGGCGATGTCGAATTCCTCCGACTCACGCGGGCCGAAGTAATTGGTGTGCGGCTCGATTAACATGGCATAGGCGTCCATAAATATCTGGAACACATCGTCGCTTGTCATCTTGCGCGAGCGGCTAATGTAGCTCTCATAGCGCCTATCGAGCGTCTCGCGTATGCTTTTTTCGTCTTTGCCGGCCAGCTTTAGACGTAGCCAGTCGTTCTTGACACGTTTACGCCATAGCTCCTTAATCTCGGCCTCGCTCTTAGCCCAATCGGCCTTTTCGCGGTCGTACTGATAGCTTTCGTCAGCGATAAAATCGAACGTGGTCCTAAGCAATTCACGCGCATATTCCATTCGCTCCTGAAAGCGCTGCTGGTACAGATTATAGATATTAAACGGAATGCTAAGGTTTCCGCGGTTAATCGAGTCGTCCAGACGGATGCGCGCGGGCGCGTACTGGTCGATGTCGTCCTGATTGAAGAACAGTTTTTCAACATCCAACGACTTAAAGTAGCGGTCGAAGATTTTCTCCGACATAAGGTCGTCCAGCGGAGCTGGCTTGTAGTGCAGCTTGGTCAAAACACGCGACGCCCATAGGGCCGCATACGGTTGGTCATGTAGCGGGGCGACTTGGACGTCCTCCATTGCTTTTTCTGGCGTGGCGACGACGGCTCGGAGGGATAGGGTAAGTAAGCTCAGCAACACTATTTTTTTCTTCATCGGCATTCTCCGTAACGTAGTTGTTAGTTCAATTTATTTCGGCCGGCCAAAGGCGATCCTTTGCGGAAATGGGCCGAAATACGTCAGCGGCATGACGCTGGCGTCGGCCGAGAAGCGTAGTATTCACGTCGAATTCATCCAGCCATGACAGCCGCAGCAGAACGCCTACGTCGAGCGCTATAGCAACACCGTGCGCAATGACAGGCTCGCGCATTACCTGTTTGATTCGTTCACGAAGTTCAAGATTTTGTGAGCAGCTAGTTCGGACTTAAAATCGTGTGCGCCTCAATATGGCCATTGGTGGTATCACGCCGAAACAGAAATTGATGCATGCTGCTTAACCTCTATTCATAGCCCGTATGAAGAATAAAGGGACAACCAAGTTCTCAAAGTTTCGAGCCACCATCAACGTGTACGATGTCGCCAGTGATCCAGCGAGCGGCATCTGATGCAAGGAAGGCCACTACATCGCCGATATCTTCTGGTTCGGCCACTCGCTTTAATGCCTGTATGCCTATGGCCTTCTCACGGCCGGCCTCGGTTCTAGTGAAGTCTGACATATCTGTGTTTACTACGCCTGGAGCGACAGCATTGACGCGGATACCACGTTCGCCCAAGGCAGAAGCGAAGTGCGTGACTAACGTTTCAATGGCACCTTTAGTAGCGGAGTACGCTGAGATATTACCAACCGTTGAGTGCGCTGCGACCGACGACAGCATGACAATGCTGCTACCTTTACCCAGCACCGGAAGTAACTGTTGGATCAGGAAGAACGGCGCCCGTACGTTTACTGCGTACTGATGGTCGAAGTCTGCGATTGTGGTGTCCTCAATCGATGCACCTTTACACACACCTGCATTCGCAACAAGGATATCCAAGCGCCCGCTGATTTCCTCGCGCACTTGGCTGGCCAACTGGTGGGGACCATCCGGTGTGGAGAGGTCTCCTGCGATTACACTCGCTTTTCCACCAGCATTCCGGATCTCTTCAACGACAGCTAAGGCGGCAGTGGCGCCTGTACTGTAGTGAACAAGGACTCTTACGCCGGCCTTGCCGAGTGCTAGTGCGCTGGCGCGACCGATACCACGTGAGGCACCGGTGACGAGTGCTATTTTTTCATTAAACTCGGACATGTTTGATTCCTTTGCAGTTTTGACTTGCGTTCTGAATGCGGGCGATCAGCTACTTGCGTTGGTTCATAGTGCGTCGTAGGGAAGGGCATGCGCAGCAGTGAATGTTCTTGGCCGATTTCTTCATGGCAACGTGATCACCGACTCTTTCTTGTGAGCGCCCCCCCATTTTTGCAACGGGAATCGGATATCTTGTTCAGGATCAATGGCTAAGACTATCATGAGTTCATGTATAATACGCACGAGCGTATTGTGTTGCAAGTGTTTTTTTTGAACGTGATATACTTGACACCATCTCTATAGCATCAGACTGCTGAACAGTTTATGGTTGGACTAACTTCTAAGCAGGGACTCAGTGGGGTGGACATTTTGCAGGGAAGTCATGGTCATATTCCTCCCATTTTTTTTGTATACGTTCTAATTCGCCTATATCCTTTAGTTTCCTAATTGCCAAGTGAAGGCGTTCGGCTATCTCTGGCACAACATGCTTTCCAACAAGCATATACAGTGCAAGAGTATCCATAACGTTTGGCAGAATCTTGATTTTGTCTCGCATACAGTATTCCTGTATGAAGTAGTTCATTCCTGGAGTCCTGTAGTAAACGAAGCGCCCTCGATGGGCCAATAATTTTTCAAAATTTTGTCGGATTGTGCTGGACCCAGAATCCACCCGCAGCCCCGTGACTTCCTCCAAAAGTTTACTCGGCGCCTGGCCGTGGAGCGTCAGTACCACGCTGTCGCGTCCGAGATGGATCACGTCGCTCCAATTTGATATAGTTACATCGTCATCGATACGTGCGGCGAGTGTGTATCGGAAAATAAAGAGTGCGGGTTCCAGGATCAAGAAATGGGCCTCACGATCCGAGTTTTTTATCAGGCCACAGCCCGCGTCTCGGATTTTATAAAGCATGCTAACGTCAATCCTGGCCGATGGCTCCCAAACCTGGTCACCGACAAATTTGACTCCGGGGTCTATCTTCTCAATCGCACGGAATATATCTACGCATAGGCCGGTAATCGTCTCGTGACCGTCTATGATCGAGCTCATAAACTTAGGCTCTGTGTTGATTTGTGCTGCTGTCCGGATCTCGATGATGGCTGCAGGTACGTCGGAGATCTGTAAGGCTATCCAGAGCAAGAAAATCAAGCGGCTAATCGTTCGAATCGACAGCATGACAAGTGCTCCTGAGGACGATAACACGGTAGTCATTTTTTTGATCCCTGTGCCGCGCCCGCTATGCGGCGGATCAATGATGTTGGGTAAACGATGCGCCTGCATCTAGATTCAGTCAACAACTAAAAGCGTCCGCAATTTTCGGTCGATCTGAATCAGTCGCTGCAAAATCCATGCTCTTCGCAAGGACGTCTCGCAGGCACCCAATGGAAGCTGGGCAGCATAACTGTCTTCAATATGCGGAGCCCAACTCGCGGAAACCAGCTAACATGACAAATGTTTCTTAAAAATAGGCAGTCAAAAAGGTAGAGGCTATGGATAGTTTGAGCGGCATTTCGATGTTTGTGCTTGTTGCGGAAACGCGTAGTTTTACCAAAGCAGGGCAGCAACTGGGCGTGTCTTCGTCGGCTGTTGGCAAGAGTATTGCGAGAATGGAGGAGCGTCTAGCGGTTCGCCTGTTTCATCGGAGCACGCGAAGTATCAACTTGACCGCCGAGGGGACATTGTTTCTGGAGCGCTGTAGGCGCATTCTGGGTGAGGTGGAGGCCGCTGAGGCTGAGTTGTCCGAAGTGACGGAGGCGCCGCGTGGGCGGCTTCGTGTCAGCACGCCACAGCTGACCGGGATGATGATGCCGGTGCTCGATGCGTTCATGAAAGAATATCCTGATATAGCACTGGATGTTGATTTGTCTGAACGCCTAGTGGATGTGATTGAGGATGGCTTCGACGCTGTGGTTCGCACGGGGGAGCCGAATGACTCACGTCTGACGGCGCGTCGTCTTGGATCATGCCGTCAAGTGATGGTTGCTACGCCTGCTTATCTGGCTCAACGCGGAGTGCCTCATCACCCGCGCGATCTCGCCCAGCATTCGTGCGTGCTCCATAAATTCCCGACAACTGGCAAGTTAGAGCCTTGGCCTTTCTTACTGGACGAGGACGAGCCGGAGCCAATATTACCTGAACGACTTACCTGCAACTCAACTGAGGCAATAATATATGGCGCCAAGCACGGAAAGGGTATTGCGTTATTGCCGACGTGCACTGTGCACAGCGAGCTTGCTAGTGGCCAGTTGGTGATCGTCCTCGATGAATTTATCGATAAGGTAGTGACATTCTGGATATTGTGGCCGGCCAGTCGCTACGCATCGCCGAAGCTGCGTGTATTTATTGATTTTATGCAACAAAATCTGACTTTCTAGTCCAAACAACTTTGCAGGCGGCATAATTCTCAGCGATACGAGCCAGCCTGAGACAGACGTCTGCAAGGTGGAAACCTAGCCCACTTTTGGCAGTCTCGACGACCGTTAGTTCCAATGATCTCGTCAATATCCCGCTCAGCGACAGGACAAGCGCCTGTTGTCTTGGCGGCCTGGCTTTGGACATTCATCTCATCGCTAAAGGCCCGCGCACCTTGACCGTCACCCCTATGCGAGGTGGGCCTAATCTGTTGAACGATGCCAGTGCCGGCTAGATGTCTCTGGCGCGAAGTGGCCAACCATCCAGAGCCGGGCAGGGGAGTGGATAGGAAACACGTGCTGCGATAACTGACAACGGCCGCACGGCGGCAGCCTTCAATACTTGTTGCAGACCCATCCGCAGTCAGGCCATATGGACAATATCGGCGTCAATTTTTCGGCGTTGCCCCAAGTGACCATCAACTGACCTGCATCATACGCGTGGTGATGCTGCCGATCGATCCCCTGATCAACCGCAGCCTTCCGACTGTGGCTAGCTGTCCACTAATCGATATTTGGAATAAGACCTATCTTTTTAGGTGTCTTCTCTACGCGCTACAGCGTCGATAGAATTCCAATCCATCAAGTCAAGTATCTCGTCCTGAACAGCGACGGGTTAGACACTACCGAGCAAGTGACAGCTCAGATCGAGCTGAATGCAGCGCCGCGCGAAGGTATTTAAACCATTGTCGTGAGGCTTCTCTCAAGATGTCCATATTGGAGTAAAAATTATGCTTAAAGACGTATTCGTTGTAGATGCCTCGGCACACAGCTACAACCTTGACCCCAAAAACTTTGCCGCAGGTCGGTATTCTAAAGCGGTCGTCGACGCCTTCTACGGTGCCCACTATGGCTTGTCTCCAAAAGGATATCGTATCCCCGCCGAGCACTACAATCGTGACTGGACTCTGGAAGAGACCGCGAACATGTTGTTCGTCGAAAGCGACTACGATTTCGCATGTCATCACGTCACGCCGATCAACGCATTCAAAGACGGTGGCTGCAGCGTCGAGAAAGCAAAGGAGGCACGCAGCCGATGGCCAAATCGATTCCAAGTTTACGCTGGCGTCGACCCTATGTATCCAGAACAAGCGCTCGACGCGCTCGAACAGCAAGTCGAAGAATTGAAGCCGGTTGGCCTTAAGCTCTATCCAAACAGCTACACTTCAGAAGGGGTTGTCGGCTGGCACATGGATGACCCAGAAATCGCATTCCCTATCTTCCAACGCGCACTTGATTTGGGTCTCAAATCGATTGCAATTCATAAGGCGATTCCGCTGGGACCAGTGCCGATGCAGCACTACCGTATGGACGATATCGATGCTGCAGCCGACGCTTTTCCAGGCTTGCAATTCGAAGTCGTCCACGGCGGATTTGCCTTCATCGAAGAGACCGCATTCCAGCTCGCACGCTTCCCCAACGTATGGGTCAATCTCGAAACCACCTCGAACCTGGCTGTAGCAAAACCTGGCGCGTTCGAACGAGTGATCGCAGGTCTGATCACGCACGCTGGTGTTGGCGCGCTTGACCGACTCGTGTGGGCGTCGGGCGCTAGCGTCTTGCACGCAGAACCGCCGCTGCAGTGGTTCTGGGAAAAGTTCCACTTCTCGGACGAAATGCGCGAGCGCGAGGGTTTGCCGGAAATTACTGAAGAGATCAAGCGGAAGATTCTCGGCTTGAACTATCTCCGCATGCACGGCCTGGATGCAAATGTCCTCGCCAAGAAAATCGATGGCGATGAGTTCACCGTCGCGCGCGCAAAGGGCAAAGCTGCGCCGTACTCCACCACACTTGCCAAGGGGTTGGCGATATGAACGCCATCTCGCAAGACGAAGTGATTGGCCGCCTACAGCAAGTCATTGACCCTTGCAGTGCTGCCACCAAAGTTCCCCTTTCAATAGTCGAAATGGGGATGGTAGAGAAGGTTACGCTGGTATCGGGCAATGTAGCGATCGCCCTTCGCATGACGTCGCCGCTTTGCCATGCCTTGCCCTATTTTGAAATGGAAATTGAGCGAGTGCTTGCTGATATTCCGGGCTTCGCTGGTGTCGAATGCACATTCGATCACGGCGGGAACTGGTTACCAGAGGATATGACCGATGGTGGGCGAAAAAAGCTAGCGGATCAGCGGGAATATGTCCGCAACCGCATCAATGAAAGAGAGCATATCGTTCATATGGTGAAGTCGATTTAGCTTTCCATCCAGGCCGCTTGCAACCGGCATCGATTCCACGATCGATGCCGGTGCTTTCGGCAGGCTCAAACCGTGTAGTGCGACAGTTTTTCTCTATCTATCGTAGCGCATTAGAAATTCTACAGGAAACCCTGTTGTGACCGATCTCGCCGCAGTGCAATCAAGCAGTCCATCCACCCGAATTTCCGCTGATATGTGGCGCGCCGCTTGGATGGTCACATCTATATTCATGCTGTCTAATTCGCCCACCCCGCTGTACGTGGTCTGGCAGAGCCGATTCGGTTTCTCATCCGGTATGTTGACCGTGATTTTCGCTCTATACATCGTAGGATTATTGGGAACTCTCCTAGTGGCCGGTCAGCTGTCGGATCGATATGGGCGCAAGTGGATTATTGTGCCTGGCATCCTGGCAGCATTAGTTGCGTGCGGCCTGTTCGCCACAGCGTCGTCCATCGTGACACTTGCCATTGGCCGACTGTTGACGGGCATGGCTGTAGGCGCCATCGTATCGGCTGGGATGGCGGCAGTTGCGGATCTTGGTGGCTTCGAGCGTAGGCGACAGGCTGCTCTGCTTGCGTCTGTAGCCATGGTACTTGGCGCAGGTCTCGGGCCGCTGTTGGCTGGGACTGCTGCACAAGAGCTGACTAAGCCGATTGTCACGGTGTTTGGCATCGAGTTTCTGGTTTTGCTGAGTGCCTTGATCATCGCCCTGCGTCTGCCAATTGGTAGACCAGCAAAAACGGGGAGCGTACGGCTCCACTTGCCTTCGGTCCCAGCGAAGAATTTATGGCATGTCGCATGCGGAGTTGGTGTTTTCGGGCCAGGGATAACCGGGACGTCGTTCGTGCTGGCGTTAGGGCCATCACTGCTTGCCCGCTTGCTTCAGGTACGAAGCCCATTGCTCGCAGGAGGCATGGCCTGCGCAATGTTTTTAACTGCGACCAGTATTCAAATTGCGGCACGACGATTGTCGCTACGCACGATCTTTGCCGGTGGCACAACCGCAACCACCATGTCGATGGTTGCGCTGTGCGTTGCAGTGCACGCTTCATCCGTAACATTTCTAATTGCCGCCGCGTTGTTCGCAGGCGCAGGGCAGGGACTAGGGCAGCTGGGCGGTTTAACCTTGATTGGCTTGCATGTGCCGGATACTCGCAGAGCGGAAGCCATCGCTGTGATGAACATCGGAGGTTATTTGCCAGCAGGATTGTTGCCTGTCCTAACTGGATATGCGATTGATTTCCTTGGTTTGGCAAATGGGGCCACCGGGTTTGCGGTGGCCCTTGCACTGATCGCATTGGGGCTGGGCGGAATGGTATTTCGATCACTGCGGTATGAACGCAAGTAAACACTTATGGTCATTGATTCTCGATCGAGAAAATCGAGATATCAGCGCACTGGTTCGTTAGTTTTCGCAGTTGAAAGCGATCAATTAAGCGATCAAGAACATATACGAATGCACGCGGCCACTATCGCCAGCATCCATTGGAGTTCAAGCGCGCCTTGGTGGCGCTGTCGCTGGAGCCTGGTGCCTCGGTCGCGCGCATCGCGCGTGAG
>Ga0105854_1001071_pt1 | contig 11387 bp, 10 predicted proteins | sample OrgsoiDNA_201058_FD_89679 | JGI IMG/M metagenome (GOLD analysis project Ga0105854, IMG submission 89679) | Permafrost soil microbial communities from the Arctic, to analyse light accelerated degradation of dissolved organic matter (DOM) -... | ecosystem: Environmental > Terrestrial > Soil >... | reverse complement strand
GCCGGCGCTGCGCGCGCGCGCGGCAAAGGCCGATCTGGCCGGCGCGGTGCACTTCCTCGGCTGGCGGGAAGATGTGCCCGTGCTGATGGGCCGCGCCAGCGTACACTGCTGTCCGAGCCGGCCGGAGCAGCGGGAAGCCTTCGGCAATGTCGTGCTCGAGGCCAAGGTCTCGGGTGTGCCGTCGGTCGTCATGCCGAGCGGCGACCTGCCGGAGCTCGTATCGCACAAGGTTGACGGCTGGGTGTGCGCGCACGTGGACGCCGAGACGCTGGCGGAAGGGCTCGCGTTTTTCCTGACGCAGCCCGATGAGCTTGCGCGCGCGGGCAAGGCGGCGCGGGCGTCGGCGGCCGAGTACAGTGAAGAGCGGTTCGCGGCGGCATGGAACCACGTGTTCCAGACCAATCTGAAAGAGAAGACTCATGCGCGTCAGTGATCTCGAGCTCATCGGCGCCGCGTCGGTGTCGGTGGCCATCGGCCTCGCCGCCGGCGACTGGCTCGCGGGCGTGTGCATACTGGCGCTGCTCATCGCTGTGAAGCTTGTGTGGACCGGCGACGGCGTGTTCGTGCTGCCGATTGCGTTGTCGTTCCACTGGATGCAGGGGAGCCTCGGGGTGCTGTACTACGGGTTCACCGGGCGCATGCTGCCGGCGATTGAGTCGAGCGACTACCGTCCCATGGTGCTCATCGCGCTCGGGTGTGTGCTGTCGATGGCCGCCGGCATCCGCCTTGGCCTGATGTTGAAGAAAGCGCCGGACCCGAACATGCCGCGCCCGGGCTTCGCGTTCTCGTTCGGCCTGCTCGTCACGGTGTACGCGATCACGGTCGTCGCCGAAGGCGCACTCTCGAGGGCGGTGCCGGACTATCCCTCGCTGCGCCAGATTCTGGTGACGTTCGAATCGGGGCGCCTCGGCGTGCTGTTCCTCATCCTGCGGCGGTTGTGCAGCCCGCCGCCCCGGTTCGGACTCGTCGGGCTGGTGGTGGTCGGGGAAATCGGGCTGGGCCTGACCGGGTACTTCGCCGGCTTCCGCGAACCGATCGTGCTCGCGGTACTCGCCGTCCTCGAGGTCTTCGATCGCAAGAAGGCGAATCACTGGATGGCGCTCGCCGCGGCCTCGGTCGCGATCATGGCGCTCGGGATCCTCTGGATGGGCATCCGCACGGATATCCGCAAGGACTACGAACAGATCGACAACTATGCCGAAGGCACGCGCACCTCGCGCGCCAACCGCGTGGAGGATCTGACGGGCACCTTCCTGAAGAACGACGCGCAGAACATCTGGAGCACGACCGACATTCTCGTCGACCGGATGTGGACGATTTACTATCCGGCGCTGGCGATCAAGCGCGTCCCGAGCGTGTTTCCGCATACCGACGGCGCGATCATCGGCGCCGCGCTCCTGCACATCGTCACGCCCCGGGTGTTCTTTCCGAACAAGAAAGATTTGCCGTCGGACAGCGACGAAGTGCGCAAGTATTCCGGCGTGTACGTGGCGGGACGCGAGGTGAACACCAGCATCGCGTTCGGTTATTCGGCGGAGTCGTACATCGACTTCGGCGTGCCGTTGATGTTCGCGCCGGTCTTCGCCTTCGGCATCTTCGTCGGCTTCTGCTACGCGGCGTTCCGATCGCTCATCTGGCACCGCGAGCTGTTCGTCGCGTTCGCGACGGTGTCGTTCTGGGTGGGCCTGTACCTGTTCGAGCGGTCGTGGGCGACCATGGCCGGGGTGACGACGGCGTTCATGGTGTACCTCGGCGGGCCGATCGTCCTGCTCGATCGCTTCCTGCTGATCCAGTACGGCAAGCAGTCCGCCGCAGACCACGCGATCATGCTCTCGCCGGCCGAACAGCGCCGGGCCTGACGGGACGTGAGGGTTCTCCACGTCACGCCATATTTTCCTCCGGCACGGCGGTACGGCGGCCCGCCGGCCTCCGTGCTCGGCCTGTGTCAGGGGCTGCAGCGCGCGGGCGTCGAGGTCGAGGTCATGACCACGACCGCGAACGGCACCGACAGCCTGCCGCCGTCATCGGCCTCAGGCGAGATCTACGCCGGTGTGCGCGTACGTTACGTCGAGCGGGCGTTTCCACAGCGGTTCTTCGGCGCCCGCATCCGCGGACCGCTGACCGACGCGCTGGCGCGTGCGGACGTCTGCCACATTCACGGCGTGTGGAACGTGCCGGAGTGGTGGGCGTCGTATCTCGCGCGCGCGGCCCGCGTGCCCTATGTCATGTCGCCGAGAGGCATGCTCCAGCCGAAAGGCATGCAGCGCGGCCGGTGGCGGAAAGCGGCCGCCTACGCGCTGCTCGAGCGCCGCAATCTGAACCGCGCGGCGCTGCTGCACGCGACCTCGGAGCAGGAAGCGGACGATCTCCGCGCGCTGGGTCTCGACGCGCCGATCGCGGTCGTGCCCAATGGCGTCGATCTCGGCGACGCGCGCGCGGCGTCGGGCGGCTATCGCGGACGCCTGGGCATTCCGGCCGACGCGTTCCTCATCCTGTTTCTCGGCCGCATGCACCGCATCAAGCGGCTGGATCTGCTGGTCGACGCGTTTGCCCTTCTGCGCGCGACGTATCCCGGCGCGCACCTGGTGCTGGCCGGACACGACGAGCAGCGGCTGGTGCCGAATCTGCTGCGGCGGCTGTCCGCCCACGCCGGCCACGTGCACGCGCTGGACACGCTCGAGGGCGCCGACAAATGGGCGCTGCTGAAGGACGCGGACGTGATGGTGCAGTGCTCCGACTCGGAGAGCTTCGGGCTGGCCGTCGTCGAAGCGCTGGCGGCCGGCGTGCCGGTCGTCGTCACGCGCACGTGTCCGTGGAGCGAGATCGAGGCGCGCGAGTGCGGCTTCTGGGTCGAACAGACGGTGCCGGCGATCGCCGACGCGCTCCGCACGCTCGCCGGCGATCCGGCAAGGCGCGCGCGCATGGGCGGCCACGCCGCAGCGTTCGCCCGGGCGCAGTATTCGTGGGACGCCATCGCGCCGGTGATGGCACGGCTCTACGCGGATCTCGCCTGACGTGACTGCGCCCGTCGTCGTGTTGACACCGAATCTGTGCGGCCGCGACGGCATTTCGCGGCTGGCGCGGCTCGTCGCGGGCACGTTCGCCGAGGTCGAGGTGCTCGCGCTGCACGAGCCGCGGTCCGTGACACAATTCGGCCGCGCCGCCGTGCACAGCGCGGACGGACGTCCCGCGGCGTTCGTCGCCGCCTCGCTCCGCGCGGCGATGTCCGCCGGCCCCCGCACCACCGTGATTGTCACCCATCTGCATCTGGCGCCGGCCGCGCTGGCGTTCACCGCGCGCGGCGCGTCGCTGACGACGATCCTCTGCGGCGTCGAAGCGTGGGAGCCGGTGACGCGACTGCAGCGCGCGGCGCTCGATCGCGCGGCGCGGCTGATCGCGATTTCCAATTTCACGCGCGTCGGCTTCCGGAAGGCCAACACGCATTTCGATCGGCGCGCGGTCGACGTGTGCCATCTCGGCGTCGAGCGGCTGCCGGCGGCGGATCCTGCGGACGACGGACCGCCGTCCGCGCTCATCGTCGGCCGGATGTCGCAGGACGAGCGCTACAAAGGCCATGATCCGCTGCTCGAGATCTGGCGCGACGTGGTGTCGGCGGTTCCCGGCGCCTCGCTGCGCATCGTCGGCGACGGCGACGACCGGGCGCGGCTCGAACAGAAAGCGGCGTCGCTGGGTCTCGGCGATCGCGTCGTGTTTCTGGGCCGGCTCGACGACGACCTGTTGCAGCGCGAGTACGCGCGATGCACGGCGTTCGTGATGCCCAGCCGCGACGAGGGATTCGGGTTCGTGTTCGTCGAGGCGATGCGGGCGGCGCGCGCCTGCCTGGGCGGCCGCGGCGCGGCCGCCGAGATCATCAGGGATGGCGTCACGGGCGTGCTGGTGGCACCGGACGATCGCGCGCAGCTGCTGGAGGGCATCGTGCGGCTGCTGCGCGATCGCGAGGCGACCGCGGCGATGGGCGTCAGCGGCCGCGCGCGGTTTCTCGACGCGTTCACGGAAGAGCGGTTTCGCGACCGCTTCACGGCCCTGATGCCGGTGGCGTCGTGAATATTCTCGGGCTCAACGCGTACCACGGCGACGTGTCCGCGGCGCTGGTGCGCGACGGTCAGCTCGTCGCCGCGGTCGAGGAAGAACGGTACCGGCGCATCAAGCACGTCGCCGGCTTTCCGGCTCACGCGATCCGCGCCTGCCTCGAGATGGGCGGCATCACGGCGGCGGACGTCGACGTCTTCGCCGTCTCGCGCGATCCGCGGGCGCACCTCCTGCGTAAGGCATGGTTCCTGCTCCGGCACCGGCCGACAGGCACGATCGCGTCACGCGCGCGCAACCTGAACAGCCTGCGCGGGCTGCCTGCCGTGATCGCGGACGCGCTCTCGCTCGACGAGCGGAGCCTGCGCCCGAAGCTGCAGTGGGTCGAGCACCATCCCGCGCACCTCGCGAGCGCGGCGTTCGTCTCGCCGTTCGACCAGGCGGCGATCTGCGCGATCGACGGGTTCGGCGATTTCGTCAGCACCTCGTGGGGCCGCCTCACCGGATCGCACATCGCCGTCGACGGCCACGTCTTCTACCCGCACTCGCTCGGCCTGCTCTATCTGGCCATCACGCAGTATCTCGGCTTTCCGCACTACGGCGACGAGTTCAAGGTGATGGGGCTCGCGCCGTACGGCGAACCGCGCTACGCGCGCGAGATCGAGTCGCTCGTCCACCTTCGCGACGATGGCGGCTTCGAGCTGGACCTGTCGTATTTCCGCCATTGGTCCGAAGGCGTCCAGATGACCTGGGAAGACGGCGAGCCGACACTCGGCCCGGTGTTCACGCCGAAGCTCGAATCGCTTCTCGGGCCGGCGCGCCGGCGCGACGAGGCGGTCGGCGCCCAGCACGAAGCGATCGCGGCGTCGCTGCAGGTCGCGTACGAGCGCTGTGCGATGCACGTGCTTCGCCACGTGCAGAAAGCGACCGGGAGCACCGCGCTGTGCTTCGCGGGCGGCTGCGCGATGAACAGCGTGGCGAACGGCAAGATCCGCGAGCAGACCGATTTCCGCGACGTCTTCATTCAGCCGGCGTCGGGCGACAACGGCACCGCCCTCGGCGCGGCGTTCTACGCATGGAACCAGGTCGCCGGCCGCCGCCGCGGTTTCGTGATGGAGCACGGCTACTGGGGACCGGAGTTCGGGGACGAGGCGATCGTCGCGGCGCTCGACGCGGAACGGGCGGCGATTGCCGATCGCGGCTGCACGCGGCTCGCGTGGAGCGACGACGACGCGCTCGATGACTGGACCGCCGCCCAGATCGCCGCCGGTCGCGTCGTCGGCTGGTTTCAGGGACGGATGGAGTGGGGCTCGCGCGCGCTCGGCAACCGCAGCATCATCGCCGACCCCCGCCGCGCCGACATGCGCGAGATCATCAACACCCGGATCAAGTTCCGCGAGCGGTTCCGGCCGTTCGCGCCGTCGGTGCTCGAGGAAGCGCTCGACGACTATTTCGTCGGCGCCGTGCCCGATCCGTTCATGCTGCAGGTGTACCCTGTGCGGCCCGACAAGCGCGCCGTGGTTCCGGCGATCACGCACGTGGACGGATCGGGACGGCTGCAGACGGTCAGCATGCGCTCGAACCCGCGGTACTACCGCCTGATCACGGCGTTCGCGCGCCTGAGCGGCGTGCCGATGCTGCTGAACACGTCGTTCAACGAAAACGAGCCGATCGTGCTCACGCCCGCGCAGGCGCTCGACTGCTTTCTGAGGACCAGCATGGACGTGCTCGTCATCGGCCGGCACGTGGTCGAGCGCGCGCGCATGGAGATCTGAATGACGAGCCTGGGATCGAAGCGGGTGGTCGTCACGGGGGGCAGCGGGTTTCTCGGCCGCCACGTCGTGGCGGCGCTCGAGAAGCGCCACGCCACGGTCCTCGTGCCGCGGAAGGCGCAGTACGACCTGACGCGCGATGCGGACGTCGCGCGGATGTACGCCGATCTCACGCCGCACATCGTGCTCCACCTGGCGGCCGTCGTCGGCGGCATCGGCGCCAACCGCGAGTCGCCGGGCCGCTTCTTCTTCGAGAACGTGATGCTCGGCGCGTTGACGATGGAGCATGCGCGTCGGGCCGGGGTGGAGAAGTTCGTCGGCATCGGCACGATCTGCGCGTATCCCAAGATGGCGCCGATCCCGTTCGTCGAGACCGATCTGTGGAACGGCTATCCCGAGGACACGAACGCGCCGTACGGGATCGCGAAGAAGATGCTGCTGGTGCAGGGGCAGGCGTATCGCCAGGAGTACGGCTTCAACGCGATTCACCTGCTGCCGGTCAACCTGTACGGGCCGCACGACAATTTCGATCCGCAGTCGTCGCACGTGATCCCGGCGCTCATCCGCAAGTGTCTCGAGGCCGTGGACGCCGGCGCGTCCGAGGTCGCCTGCTGGGGGACCGGGAACGCGACGCGCGAATTCCTGTTCGTCGAGGACTGCGCCGAGGCGATCGCCCTGGCGACCGAGCGGTATGACGGCAGCGAGCCGGTGAACATCGGCGCCGGCTTCGAGATCCCGATCCGCGAGCTCGCGGCGCTCATCGGCGAGCTCGCCGGGTTCACCGGCACGTTCGTCTTCGACCCGACCCAGCCGGACGGCCAGCCGCGCCGCATGCTCAACGTCGAGCGCGCGGAGAAGCGCTTCGGCTTCACCGCGACCACCGACTTCCGCGCCGGCCTCCGCCGGACGATCGACTGGTATCGCGCGCACCGCAAGGCGTCGGCGTGAAGGTGTGCTTCTTCAACCGGTCGTACTGGCCCGACCAGGCGGCGACCGGCCAGTTCCTCACCGAGCTGGCCGAGGATCTCGTGAGCCGCTACGGCACCGAGGTGACCGTCGTCGCCGGCCGATCGCTGAACGCGGCGCGTGAAGAGACCGGATCGCGGTGGCGTCTGGTGAGCCGCGAGACGCATCGGGGCGTCGCCATCCGGCGCGCGAACGGCACGCGGATGCGCCCGGTGCGGTTCGCGGCGCGCGCGTCGAACTACGTGAGCTACTTCGGGGCGGCGACGGTCGCGAGCTTCGGGCTCGGCCGGCCCGACGTCATCGTCTCGCTGACCGATCCGCCGATCCTCGGTCTGGCGGCGCTGTGGGCGGCGAGGCGCACCGGCGCGCGCTTCGTGTTCCTGTGCGAGGACATCTTTCCGGAAGTGGCGTCGCTGATCGAGGATTTCCAGAACCGCGCGGTCAACGGCGCGCTCGATCGCATCAATCGCTACCTGCTGCGGAACGCCGACGGCATCATCGCCCTCGGCGACCGGATGCGGCGGCGCCTGGTCGAGGAGAAGGGGGCCGATCCGGCGCGCGTCCACGTGATCCACAACTGGGCGGACTGCGACGCGATCGTGCCAGGACCCAAGGACAACGCGTTCTCGCGCGAGCACGGCCTCGTCGACAAGTTCGTGCTGATGCATTCCGGCAACGTCGGCCTGTCGCAGAACCTGGACGTGCTGATCGAGGCGGCCGACCGGCTGCGATCGAAGGAGCGGCTGGTGATCGCGATCGTCGGCGACGGATCCAAGCGCGAGGCGCTCGAGGCGATGACCGCCGCGCGCGGGCTCCGCAACGTCCGCTTCCTGCCGTATCAGCCGAAGGCGCTGCTGCACGATTCCTTCGCCGCCGCCGACGCCTTCCTCGTCTCGCTCAAGGCCGGCATCGAAGGCTTCATCGTGCCGAGCAAGGTGTACGGCATCCTCGCCGCGGGACGGCCGTATATCGCGGCCACCGATCCCAGCAGCGAGCCGGCGCAAATCGCGCGCGAGAGCGGGTGCGGGCTCGTGGCCGCGGCCGGCGATCCGGCGGCGCTCGCCGACGCCATCGCGACGCTGTACGACGACCCGGCGATGACGCGCGAGATGGGCGCCCGGGCGCGGACCGTGGCAAGGCAATACGACCGGAAAGTGGCCGTGCAGGCGTATCACGACCTGTTCGAGCGCGTCGCGGGCGTCGCGCGGGCCGCATGATCAAGCGGACGTTCGACTGCGTCCTCGCGGGCGTCGGCCTCCTCGTCTCGGCGCCGATCTGGGTGTTGCTCGCGATCGCGATCAAGCTGGAGGACGGCGGCCCCGTGTTCTTCCGGCAGGGACGCGTCGGCCTCGGCGGGCGTGAGTTCGACGCCCTGAAGTTCCGGTCGATGGTGCCCGACGCCGAAGCGCGGACGGGGCCGGTCGCGGCGACGGAAAACGATCCGCGCATCACGCGCGTCGGGCGCGTCATGCGATCGACCGCGATGGACGAACTGCCCCAGCTGTGGAACATCTTCGCCGGCGACATGAGCTTTGTCGGGCCGCGGCCGCTGCGTCCCGGTGAAGTCGAGGTGCGCGGCGACGGACAGCTCGTCGCGCTGGATCAGATTCCGGGATACGCCGCGCGCCACAGTGTCAGGCCTGGACTGACAGGGCTCACGCAGGTCTACGCGTCGCGCGACATTTCACGCACCAGCAAGTTCCGCCTCGATCGGGTGTATCTGAAGCGGGCCGGTTTCTGGCTGGATCTGAAACTGATCCTGCTGTCGTTCTGGATCACGGGAACCGGCGCCTGGGAAAAGCGCAATCGCCGCGTCCCTTGATACTCCGCTTATAATGCTGGCATTCATGGATAGGCCGATAGACGTCCTCATTGTGGGCGGGGGCCCCGGTGGACTCTTCATGGCGGCGCGGCTCGCCGAGCGCGGCGTGCGCACGGTGGTCTGCGAGGAGCACGCGACGGTTGGCGATCCGGTGCACTGCACCGGCGTGCTGTCGGCCGACAGCTTTCCCAGGTTCGACCTGCCGAACGACGCGACTCTCAATCAGCTGTCGACGGTCCGGTTCCTGTCGCCGGGCGGCATTCCGGTGGACTACACGACGCCGACGCCGCTCGCGACGGTGATCGATCGCCCGGTCTTCGATCGCGCGCTCGCGGATCGCGCCATCGCCGCCGGTGCCGACATCCGCGCCGGCGCGCGCGTTTCGGCGCTCGAGACCGACGCGGCCGGCGCGCACGCCCTCGTCGGCGGCGCCACGCTCCACGCGCGCCTGGCGGTCCTGGCCTGCGGCGCCAGCTACAAATTCCAGCGGCGGTTCGGCTTTGGGCTGCCGACGACGTACCTGCAGACGGCGCAGCGGGAGCTGCCCGCGCGTCATCCCGGCGACGTCGAGCTCTGCTTCGGTCAGGATGTGGCGCCCGGCGGGTTTGCGTGGGCCGTGCCCGTGCTGCGTCCCGAAGGATCGTTCGTACGCGTCGGCGTGATGGCCAGCCGGAACATCCGCTGCTGCTACGAACGGATGCTGAATCAGGTCGCCGATCGATGGGGCGTCACGGACCGTCACCTGTCGCCGCGGGTAAAGATCCTGCCGCTCGGCGCGGTCGGCCGCACCTACGGCGATCGCATGCTGGCGATCGGTGACGCCGCCGGCCTCGTGAAGCCGACCACCGGCGGCGGCATCCACTACAGCATCCTCAGCGCGGCGCTGGCCGCCGACGTCGCGGTGTCGGCGCTGGCCGCTGACCGGCTCGACGCCGAGACCCTCTCCGCCTACGAGCGCGCCTGGCGCGCGGAACTGGCCGACGAGTTCGAGGCGCAGCAGGCGCTGCGCGAGGTCGCCACGTCGTTGAGCGACCGCGCCATCGACAGCTTCTTCGAGCTCGCCCACACGGACGGCATCATGCCGATCGTCCGGGCCACGGCCCGCTTCAACGAGCACGGTCCGCTGATCCGCGCGCTGTTCAAGCACCCGCCGGCGCGGCGGATCCTCTTCCGTGCCATGATGGCGTGATGACGCGCCTGAAGAAATTCCTGCGCAAACCCGGCGCCGATCAGCGGCTGCTCCTGCTGGCCGCGCTCCTGCACCTGTTCGTCGCGGCGGGCATTCGCGTGCTGCCGTTCCACTGGGTGCGTCGCGTGCTCGACCGCGCGGCGGCATTCGGCGCGCGCGATGACGGCGGTCTCAACGCCGGTGATCGGGTCGTGCAGGCGGTGCGGGCGGTCGCGCCGCTGCTGCCGGGCGCCAACTGCCTCACCGAAGCGCTCGTCGCGCAGTGCCTGCTCGCGCGCGTGGGGTGCGAGTCGACATTGTGCTTTGGTGTCTCCGACGTCAGGCCCGACGCGCGTCCGTTCGACGCGCACGCGTGGCTCGAGCGCGGCGCCCGCGGCGTCGTGCTCGGCGCCCGCGCGACGGCGTACGCGACGTTCCGTCATCCAGGGAGATGCTCATGAGCGTATCCGCCACGGCTCTCGTGTCGATTCCCGAAGACGTCCTGTTTCGCGAGCTGGACGGGGAAGCGATCATCCTGCACCTCACTAGGGGTATGTACTTCGGCCTCGACGCCGTCGGCACGCGTGTTTGGATGGTGCTCGCCGAGTCATCGAGCGTCGGGCGCGCCATCGACGTGCTGACCGCCGAGTACGACGTCGACTCCGCCGTCGCCACCGGGGACGTCCTCGAACTGGTGTCTTCCCTCAGCGACCAGGGCCTGGTCGTCGTCAACCCGCCTTCCAGCCCCTCTTGAGCGGTTTCGTCGCGCTGTTCAATCTCGACGGCCGGCCGGCCGACGAGCGGATCGCGGAGCGCATGCTGACGTCGATCGCGCACCGCGGACCCGATGCGTCACGCGTGTGGTCCGCCGGTTCTCTCGCGCTCGGCCACTGTCTGCTGACGACGACCCCCGAATCCGTGGGCGAGCGGCAGCCGCTGCACGCGGCCGACGCCGGCCTCTCCATCGTGTTCGACGGGCGTCTCGACAATCGTGAGGAGCTCGACGAGGCGTTTGCGCGGGCGCGCGTCACGCTCCCGGCCCGATCCGACGCGGCGTTTGCGCTCGGCGCGTACCGATGCTGGGGAGACGAATGCGCCGCGCACCTGCTCGGCGATTTCGCGTTTGCGATGTGGGATGCCGGACGCCGGCGGCTCTTCTGCGCGCGCGACATCATGGGCCTGAAGCCGTTCTACTATCACAGCGATCCGCGCCTGTTCCTGTGCGCGTCCGAGCCGCAGGCGCTCCTCGCGCATCCGGCGATCAGCCGCCGCCCCAACGAAGGCATGGTCGGCGAATACCTGTCGGTCGTCACCAGCACCACCGACACGCTGTTCGCGGACGTGCAGCGTCTCCCGCCGGCGGGGCGTCTGACCGTGACGGCGGACGGCGCGCGCGCCGACACGTACTGGACGATCGACACGTCGCGGGAGATCCGGTATCCGACGCTCGGCGAGTACGCGGAGCATCTGCGCACGCTCCTGCGCGAGGCCGTGCGCGCGCGGCTGCGCAGCACCACCGGCGTCGGTGTCCTCCTGAGCGGCGGCGTCGATTCGTCGTCGATCCTCGGTCTGGCGACGTCGCTCCGGCGGAGCGGCGATGTGACGACCGCGT
>Ga0105854_1001069_pt1 | contig 11405 bp, 14 predicted proteins | sample OrgsoiDNA_201058_FD_89679 | JGI IMG/M metagenome (GOLD analysis project Ga0105854, IMG submission 89679) | Permafrost soil microbial communities from the Arctic, to analyse light accelerated degradation of dissolved organic matter (DOM) -... | ecosystem: Environmental > Terrestrial > Soil >... | reverse complement strand
TAGTCCTGCATTCCAGCTTTGCCATGACGTGGAATGCAGGCCGGCCTGGCCCAGCCAGATGCTGCCACCGGCCGCCGCCAGCAGGGCCAGCACCTTGGCGGCGGCGCGGCGGCGTACCTGGGCCGCCTGCAATGCGGGCAGGGCCAAGGTGGCGGGAATTTCTCCCAGCTGCCCATCCATGCGCTGCAGCAGTGCCCAGGCGCGTGCATGTTCGGCGCTGGCCGCCAGCCAGTTTTGCAAGGCGGCCGGGTCGGCTGTGCCGCTTTTGCACTCCACATGCCAGTGTGCGGCGGCGGCCAGTATGGCCCGCTCGATGCGGGGAAGGTTGGTGCGCTGGGTAAACATCAGGCGGCCAGCACCAGGCATTCCGTGTAGGCGCGCACCAGGTGTTTTTTGACGGTGGGCAGCGACACGCCGAGGCGGGCGCTGATGTCCACGTAGCTCAGTTCTTCGATTTGCGCCAGCAGGAAGATGGCGCGCGTGCGCTCGCCGAGGCTGTCGAGCAGGCGGTCGATGGCCAGCAGGGTTTCGATGATGATGGCGTGCGTTTCGGCGGAAATCGATTGCGGCTCCGCCTGTTGCGCCAGCGCTTCCAGGTAAGCTTGTTCCAGTGCCTGGCGGCGGTAGTGGTCGACCAGCAAGCCGCGCGCGATGGTCGCCAGATAGCCGCGTGGTTCGCGCAGGGGTGCCATATCGCGTTTGCCCAGCAGGCGCACAAAGGTATCCTGCGCCAGGTCGGCCGCGTCGCCAGCATTGCCCAGCTTGCCGCGCAGCCAGCCATACAGCCAGCCATGGTGTTCGCTGTACAAGGTCTTCAGGTGCGCGGCATGGACGTGGCTGGCGGTGCTCACTGCGTTCTCCAGATAAGTGGATAAGCTGGGCTGACGGAACACACTGTGCCGGCTGGCTGGGCTGGTTAAAATAATATGTGAGAATGATACTCATTATCACATTGACCAGGCCGCTGCGTCAATTGACCTCAAACGCCTTGCCGCCAGTCCAGCAGCCACTGTTGCATATATGCCCAGGTCTCATGCAGCGCCGCCCTGGCGCCATGCAAGAGGCTGTCGAGCGGACCCGTGGCGTAGTGCAGGTGGACGCCGTCGAAAAAGACGTGGTCGGCCACCACGGTGGCGGCCAGCCAGGCGGCGATGATGACGATCAGGTCGTGGCGGCCGCTTTTCCACCAGCGCAGCGAATGGCGGCGGAAGATCCATGGCACGCCCAGCGGGTTGGGCCAGTCGGCCAGCAAATGCATGATGCCGCCTGCGGCAAAGCCGAACAGAGGTGGCGCCCACGCATGGTGCGGTAATTGCAGGTAACTGTAGGCGAGCAGGGCGATCCAGGCCAGGCCCCAGTGCGTCCACGTGCGGTGCGTGATCCACAGTTTATGCGTGCGCGCCCACCAGGCCACTTCCATCCAGTCTGGCGCCGTGCCACCCAGTGCGCCCATCAGAAAAGCGAGCACACTGAGCACTTGATAGGGGCCGCCAGCGCCAGCGTGCGCGACCACGGCTGCGGCAATCACGCCGGCAGCCCAGCCAGTCGCGTGATGCGCTTTATTGGAAGCCATAGAAATGTAAAACGCCACGCGGGCGCATTGTGAAACGTCGGTAAGATAAGCTGGATGAATATACAGTATCGCCGGGCATAATGCGATAGGATATGCAAGAGAATTGTTAAATTATGTGTCTTGCGGATGGGCTGCTTGTATCACGGGAAGGTGCGCTGTCGCCCCGTTTTTTGATGTGGGAGCCGTCATCCGCGGGAGCGCGAGGGGAGTCCGCAAGGGGGATCGCGCCGGGTAGAGGGCAGCGGATCACCATGCCAATGATGGGACAAGAAACCGTTGTCGATTTTTTAATGGCAGTGGTTTGTTGTAGCAATGGTGAAAATATTGTTATTAATAAATATTTTCTGGTCATGCTTAATAAATTCTGGCAGTATCAAACCGCACTATTTTAATAATTAAGAATTGAAAGTAGTTAACGATGACTTTGCATAAAAAACTGATTGCTGGTATTGGATTTTCCTTGTTGTGCATGCATGCCGCTTATGCTCAGAATAGCAGTGGCGTTTATGTCGGTGCTGGTGTTGGTAGCTCGTCGGTTTCGTCGCATGCCGTCGATAGCGATAATGATCCATCCCTGAATGTGGATGTAGGCTATCGTTTTAACCAGAATTTTTCTGCTGAAATCTTTGCGCGTAGCCTGAGCTTCCGCCTGTTCGATGATCTTGCCGGTGATAGCAGCTATTATCCGGATTCCCATGTAGGCGTGGTCGTCCTGGGAACTATTCCGCTGGGCAACGACTTCAGCCTTTATGGCCGCCTGGGCGTCGGTCGCACCGAGATGAAGTCTGGCCGCAAATCGAAAAAGGATTATAACGAGACGGATCCGTCGCTGGGCCTGGGTGTACGCTATGCATTGAGCCCTGCCTGGAGTATTAATCTGGAAGCCACGCGTTTTACCAAGACGAAAGTCAATACCTATTTGCTGGGTGTGCAATACGATTTTTAATCGTCGCGAGAATTGGATTAATAAAGCTCATGATCGATAGCACCGATACACGGACTGTACTTTTTTCATGTGCTGGTGTTATTGATGGATATATCCAGGTATTTTCCGCGCCGCGACCTATACTGAAAGACTAGTCTGAGGATAGGAGGCATCATGAAAATCCCGCGTGAATTGCAAATACCCGCCATCGTTTTTTCGCTGGAGGCGGTATTTATTATTGGCTTGTCGCTGGTCTTCTTGATACTGGCGCCGCGTTAGCTGCGCTCCAGTAAGAGGGCAGCTTTATGCTGTCAGCAGTGCGCTGGTGCTGTCGCACAGGCCGGCGCTTTCGGTGCGGATGATCCAGCATTCCGGATACGGTTCGCTGGCGAAACGGTTATGCCGTGCAAAACCGCTGAGCTTGTCGAGCACCGTGGCGGGCGCCAAAGGCGTTTCCTTGCCGCTGGCAGGGGCCAGATGCCAGAAGCCGCCATCGCGGTGGAACAGCACGGGCAGGGCGGCTGCGCTCGGTGCGGACGCATTGGCCTGTGGCAGCGAAACAGGCGGCGTTTCCGGCGTCAGCAGATAAAAACATTCGGCATGCGCACCCTGGTCGATGCGGTGCAAAATCACGCCATGGTGCAGCAAGGCTGTTACGCTCAGCACGACGATGCCCTTGATGCTGGCGCTCATTTCGATGCGCATGCCCAGGCGCAGGGGCACAGGTTTGTGCTTGCCAGGCCAGACGCCGTCGAGCAGCAAGCCATAACGCGAGACATCTTCGATCTCAAAGCCTTGCTGGCTGCGCCGGATGACGGCGTGGCGCCCGGACAGGCGGCGCGTCAAGCCATTATTGTCCTGGCCATCGGCACTGAAATGGCTGAGCAGCACATCGGCTTCCGGATCGACCAGCTCAAAACGGCCCAGGGTGCATTCTGCCAGCGCAAACAAACGGATCTGGCGCTGTGCGCCTGCTTCCGGCGCGGCGTTGACCAGGCAGGCCGCATCGCTGGGATGAGGGTGCACATGGCTGTCAGCGGGCAAGTCGACTTCGATCAGTTCTTCGTCCCAGGCGATGGTGGTAAAGCCCATGTCGATCTTGCCCTGCGGTGCGGACAAGTCCACGTGGGCGATGCCGGCATTGCGGGCAGTTACGTCGAGGTTGTAGCCATCGCCACCACGCACGCGGGCAATCGATGCATCGTCGGCCATCACGCGCACATTTTTATGCGTGCTGAGGAAGATCTGGTGGATTTCCGTCAGGGTGGCGTCGCGGCGCGGCACCAGGATGACGAAGGTGCAGACCCATTTTTGCGCCACCGCGCCATCGAGGTGGCTTTGCACTTCCACTTCGATCTGGTATTGCCCGTGCTCTTTGTTGCGGGAGCTGAATTCGACGAACACGGGGCGCCAGTCGCCGCGCGTGGTGCGCACGAAATCGTGCTGCACTTGACCACGCGGGATCAAGTCCGAGTGCAGGCGCAAGGTTAGTTGCGGCACGCAGTTGGCCGCCATGCCGCGCAATTCCATTTTCAGCGTTTGCCGCCCGCCAGCGGCGCGCGGGTCGAAACCGCTGATATGCAAATGGGCTTGCACGGGCTGGTAAGCAACTTTAGCTGGTGTGGCAGACGGAGCAAGCGAGGTTTGTGCCGATGTCATGTCTGGCATGGGCGCGCGGATATCCGCCGTTGCCGATTGCTCGGAACGGGCGCTGCGCGCTGCGTTCAACAAGTCATAGCTGCTGGCGGGAGCGGCTGTTTGCGGGTGATTACCCGCGCAGACGCTTTCACCAGGCAAGACCCAGAACGTACAGTGCGGGTGCTCCGGATTACTGCATTTTTTCATGACATTCTGGATCGAACCGGGTGGGGGCATGGCGCCCTCTGTTATACCTGAGAGCTTACGCGCTTTTGGGCGCGCTTGGCAACCGGCACAGCAAGCTGCGCGCGGTTTTTTTGCCAAAAACGACAGCCTGGGCCACCATGCTTGCCACCCTCCCGGAAACTATTGCCCTAAATCATATATTGTGGATTTACAGATACCTATTTTAAACAACTTCGTTCTTGTCTGCTCGACGTGCCGCAGAACGCCAGCAAGACGGCATGCGCGGGCAAGCCGGTGTATGCTGGCTTCACTTCTCCATACCGATTTCTCTCTTTTCCGGGAGCCTTACCGATGCCGAACGTCCTGCCTGCCATCCGCTTGCCCCAGCTGGCCCTGGCTTATTGCAGCGCCCTATGCGTGCTGCTGCTGATCGACGGTTTGTGGCTGGGCTTGCTGATGGGACCCCTGTATGCGCGCTATCTGGGGGATCTGCTGCTGGAGCAGCCCCGTTGGTTGCCGGCGATCCTGTTTTACCTGCTGTATGCGTTTGGCCTGCTGGTGTTTGCCATTTTACCGGGTTTGCGCGCGCGCAACTGGCGCATGGCGGTCCGGCTGGCTGCACTGTTGGGACTGGTAGCCTATGGTACCTACGACTTGAGCAATTACTCCACCTTGCAAGGATGGCCGTTAGCGCTGACTTTCATCGATATCGCCTGGGGTGCCGTGTTGTCTGGCGCCAGCGCTGCCGCCGCCTGGCTGGCGGCTAGCCGGTTGACGGCGCCACCCAGGTAATTGATCAGGCGGTTTTGATCAGACAGTTGAGCCCTGTGGCGTAAAGCGCAGGGCCAGCATGGTCAGGTTATCGCTATGCAAGCCATACGGCGGCTGAGCCAGGAAGTCGTCGAATATGCTGGCCAGGGCCTGGGTAGCTGTCTTGCCTGCGCACAAGCCTGGCCAGCGGGCCACAACTGCCAGCGGGTCGGCGCAGGCCCAGAAACCGTCGCTGGCCAGCAAATAGACTGCGTCGTCACGCACTTGCAGCACACGGCGGTCGGCCAGATGCGCGAGGAAGGGCGGCAAATTGCCTGCATCTAGTGCTTGCAGCGGTTTGTCGAGCTCCTGCGTGTCGCCGATGGCGTTGCCTAATACAAAGGCTTGCGAGATTTGCGGATGGTGTTCGCCATGCACGCGCAAGCGCCACTGCGCCTCGTTGAGCAAGCCGTGCATGGCATATACGGTGGCCGGCACATGATCTACCGTAAGGGTGTCGACCGTGTCATCCGTGATTTCATATAGCCGCGAATCGCCCACGTGGTACAGCAGCGGCGCCTGGCCCGGCGCGATTTCCAGCAGGGTCAGGGTGGTGCCGGGCGGGCGCGCCGCGGCCTGTGGCGGCTTTTCGAAACTGGTTTGCAGGCGTGTGTGCAAGGCATCGAGGCCGGCGGCCAGCGTGGCCACGTCACTGCAAGCGGGTAGTTGCAGCAAGCCTTGCACGGCAGCCTCGGCCGCTTCACGGCCATGTCCATGGCCGCCCATGCCATCGAGCACGGCTGCGCGTACGTGGCCGGCCGGCCAGTTCGCTACCCGGCAGCGCAGCGGTTCTTGCTGCGACAGGCACACGGCGTTGCCGCTACCGTCGATCAGCAGGAAGTTATCCTGGTTTTCCCGTCGCGGCGCAGGGCCTGCACCGATGCAGCTGCCAGCGGCGGCATCGAGCCAGGCGCCGAAAGCCAGGCCATCCTTAATTAAATACATGAATGAAATGCATGGGTATCACTATTGATCATGGGAGCAGCTTAGCCGATATTGCCTGCTGGCGATACAGTAAAAGCAACTGTATCCAGATGAAAAAAAACCTGCGGCAGCCAGGCTGCGCAGGTTTTTGCTGAAGCGGTGGGGCTTGATTAGCGGCGCCAGCCGTAGCCGCCACGGCCTTCCCAGCGGCCGCGATCGTGGTAGTAGCCGCGTGGCTGCACGTAAATCACGGCAGGCGGGCCGTAGTAGCGTGGAGGCGGTGCGTAATACACGGGCTGCGGGGCAGGCTGGTAATAAACCGGTTGCGGCGCAGGCTGGTAATACACGGGCTGCGGCGCCGATTGGTAATAACCGCCACGGTAGCCGCCATTGTAATAGCGGTCATTCGTGCTGATGCTGTTGCCGACGGCGGCACCGATTACGCCACCCACGATCGCGCCGTCACGGCCGCCAGTGCTGTGGCCGATGGCCGCTCCGACTACGGCGCCTGCAACGGTATTGAAGTCGCGGTCACCGGCGACTGCGGCCGATGAGACAGCCACTGACGCTACCATTACCGCACCCAGGAGTGTTTTGTTCAACATGGCATTTCCTTCCATTTCGGCGAGATCACAATGATCTGCATGAGGTGGACTATATCCGCACGTTCGTGCTTGTTCCACGTCTAATACAACTTATTACATACTAGGCAAGGCTGTAACAACTCATCTTTGAGCTACAGCTAAATTGGCTTGCCACTCATGCCGCAACAGGCTGTACATTTTGACATCGTGCATCGCGCCATTGATGAAGAACGCCTGCTGCATCAAGCCTTCCTGGGTAAAACCGCATTTCTGTGCGATGCGTTCGGACGCCGTGTTGAACGGATCCATCAGCAATTCTAGCCGATGGTAGGGATAGGCCATGAACAGGTAATTGACCAGCAGGCGCGTCGCTTCGGTGGTGTAGCCGCGTCCGCTGCGCTGCGGGTCGAACAGGCGGTAGCCGATTTCGCGCCCGGCCGGCGTGCGGCTTTTAAAGTGGGTGATGGTACCGATGATGTTCTGGTGCAAGTCCTCGATCAAAAACAGCTCGCTGTCTTCGCTGACCAGGCCCGTTTGCAGGAATTCGCGCCGCATCGCTTCGGGCGACTTGAACTGCATGGAAAAGAACTCTCCGCGCGAGGGCAGGTCATTGACCTTGGCGATATAGTCATTGAGGTCGGCGGCGAGCAGATGCCGGACGGTGCAAAGTGTTCCTTTGAGCATGGCTGTTTCCGGTGGCGAAGACGAACTTCATGGTAATCCAATCAAGATGTGGCAAGCAATGAAGATGCTGTCTAAAAGTTGCTGCAGTGACAGAATAAATACGCTATCGTGACAGGCTGCACCGCAATTGTTTCTCCTTCGATACTGGAACCCTATCTCATGCATACCGTCTTGCCTGGCGCGCCGCGCTCCATCCTGTCCCGCTCTATTTCTACCATCGTCTTCGGCTGCATGGTCAGCGCCAGCGCCTTTGCAGCAACGCCGGGCAATGACCCGCAAGCGCTGGCGCAAATCCGCGACACCGCCCTGCAAAGCGACTGGGCTTACACCCATTTGAGCGACCTGACGGACTTGATTGGCCCGCGTCTGTCCGGTTCTGCCGGCGCGGCAGCCGCCGTGCAGCAAGTGGCCGACACCATGCGCAAACTGGGCGCCACCGTCACCCTGCAGCCGGTCAAGGTGCCGCACTGGGTGCGTGGCGTGGAAACGGCGGAAATCGTCGATTACGCTGGCCGCCCGCAAGGTCTCAGCCAGCGCGTGGTCTTGACGGCCCTGGGCGGTTCGGGCGCCACGCCAGCGGCCGGCCTGACGGCGCCACTGGTGATCGTGAAAAGCTTCGAAGAACTCAAGGCGCGCGCGGCTGAAGTGAAGGGTGCTATCGTCCTGATCGACACGCCGTTTGACCAGGAGATGGCGGAACGGGGCCTGGCTGGCGTCAGCTATGGCCAGGGTTCGCGCTTCCGCTTCAATGGCCCGAAAGCCGCCGCTGAACTGGGCGCCGCCGCCGCGCTGGTGCGCTCGATCGGTGGGGCCAACTTCCGTATTCCGCACACGGGCGCCACGGGACTGGAAGATGGCAAGCGCATTCCGGCTGCCGCCGTCACCGTCGAAGACGCCTTGCTGATTGGCCGCCTGGCCGCGCGCGGTCCGATGAAAATGCACTTGACCTTGACGCCGCAAACCTTGCCTGACGCCGACAGCTACAATGTGATCGCCGACTGGCCTGGCACCGACAAGGCCGATGAAGTGGTGGTGGTCTCGGGCCACCTCGATTCCTGGGATCTGGCGACCGGCGCCAATGACGATGGCGCCGGCATCATGGCTGCGATGGGCGTGCTGGAAACCCTGAAAAAACTCGATTACCATCCACGCCGCACGATACGCGTGATCGCCTGGATGAACGAGGAAAACGGCGGCCGTGGCGGCCAGGCCTATTTTGATGCGAATAAAAATGCCCTGCTCAAGCAGTATGCGGCGATCGAGATGGACAGCGGCGCCGGCCGGCCATTCGGCATCAAGGCCAGCGTGGGCCCGAAAGCGGAAAAACTGTTCGCGCCCTTGCTGGCATCGCTGCAGCCGATCGGCGCGAATGCCTTTACGCGCCGCGATGCGCTGGAAACGGGCGACTTGCACCGCCTGGAAAAAGGTGGCGTACCGAGCTTCGAGCCGCTGGTCGACAGCCATAGCTACTTCCATTACCACCATACGCCAGCCGATACGCTGGACAAGGTCGACCCTGAAAACCTCAAGCGCAACGTGGCGCTGATGTCGTCGCTGGCCTGGTTCCTGGCCAATATCGATGGCGAAATCGGCCGCGCGCCGGCGCAGGACGAGTAAGACTGCAGCACGGGCCACCGCCTGGCCGGCGTGGCCCGCCGCCTGCGGGCAGTATCGCCATTTTTCCAACAAACAATGATCTTACGGATATGACACAAGACGACATCGAGATCGCCATCGCTATGATCCTTTCCCACCTGGCCGCGCATCCGCACGGCGCCGACACGCTCGAAGGCGTGGCGCAGTGGTGGCTCGATGATAGTTTTCCGCCACCGGTCATCGCCGCCGCGCTGGAACGGCTGCTGGCCGCCGGCGAGATGGAAAGGATGATCATCGGCCAGCGCCAGTTGTGGCGGCGCGCGCAGCCGGCATAGCGCTGCACCGCCTGTGGCTGCAAGCGTGCGGGCGCGCTCTTGCCTAGATCGCGTTCAGCGGTATTTTCAAATAGCGCACGCCATTTTCTTCCGGCTCGGGCAACTTGCCGGCGTTGATATTGACCTGGATGGCGGGCAGGATCAGGGTCGGCATGTCCAGCGTCTGGTCGCGCGCCGTGCGCATGGCCACGAATTGCGCTTCCGTAACGCCGTCGTGCAGGTGGATATTGTTGGCCCGCTGTTCGGCCACCGTCACTTCCCAGCGCGGCGGGCGGCCGTTGGGCGGATAGTCGTGGCACATGAACAGCCGCGTTTGCGGCGGCAGCGACAGCAAGCGCTGCACGGAGCGATAGAGCAGGGTCGCCGAACCGCCGGGAAAATCGCAGCGGGCCGAGCCCACGTCGGGCATGAACAGGGTGTCGCCCACGAAGACAGCGTCGCCGATCTGATAAGCCAGGTCGGCTGGCGTATGGCCAGGCACGTGCAGTGCGCGCACTTCCAGCGGGCCGATATTGAAAACCTGATCGGGCGCAAATAATTGATCAAATTGCGAGCCGTCGGCCTGCGCGCCATCCTGGTGATAGACCTGGGCAAACGCTTGCTGCACCGTCTGGATGGCGGCGCCAATGGCGACGTCGCCGCCCAGTTGCTGCTGCAGATAGGGCGCCGCCGACAGGTGGTCGGCATGTGCATGGGTTTCAAGCAGCCAGCGGCATTGCAAGCCATGTTCTCGCACGAAGGCGATCACCTTGTCGGCCGAGCTGGTCGATGTGCGGCCCGCCTTGGGATCGTAGTCGAGCACGGAATCGATGATCGCGCATTCCCCGCCATCGGCCGCATACACGACATAGGTCACGGTGGCGGTGGCAGGGTCGAAGAAAGCTTGGATTTGTGGATTCATCGTGGCGGCAGGGAGAAGCTGGGTCCGTGACAGGGATGGCCATTATATCGCCAGAGTCAGATAAGAAAATGCTAAAAATGCGTACTTGATATGCGAAAAGCAAATAAGTGAACCGCTAGCTGTCGTGCGCACCCTGATCCGCGCTGCGTGCTAATCTCGTCTGTACCAGATCAAGAGAAAGAGGAAAGCCATGTCAGACACCACAGCACGTAGCGCACAGTACCGCGGTTTTACGATTTCGGTGACACCGCAAAAGGACAATGACGACTTATGGGACTTCAGCTACCGCTTGCAGCGAGACGGCCAATCGGATGCACTGGAAGTGAGCCGCAGCCGCACCCTGGGCGGCCATGCCGACCCCGAAGCGGCGTATGTAGCTGGTTTTGAAGTGGCGAAAATCGAAGTGGACAATCTGCTGCGCCCTTGAGCCTGCGTAAATTGTTTAGCTTGAAGGCGCGATCCCGTTGAAACACGTCGCGGCAGGCCGTGCTTCATGCTAGGATTTCCATAGCCAGCTAAATCAGCTAAATCAGCTAGACCAGCCAGTTCAAGTCATTCACCCGCAAGGAGGCCCCCATGAGCAACAGTTCCAAAATTCACTATAAAGGCTGGGAGATCGTTCCTTTGGCCGTGCCGACCGGTGACGGCAAATGGTCGGCCAGTTGCGACATCGAACGCGCCGGCCCCGACGGGGTGGAAGTGTTCGAAGGCTCGACCATGCAATTCGTGCGCGACGATGAAGACGAGGCCATCGCTGCCGCCTGCGACGAAGCGATCCGCCAGGTCGACAATATCATCGCCAATCCGCTGGTGCGGCTGGCCTGATACGGTTCAGTGACTCCGGGGCAGCCGGCACTTGCCGCCTGTCTGCCATCCTGCGCGGCCAGCACTTTGCTGGCCGCGCTGCCATCTGCGTTTCCTGTTTAATTTCAATCGACGTTTCAAGGTGTTTCAATGTTTCACGGTGAAACATTTTTGAAACGCATGACGATGGAATTGTCACATCGCCCGTGTGCACTTATCTCGCCTCTATCCCTTGTATTTGTGCGTGCTGGCGCTATTCTCCCTCTGTGACCTTACTTGCGTAGTGATCGGTCAAGTGGCTGGCACGGCAATTGCACTACTATTCCACATAGCAAGTCCATGAAACATTCGACATTCCATAGGTGAACACATGAGTCTATACTCCGCAGGTGCAGCGTTCCGCAAGGCCGTCCAGGAAGAATCCCCATTGCAAGTGGTCGGCGCC
>Ga0105854_1001065_pt1 | contig 11427 bp, 12 predicted proteins | sample OrgsoiDNA_201058_FD_89679 | JGI IMG/M metagenome (GOLD analysis project Ga0105854, IMG submission 89679) | Permafrost soil microbial communities from the Arctic, to analyse light accelerated degradation of dissolved organic matter (DOM) -... | ecosystem: Environmental > Terrestrial > Soil >... | reverse complement strand
TGCCCTGTGGCGCGCCGCGGGTCGCTTGCCGTGGGCGCGGCTCGTCGAGCCCGCGCTCCGCATGGCGCGCACCGGCGTCACGATGCCGCCTGCGCACGTCGCGTGCCTGGCGATGCTCGCGCCCGTGATGACGATGCGCGAGGGCGCTGCGATCTATGCGCCCGAGGGCGAGCTCCTCTCCGACGGGGAGGTCATGTACCAGCCGGGCCTCGTGCCGGCGCTCGAGCTCATCCGCGACGAGGGCGCCGCGTCGGCGTACACCGGGACGATCGCGGCGGCGCTGCTGGAGCTCGTCGAGGAGCGCGACGGCGCGATCACCGCTGACGATCTCGCGTCCTATACACCTCGGTGGGCCGAGCCGCTCGGGGTCCTTTTCGCCGGCCGCCGCGTGCTGACGCGCGGCGGGCTCTCGGGGATCGGGGAGTCGCTCGCTCGGCTCGACCCCATGGGCGGCGCGGACGCGCTGCTCGCCGCGCTCGAGGACCCCGTGCCGCTCGACGGCCACACGACGAACATCACCGTCGTCGACGCCGACGGCAACGCGTGCATCCTGACGACGAGCCTGGGTCTCGGCTCGGGTGACTGGCTCCCCGGCCTCGACCTGCACCTGAACAGCATGCTCGGCGAGGTCGACCTGATTCGCGTGCCGCTGCGGCCGGGAGACCGAATGGCGAGCATGATGGCGCCGACGCTCGCGATCGACGACGACGGGCTCGAGCTGGCACTCGGCTCGGCGGGCGGCACACGGCTACGGACCGCCCTCGTCGGCGTGCTGGCCGGGGTGCTCGCGCAGGGGATCGAGCCGCAGGCGGCGATCGACCGGCCGCGCTTCCACCCTGCCGGCGCCGTCGTGCACGCCGAGCCGGGCGTCGACGAGGCGTGGCTCGCGGGTCTCGAGGCTCGTGGGCGGACGGTCCGCCGCTGGCCGGCGCGTCACCACTACTTCGGTGGGGTCAGCGCGATCGGGCGCCACGGTGCCGGCGCGGATCCCCGGCGAAGCGGCGCGGTCCGGGCGGCGTAGTTCGAGTCGCGTCCATCCGAACCGGGACGGCGCCCGGACGCTAGAGCTTGCGGTCCAGCCTCTAACCACCATCCCAGGGACGGACTGCCGCCCTCGTCCGCTCGACGTCTTCGGCGATCTGGGCGATCAGGGCGGCCTCGTTCTCGAACGCGAGCTCGTCGCGCAGCCGCTGCCAGAGCTCGACGACCAGTCGTTCGCCGTAGAGATCGCCCTCCCAATCGAGCAGGTACGCCTCGACCCGTCGTTCCGTGCCGCCGTAGTGCGGGTTGATGCCGATCGAAATCGCCGCGCGCCGCTCTCCGACTGCGCCCGCATAGATCCCGAACGCGGGCACGAGCAGGTCGGCCTCCACCCGAAGGTTGGCCGTCGGGAAGCCGAGCGTCCCCCCGCGCTGGTCGCCCGAGACCACGGTGCCCTCGATCTCGAGCGGCCGCCCGAGCAGCCGCGCGGCTCCGTCGACCTCGCCCGCGTGCGCAAGCTGGCGGATCCGGCTCGAGGAGATCCCTTCGACGAGCGGCACCTGGCGGGCGTCGATACCGAGGGAGCGCAGCAGCTCGAGGGTGCCCGCGCGCTGCCGGCCGAAGCGGAACCCGGTGCCCGCGACCACCACCTCGGCCCCGATCCCGAGCAGGTATTCGAGCGCGAACTCCGCCGGCGAGAGCGCTGCGGTCTCGGGCGTGAACTCGACCACGAGCACGTCCTCCACCGCGCTCTCCTCGAGCAGCTCGAGCCGCCGCTCCAGTGTCGCGAGCAGCTCGACACGATTGCCGAGCACCGTCCGCGGATGCGGATGGAAGGTCACGACCGTCGGCGTCTGCCCTGCCGCGACCGCTGCGCGCACCACGGCGCGATGTCCGAGGTGCAGACCGTCGAAGGTCCCGATCGCGACCGCGCGAGGACGCCGCTCCAGCTCGCCTGGGCTGCGGGCGATCACGCAGCGCTCCCGCCCACGGGCACGTCGAGCGCGAGCACGCCCGCGCGGACCCGTTCCGGCACACGCCCCAGCGCCTCCTCCGACAGTCGCCCGAGCGCCCGGGCGACCGGGAGCAGCTCGACCTCACCCGGGTCGGCGGCCGCCTCGTCCACCGAAAACGGTCCGACAGCCGTCCGTCGCAGCGTCGTGCAGTGGCCGCCGAGCGCCTGGGCGATCGCCCGGACGTACGTGCCGGAGCTGACGTGCAGCGCGATGCGCACCGAGTCGCGGCTATACGTGATGACGTCGAGCGCATGTACGAGCGAGCGCCTCAGGGGCATTTCGACCTCGACGCCCCGACGTGCCAGCCGGTATGAGCGCTCACCGCCGATCTTCACCGCTGACGCGGCGGGAATCGGCAGCTCGATCTCCCCGCGGAGGTCCGCGAGCCGACCCTCGAGCTCCTCCCCTGACAGCGGCTCGTGCCGCTCCACCACCTCTCCCTCGGGGTCGCCGGTCGACGTCGTCGACGTGAGGTCGACGTCCGTGATGTAGCGCTTGTCCAGTCCGACGAAGCATGGCGCGAGCCTAGTTGCCGCACCGGACAACAGAACCAGCAGGCCGGTAGCGAACGGGTCCAAGGTCCCGGCATGACCTGTCCGCGCCAGCGTGCGCCTGCGCAGCGCCGCGACGAGCGCGAACGAGGATGGCCCTGCCGGCTTGTCGAGCAGCGCGATCCCGACGGGCCTGAGCGCTCTCGGCGGCATCCCGGACTTCAGTGCGACGCCGTCGCGAGCACGAACTCGCGCTGCAGGAAAGCAACGATCTCCGCGATCGTCAGCTCGGACGAGAAGCCGGCTGCCTGACGGTGCCCGCCTCCACCGACCCTGCGTGCGATCGCCGAGACGTCCACCTCGTCGTGGCTCGAGCGGAGCGAAACACGGCGCGACGGGCCTTCATCGCGAGGCGGCTCGCGGATCAGCGCGACCATCTCGGAGTGCTCGACGGCACGCAGCGAGTCGATGATTCCCTCCGAGTACGGCTCCTCGGCGCCGACTGCCGAATAGTCGTCCTTCAGCAGGTACGAGACGACGAGCCGCCCGCCCTCGAAGAGCTGTGCGCGCTCGAGCGCCCGCGCAAGCAGTTTCAGCTTCGCGAACTGGACCGTCTCGTAGACGTGCTGGAAGACCCCGTGAACGTCGGCACCCGCCTCGACGAGCTCCGCGGCGAGGCGGAGCGCTTTCGGCGTGGTGTTCCTGTACTGGAAACGCCCGGTGTCGGTGACGAGGCCGACGTACAACGCTTCCGCGATCGCCGGGGTCAGCGGCAGCTCGAGCTCATCAAGGATGTCGCGCACGATCTCCGCGGTCGAGGAGGCGTCGTCGACGATCAGGTTGATGTCCCCGAAGCGGGAGTTGTCGTGGTGGTGATCGACGTCGAGCACGAGCTTCGCTCGCTCGACGGGATCGGGATCGGGGCCGATGCGCTGCTCGTTCGCGCAATCGACCGCGAGCAGTACGCGCTCGCCGACGTCTGCGGGCAACTCGCGCACGAGGCCTTGGAGGTCGAGGAACCGATACTCGCCGGGCGTCTCGGCGCTGCCCGACAGGAACATCGAGACGTCCTTCCCCGCAGCGCGCAGGGCAAGTGTGATTCCGAGCATCGACCCGAGCGCGTCGCCGTCCGGGTTCTCGTGGGTGGCGACGAGGAACCGGTCGTTCGACCGGATCGCGTCGGCCACCGCCTGCACGTCATTCATCGTCTCGGTTCGCTCATCGGGAAGGTCTGCGGCAAGCTCGTCGATCAGCTTCGTCATCCGGACGCCTCGCTCGACCGAGTCATCGTAGGCGAACGTCAGCCTCGGAGTCCTGCGCAGGCTCAGCTGGTGTCCGATCCGACTCTGGAGCACACCGTGCGCCGAGGTCAGTCCGGCCATCGTCGCATCACGCTTTTTCTCGCTGCCGAGGACGGAGACGAACACGATCGCGTCGCCGAGGTCGGGCGAGACGCGCACACCTGTGACCGTGACCATCCCGATCCGAGGATCCTTGAGGCCGGCCACGCCTTCGGCGACGACGGCGCGGACGGATTCGTTGACGCGGCGCATGCGCTCGGACACGAGCGCGAGGGTAGCGCCGATCAATCCTCAACGTCGTCCGGTGAGACGACGAGCCGGTCGCAGCGCATGAGCACCCAGTCTCCCGAGGCGAGCCAGCGCTCGGCCCCGTCGGCGAGCGCCTCGACGTCGTGGGCCGTTCGGGCGGCGCACGCGACGGTCAAGGTGGCGCGCTGCCACAGGTCGTGGTGGTCGACCTCGGCGACCGACGCGCCAAAGCGGTTCCGCAGGTTGTCCTTCGCCGAGCGCACGTGGTGCCGCTTGCCCTTCAGCGAACCGGCCTCCGGGAAGTGGAGCTCGACCGTGAGGATCGCGACAAAGCCCGAAGGCAAGCCTCTACCTAAGAGGCGGAGTCGGCGCTGCGGGGCTCGTCGAGCGACGTGCGCTCGACCTCGCGCGTCTCGAAGACCTCCAAGACATCACCCTCGCGGAGATCGTTGAACCCCTCCAGGAGCACGCCGCACTCAAAACCCTCGGCGACCTCGCGGACGTCGTCCTTGAAGCGACGCAGTGCCGCAACGGTCGTCTCGTGGATGCGCGTGCCGTCGCGGAAGAGACGGACGCTCGAGCCGCGGCGAACGATGCCGCTCGTGACCATGCAACCGGCAATCGTGCCGACGCGCGAAGCCTTGAACAGCGCGCGCACCTCGACCTCGCCGATGATCGCCTCGGTCTCGACCGGCGTGAGCATGCCGACGAGCGCCTGCTCGATCTCCTCGGTCAGCTGGTAGATGACGCGATAGAGGCGGATCTCGATTCCCTGCCGCTCCGCTACCTGGCGTACCTCCGCCGACGGGCGGACGTTGAAGCCGACCACCATCGCGTGCGACGCGGCGGCGAGGTTGACGTCGTTCTCGGTGATGCCGCCGACGCCCGTGTGGATGACCTGGACGCGCACTTCGGGGTGCTGGATCTTCCCGAGCTCGGAGACGATCGCCTCGACGGAGCCCTGGACGTCGCCTTTGAGCACGATGTTGAGGTCGGCTTCGGCGCCGGCCTGGAGCCGCGAGAAGAGATCGACGAGCGAGCCGCCGCGGCTCCGCTGCTTCGCGACCGCCTCGCGGCGCAGGCGCTCCCCGCGCTGGTGCGCGAGATCACGCGCGCGGCGCTCGTTCTCGACCACGCGGCCGAGCTCGCCCGCGGGGGGCGGCTTGTCGAAGCCGAGGATCTCGACGGGCTCGCCCGGGAGGGCTTGCTCGATGCGCTCGCCGAGGTAGTCGTAGAGCGCGCGCACGCGGCCCCAGGCATCGCCGGCGACGATCGCGTCGCCGATCCTCAGGGTCCCGCGCTGCACGAGCATGGTCGTCACAGGCCCGCGGCCGACGTCGAGGCGCGATTCGATGATCGGCCCGGATGCGTCCGCCGACGGATTCGCGCGCAGGTCGAGCTCCGCGTCGGCGACGAGCAGGATCCGCTCGAGGAGATCGTCGAGGTTCTCGCCCTGCTTGGCCGAGACGCGTGCGATCTGAACGTCGCCACCCCACTCCTCCGGCTGGAGCCCCTCGGTCGCGAGCTCGGCGAGCACGCGGTCCGGGTTGGAGTCCGGCAGGTCGATCTTGTTGACGGCGACGACGATCGGCACCTGCGCGGCGCGCGCATGCGAGATCGACTCCTTCGTCTGCGGCATCACTCCGTCGTCGGCCGCGACGACGAGGACGGCGATGTCCGTCACCTTCGCGCCGCGGGCCCGCATGGCCGTAAAGGCCTCGTGGCCCGGCGTATCGAGGAAGGTGATGCGGCGACCCTTGTGGTCTGCCTGGTAGGCCCCGATGTGCTGCGTGATCCCGCCCGCCTCGGTCTTTACGACCGACGTCTTGCGGATCGCGTCGAGCAGTGTCGTCTTGCCGTGGTCGACGTGGCCCATGATCGTGACGACCGGCGGACGTGCAACGAGTGACTCCTCGGGGTCCTCGAAGACCTCGGGCTCGCCGTCATCGTCGTCGGCGTGCTTGATCGTGACCTCACGCTGAAGCTCGGCGGCGATCAACTCGACCTCGTCGTCGGTCAGCGACTGCGTGGCCGTCTTCATCGTGTTCAGGTTCATCAGGAGCTTGATGATCTGCGGCATCGCGACGCCGAGCGCCTGCGAAAAGTCGCGCAGCGTGACGCCGGATTCGACGGTAACCGGACCGGTGGGTACGACGACCTCGCGCGGCGTACGCGGTCCGCGGTCCGCCGGGCGGTCGCCCGGCCGCTGCCGCTGCCCCTGGCCGGGGCGGTTCCCGCCCTGGTCGATGACAACGCGCCGGCGCCCCTTCGGGCCCCCGCCGCGCGGTCTGATCGGTCTGTTCGGCTTACCGTTTGCCATGGCTCAAGTGTAGAGACGCGAGAGATTCGAGTCGACGCGCACGTTGGCGCGCAGTGTGCGGTTGAACGCCCGCCGCGCCGCCGCGCGCTCGAAGCAGAGCAGGCGTCGGCAGGTGTAGGCGCCGCGGCCCGCTCCGGCGCCCGGCACGAGCTCGCCGCCCTCCGAGTGGAAGCGCTGTAGCTCTGACTGGGTCGCTTTGCGGCCGCAACCGGCGCAGGTTCGAATCGGCTCGCCGCTCGTTACTCGCTCCTCTCGCCTGTGCTCTCGCCGGCGCCGACGTGCTCGATCGGAACCCCGCCGTCGGGGTCGTCTTCGACGTGCTGCGGCTGCGCTCCGTCGGTCTCGCCGACAGCCGGAGGCTCGAGATCGCCGAAAACAGCTGCGTCCTCGGTCACCGCCTCGGGCTCGGCGGTGTCGGCGAGCGCCTCGAGCTCGGGATCCGACTCCTGCACGATCGGATTCGCCTCGTCGTCCGGCGCGTTCAGCGCGAGCTCCTGATGCGCCGGGACGCCGCAGAACTTCGATGCCGGGAGCGCCGCGTTCGGGCAGCGCTTGCCGTTCGAGAGGATGGCCGAGCAGCGTCCGGAGAAGTCCTCGCTGTCCGAGCCTTCGCCGCCAAAGGCTGCGTTGGCCTCCTGCTGGGCGAACTCCGAGTCGGAAGTGATGTCGATCTTCCAGCCGGTGAGGCGGGCGGCGAGGCGGGCGTTCATGCCCTCCTTGCCGATTGCGAGCGCGAGCTGGTCGTCGGGGACGACGACCGTCGCCTCCTTGCCCTCGTCGTCGAGGTAGACCTCGCGCACACGGGCGGGCGACAGCGCCTTCGCGACGAACCGGGCCGGCTCGTTGTTCCACGGGATGATGTCGATCTTCTCGCCGCGGAGCTCGGAAACGACCATGCGCACGCGTGAGCCGCGAGGGCCAACGCACGCGCCGACCGGGTCGACGCCCTGGGCATGCGACTCGACCGCGATCTTCGAGCGGTAGCCTGGCTCGCGCGCAACGCCACGGATCTCGACGAGGCCGTCGGCGATCTCGGGCACTTCGAGCTCGAACAGCGTCTTGATCAGCTCGGGGTCGCGGCGCGACAGGATCACCTGTGGGCCCTTCGTGCCCGTGCGCACCTCGCGGATGACTGCCTTGATGCGCGAGCCCTGCTCGTAGCGTTCGCCGTCGACCTGCTCGGGGCCTGGGAGCAGCGCCTCGACCTTGCCGAGGTCGACGAGAATGTTGCGGCGGTCGCCGGTCTGCTGGACGATGCCGGTGACGACCTCGCCCACGCGGTCGATGTATTCGTCGTACATCATCTCGCGCTCGGCCTCCCGGATCCGCTGGAGGATCACCTGCTTCGCGGTCTGCGCGGCGATGCGACCGAAGTTGCTCGGCGTGACGTCCTTGCGGTTGATCAGCTGGTCCGGGATTTGCGACCAGTCGATCTCGAGATCGTCGTCGGTGAGCAGCGTGTGGTTCTTCTCGCCCGTCTCCTCCTCGATGCGCTCCAAGTCGTCGAGCGCATGCTCGCGGGCCTCCTCGAGCAGGCGCGTCTCGAGATCTTCAGGGATGTCGATCGAGAACACGCGGAAGTCACCCTTGTCGTCGAGCTCCACGGTCGCGTGCCGCGACGCGCCCGGCGTCTTCTTGTACGCCGCCAGCAGCGCGTCCTCGAGAGCCGCGACGAGCGTGCCGCTCTCGATTCCCTTCTCGCGCTCGATCTCGCGGACCGCATCCACTATTTCTTGGCTCATCCCGTCCTACTCCCTGTCGTTGAACGACGCATCGATCAGATTTGCCCGGACGATCTCCTCGTACGCGATGTCCACCGGCTCGGAACCGTTGCGGATCTGCACGCTCAGCTCGGTGGTCGAGATCACTTCTCCGCGGGCCCGGCCTGCGCCCGTCTTGACGCGCACGGTGCGCCCGAGAGCGCGCTCGAAGTGCGTTTTCGTCCGCAGCGGGCGGTCGAAACCCGGCGAGGATACCTCGACGCCGTAGGTGTCGAGGTACGGCTGGAGGACCTGCGTGACGCGTTCGCAGAGGGCGTGGTCGACGCCTTGCGGATGGTCGACGAAGACGCAGAAGCGCTCGCTGCCGTTGAGCTCGAGGGCAAGCACCTCAATCCCCGGGATCGCTTTTTCGACCATGCGTGTCACCTCGCGCTGCAGCTGCTTCTCCTTCTCGTGCGATGCCGTGGCCAACTCAGAAAATCCCCCCATTTACGAAAAATGGGCGCCGCGCGCCCATCTCGAAAGTACCGAAATGTGGTGACACAAACGTAGCAGAATCCGCCATTCCAAAACGATCGCGACCTCAGTCCGAATCGACCGCGTCGAGGTCGATGATGCGGGATGAGTACTGCGCGGAGCTCGGGTCCATCGAGCTCGCCAGCTTGTAGTGGCCGTTCGCCTCGGCCGTGCGGCCCTGGCGCTCGAGCGCGCGCCCGAGTGCGTAGTGGGCGTAGTCGTCGGTCGGCGAGAGCTCCTCGACGATCGCGCGGAACTCACGCTCGGCGTCCTGCCAGCGCGCGAGGCGGAAGTAGGCGATCCCGAGCGCCTCGCGGATCGACGCCTTCGCCGGCTCCAGTTTCTTCGCCCGCTCGAGCGGCACGGTCGCCTGCGCGGCCATGCCGTCGCGGAGCCGCTTCTGGCCCTCGCGGAAGAGTTTGTACGCATCGCTCATGGCAGGTACCTCATCGCAGGTACGGGAAGTTCTCGCGCACGAGGTCGGTAGGCGTCGTGAGGTCGCGGGTGCGCCCCACCTGGATAGCAGACACGACCACGCCGGCGTCGATCGCGAGCTGGAGCACGTCGCCGAGCTCGTATGGCGGCCTTCCGGGCAGTGGCTCGAGGAACGACGCGGCCTTCGGTCCGAGCCACCAGAGCGGCGCACCCGACCAATCGCCGGGTGCCGCCGGGGCAACCACCTGCACGATCCGGCCGTCCTCGACGTGCGTGCGGGTGTAGTCGGGCCTCCCCGGCTGCAAGCGCACGGCGATCGCCCCCTCGGTACCGCGCGCCGCCGTGACGAACCGGCCAACGTCGCCGGCTCCGAACCGCGTGTCGGCGGCCGCGACGAGAAACGGCGGCGTCGCCTCGGCCCGCGCGACGGCGTCGGCGGAGCCGAGCGCCTCCGGCTGCCGGACGAAACGAAGCTCGTATGGCAGCGGCTCGAGCAGCGCCTCGACCTGCTCGGCAAGGTGGCCTGTGACGACGACCAGGCGTTCGATGCCGGCGGCGGCGAGCTCGTGGACGAGCGTGACGACCACCGGCCGGCCGTCGATCGGCAGTACGGGCTTGGGCCAGCGGTCGGTGAGCGGCGCAAGCCGCTGCCCGAGGCCGGCGGCCATGACGACGGCCTCTATTGGAGCAGTTCCTCGACCGCGTCGAGGATCGCGGCGGCGATTTCCGGCTTCGAAGTCTTCGGCACGACGCGCTCGCCGTCACGCGTCACGAGCACGACCTCGTTCTCACCGACGTCGAAGCCGATGTCCGCTCGCCCGACGTCGTTGAAGACGACGAGGTCGGCGTTCTTCGTCTCGAGCATGGACCGCTTTCGTGCGAGGCCCTCCTCCCCGTGCTCGGCGCCGAACGCGACCAGGACCTGGCCGGGGCGCTTCTGCCTCCCGAGCGCCTGCGCGACGTCCGGGGTCGGCTCGAGCTCGAGCGCCCAACGACGATCGTCCTTCGGCCGCTTCGTGGCGAGCGCCTCCGCGGGCCGGTAGTCGGCGACCGCCGCGGCGAGCAGCGCGACGTCGACATCCGCGAGCACGAGCGCCGCGTCGAGCATTGCCTCCGCGGTCGGTGTCGGGATCACCTCCACTCCGTGCGGCACGTCCAGCTGGAGGTTCGCCGCGAGCAGAATCACCTCGGCACCGCGCCGGCGAGCTTCCTCGGCGAGCGCCACGCCCATCCGCCCCGACGAGCGGTTGCCGACGAACCGCACCGAGTCGAGTGGCTCGCGCGTGCCGCCTGCGGTGATCAGGACGCGGCGCCCCGCGAGCGTGCCCGGCCTGAGCAGCTGCTCGACCCGCAACGCGATTTCGGCAGGCTCGGCGAGGCGGCCGACACCCCACTCGCCTTCTGCCATCTCGCCCTCGTCGGGGCCGACGAGCTCGATGCCCCGCCGGCGGAGCGTCGCCACGTTGGCGCGCGTGGCCGGAGCGACCCACATGCGGGGGTTCATCGCCGGCGCGACGAGGACCGGGCCACGATGGGCGAGCGCCGCTTCGGTGAGGACGTTGTCGGCGATCCCGTGGGCGAGCTTCGCGAGCGTGTTGGCGGTGCAGGGCGCGACGACGAGCAGATCCGCTCGCGTCAGGTGTGGGTACGGGTCTGCGCTCACGGGCCTGCGGGCAAGCGCAGCGAAGGTCTCGGCGCGCACGAACCGCTCGGCGCCGGCGGTGACGAGCGGGATCACCTCGTGGCCGGCCTTCACGAGCAGGCGCGTCAGCTCGCACGCCTTGTAGGCGGCGATCCCACCGGTGACACCGAGCAGAATCCGGCTCATGCCGGAAGTGTGCCGGTTACTTCTTGTACTCGTAGACGATTTTGCCCTCGGCGATCTCTTCGAGGGACATCGTCAGGTAGTTCTTCGAGCGCGACTCGATCAGCGGTGGCGCGAACTCGTCGAACGTACCCTCACCGAGCTGGTGGTGGTAGTTGTTGATCTGCCGCGCGCGCTTTGCGGCGACGATCACGAGCGCGTAGCGCGAGTCGACCTGGGCCATCAGCTCATCGATGCGGGGGTGGATCATTGTCGGGCCATGGTAGCGGCAGCGTCGAGTTTGCGGGCGATGATCGCCCCGAGATGGTCGGCGGCCCGCTCCCGGTCGTCGCTCTCGACCACGCAATCGAACTGATCGCGGAGCTCGAGCTGCCGCCGCGCGGTCTCGAGCCGCTCCTCGATCACCCCCGAGCTCTCGGTCGCGCGGGCCCGCAGCCGGCGCTCGAGCTCGTCGACGGGGGCGGTGACGAAGATCGTCACCGCTCGCCCGGCCCGCCGTTTCACGCGCAGGGCACCGTCGGTTTCGAGCTCGAGCAGGGGTGCTTTGCCCGCTGCGAGCAACCGGTCGATCT
>Ga0105854_1001064_pt1 | contig 11427 bp, 10 predicted proteins | sample OrgsoiDNA_201058_FD_89679 | JGI IMG/M metagenome (GOLD analysis project Ga0105854, IMG submission 89679) | Permafrost soil microbial communities from the Arctic, to analyse light accelerated degradation of dissolved organic matter (DOM) -... | ecosystem: Environmental > Terrestrial > Soil >... | reverse complement strand
CAGGTGCCCACCGGCACGAACTGACGGAGATCCCATGACCAATCGCATCGCGTTGATGATCGCGCTGGCCGTGGCCCTGGCCGGTTGCGGCGGTGGCGGTGGAAACTCGTCCGGTGGGGCGCCGGCCGAGAAGAAGCCGACGTTTACGTCGGTTGTGTGCAACATCGTGGTGAATTCGTCGGGCTCGACGTGCGCGGCCCAGGTCGCCGATGCGGGAATCGGGCGCTCGACTCCGCCGTCGGGGACGGTCGACTTTTCAGCGTCGAGCGGGACGGTCGGATCCTCGTGCACGCTTGCGGGAACGCCCGGCTCGCCGGGAATTGCGAGTTGCACGGTTTCGTATGTGCCGTCTGCAAATCTGGTACAGGGTGAGCCGCCGCCGGTGACGGCGCGGTATTCGGGAGATGCGATGTTCGCTGCGTCGTCGGGCGGCTCGAGCTATCAGCCGGCGTCGGTGCTGGGGCCGAGCACCTTGACGGCGACGGGGTCAGGCGGCATCCCGACCGATCTGGTCAACCAGAATCCGTTCCCGGTCAGTGCCGACGAGGTGCTCACCGTTTCGGGCGGGTCGCTCTCGTCGATGCACGTGGTGCAGGGTGCGCGTCAGTCGGCGGCGGCCAAGGTGATCGGCAGCGCCTCGTTCAAGTTGAAGCCGTTTGCCTCGAAGGGTGCGACGATCGAGTTGAACGCGGCGGGTCGCGCGCTACTCGCGAAGCACAAGTCGTTGCACGCGCTGTTGACGGTCACGACGCATGCGGCGGGCAGGCCAACCAAGAAGACGACGCGCCGCCTCCTCATCCGGCTCGGCTGAGTCAGCACTCCGAGCTCGATCCAGTTTCAGCGAAACGACACGGCGTCCGTCGACGCGGCGATCGCGACGGTGCGCCGCGCACGCTGATCTAACTGGCGTCGAGTCCGTCGATGATGAGGTGGAGCATGCGCTTCTCGGCGTTGGGTTCGATGTGTCGGGCGGCGCGGGTCGCGGCGAAGAGGAGTTGCAGGTCAAGGACGGTTGTGTCCGCCCGGAGACGTCCTTCGTTCCGTGCGTCGTCGAGGAGGCGTTCGAGTGCGGCAAACGCGTCCGCGGTCGCGGCCTGCACAGCCGGGTGGCCGTCGACTCTGAGCATCGCCTCGCCGAAGTACTCGTCGCACGATTGCTGCTCGACGAGGCTCGACAGTAGGTCTGTCAGGCTGGACCAGCGACTGCCTTCGTGATCTGCTGCGCGCTGGGCGCCTTCTGTCACCTGCTCGAGCCGGCGCACGACCAATGCGGCGAGCAGCTCGCGTTTTGAGTCGAACTGGCGGTAGATGCTCGCGACGCCTGCCCCGGCTGCGGCCGCCACAGTGGGCATCGGGGCGTCGAGGCCGTGCCGGGCGAACACCTCGGCGGCTGCCGATAGGAGGCGTTCCTTCTTTGCCGTCTGGTCGAGTCGGGGCCAGGACGTTTCCTTCTCTCGGACCGGAATGCTCATTCCGCTAGAGTAGCTCGATGAGCGGTAACGCGCCCGAGCGTATTCATCCGAACGCCACGCTCGCGGTGCTCTCGGTCGCCGGCCTGGCCTACTCCGTCCTCAGTTCCGCGGTCGTGCCCGCGCTGCCGACGATCCAGCACAGCCTGCATACAACCGAGAGCGGCGTCACGTGGCTCCTGACGGGGTACCTCCTTTCAGCGTCCGTCGGGACGGCGATCCTCGGGCGCCTGGGTGACATCTACGGCAAGGAGCGCCTGCTGGTCTGGACGCTTGTGATCTTGAGTGCGGGGACGCTGCTCGCTGCGGTCTCGCAATCGCTTTTGCTTCTGATCGTGGCGCGGGTGATCCAGGGCGTCGGCGGTGGAATCTTCCCACTTGCGTTCGGCATCATCCGCGACGAGTTCCCGCGTGAGAAGGTCGCCGGCAGCATCGGCTTGATGTCCGCGATCCTCGGGATCGGCGCCGGCATCGGGATCGTCGCCGGGGCGCTTGTCGTCGAGCATCTGAGTTGGCACTGGCTGTTCTGGGCGCCGCTGGCCGTCATCGTCGCGGCGACCGTCTGCACCTGGCGGTTCGTCCCGGAGTCACCCGTGCGCGTGCCCGGTCGGATCAACTGGCTCGCCGCCCTGCTGATGAGCACGGGAATAACAGCGGTGCTCCTTGCGGTGAGCGAGACGACTGCCTGGGGCTGGGGGTCGGCTCGCACACTGCTGCTGCTCGCGGCCGGGGTGCTGCTTTGCGCCACCTGGGTGTCGGTCGAGGTGCGCAGCCGGGAGCCGCTGATCGACATGACGCTGATGCGCATCCGCGGTGTCTGGACGGCGAATGTCGCCGCGTTCCTGCTCGGCGCAGGCATGTATTCGTCTTTCGTCGTGTTCCCGCAGTTCGCGCAGCTGCCGAAGAGCACCGGCTTCGGCTTCGGTGCCTCCATCGTGGTTTCGGGGCTCTACCTCCTGCCGTCCACGATCGGGATGGTCGTCGTCGGATTCGCGGCGGGCTCGATCGCCGGACGCTTCGGCTCGAAGCCCGCGCTCGTCGCCGGCTCGGCCATCACTGCCGCCGCTTTCGGACTGATCGCGGCCGCCCACGGCCACCCCTACGACATGCTCGTCAGCGCCGCGTTCATGGGCATCGGGATCGGACTCGCATTTGCGGCGCTCGGAAACCTGATCGTGCAAGCGGTCGCTGCCCACGAGACCGGCGTCGCCGGTGGGATGAACACCGTCATGCGCACCGTCGGCGGCGCGCTCGGCGGGCAACTCGCTGCCACCTTCATCACCGACCACACCCGGGCAGGCTTCCCGACCGTGACCGGATTCAGCATCAGCTTCGTCATGTCCACCTGCTTCCTCATCGTCTGCACCCTCGCTGCACTGCTCGTGCCCGGAAGACGCTCACCTCGCACCGTCACGGCCGAACTCGAGCCCGCGACTGCACTTTCCGACGGCTGATTCGGAGCAATGAGCGCGCAACGATCCGAGGAGGGCTTGACAGGCCGAGCGCTGACGACCGTGTTCGCGGCGTTGATGCTCGGCATGTTTCTGGCTGCGCTCGATCAGACGATCGTCTCGACCGCGTTGCCGACGATCGTCGGCGACCTCGGCGGCCTGAACCACCTCTCCTGGGTCGTCACCTCCTACCTGCTGGCATCTACCGTCACGACCCCGATCTACGGGAAGCTCGGCGACATGTATGGGCGCAAGCCCATCTTCCTGGCCGCAATCGTGATCTTCCTCGTCGGCTCGATGCTCGCCGGCCTGAGCCAGTCGATGACGGAGCTGATCGGCTTCCGTGCCCTCCAAGGCGCCGGCGCGGGCGGGTTGATGGTCAGCGCGCAGGCGATCATCGCCGACATCGTCCCGCCCAGACAGCGGGGTCGTTACATGGGTCTGATCGGCTCTGTTTTCGCCGTCGCGTCGGTCGCCGGGCCGCTGCTGGGCGGCTTCTTCGTCGACCAGATCTCATGGCGCTGGGTCTTCTACGTCAACATGCCGATCGGCGCGCTCGCGATCCTGATCGTGGTCTTCCGGCTGCGCTTGCACGTCCCACCCACCCACCACCGCATCGACTATGTCGGCGCCACCTTGCTCACCGGCGGCGTCGGGGCGCTGATCCTCCTCACCACCTGGGGCGGGAGCCAGTACCCGTGGGGGTCGCCGACGATCGCGGGGCTCGGCATCGGCGGGGTCATTCTGCTTGCCGCTTTCGTCTGGCAGGAACGCCGCGCCGCCGAACCGATCCTCCCGCTCACGCTCTTCCGTTCGAGCGTCTTCAGCGTCGCGAGCGCGATGGCCCTGACGATCGGGATGGCGATGTTCGGCGCCATCATCTTCATTCCGCTCTACCTCCAACTCGTCTACGGCGTCAGCGCCACCAGTTCGGGGCTCCGCATGCTCCCGCTGATCGTCGGCCTGCTTGTCGCCTCGATCGCATCGGGTCGAGCGATCAGCCGCATCGGCCGCTACAAGATCTTCCCGATCGCCGGCACGGCGATCCTCGTCCCCGGCATGTTCCTGCTCTCGCGACTCGGTGTCAGCACCGCACCCTGGCTCGCCTCCGTCTACATGCTCGTCGTCGGGATCGGCATCGGCCTCGTGATGCAAGTGCTCGTCCTCGTCGTCCAGAACGACGCCAAACCGGAAAACATCGGCGTCACCACTTCGACCGCAACCTTCTTCCGCTCGGTCGGCGGATCGTTCGGCGTCGCCATCTTCGGCACCATCTTCGCTGCCCGCCTCTCGCATCAGCTCTCCCACTTCCCGCGCAGCGTCGTCGCTCGCCTCGGGAGCGGTGTCCAGCTCAGCCCGGCGGCCGCCAAACGGCTTCCACCCGCCGTGCATGCCGACTTCCTGCACGCCTTCGCCAACGCCCTCCACGGCGTCTTCCTCTGGGGCGTAGCGATCGCCGTCATTCCCTTCGTCCTCTCCTGGTTCCTCAAGGAGGTGCCGCTACGCACGACGCTGCACGAGTCGGCCGAGCTCAGCGCCGAACAAGCCCTGGCCGGAGGCGCGCCACCCGAAGAGATCGACCACCCCTACGCGCAACCACACACATCGAGATGAGAATCCGGTGTGTCGAGTCCGAGTCTTGCGGTCACCACACCGGCCCTGCCGGGCAGCCGTGATCAGGTCGTCGACGGCCTGCTCCACGGCGGCCGTGCCAGGCTCGCGGCCAGCTCGTGGGCGCCGTTTCGCAGCACCGGCTCGCCGTGCGTGACGAGCACGCGCTCGACGTCGAGCCGCGTGAGTGGCTCGAGCGTCGGGAGGAACCGGTCCTCGTACCAGGCGCGGCGGCGCGGACTGTCGAGCTCCGCCCACACCCGCAGCTCCCCGTCGATCTCGAGCACCGTGTCGCCGAAGGCAAGTGCGCGGTGCGAAGGCAGCTCGAACGGGATCTCCGCGCGTCGCGGCCGTCCGATGGGGTGCGCGCGAATGCCGCCCTCGAGCGTCTCGCCGCCGCGAAGCGGCCGGAAGGCGGAGCGGTCGTCGAGCCGCGAGCTGCAGTGCTCGTGTCCGAAGATCGTGACTTCATGCCGGTCGCGCCAGCGCCGCCACAGAAGCTCGGAGCCGCGCACGTGGAAGGGGATCGTGACGAGGATGCGCACGCGTCCGGCCACGATCTCGTCGAGCGCCGCGAGCAATGCCTTGGCCTCGCCGCGGACGAGCGGGTCGACCAGGATCGTGTTCTCGCCGTCGCGCAGCACGTACCCGGTCATGTTCGGAGGGATGCCGTTCCGGGGCACTGTGAACCGCCAGAGTCCGGGGGCGAGCTCGTCGAGCGCGGACATGACACCATCATCGCGCCCGCATGCCCGCCGCACATGATCATCGTTGAGGTTGGGCGCTCCCAGTGCGGCCTCTCGCAACCTTGCACCCGAGATGCGCGGGGTACCGAACCGGGTTCGGTCTGTGAACCTGGTTCATGAGTTTCGTCCTGCCGCGCACTCCCGAGGAGCTCATGAACCTGGTTCAGAAAGCAAACCAGGTTCCGTTTCCGGTCAAGCGTTCTGAGAGGCCGCGCTAGTCGTGGCGTTCCACCGCTGCGACAGGCCGGCCACGCTGCTCTCGAGGAGCTGTACCTCGTGGTGCAGGGGCGTGCCGTCTTCGACCTCGACGGCGAGCGTCACGACGCCCCTGCGGACACGTTCGTCTTCGTGCGGCCGCGTGTGAAGCGGACGGCGTTCGCCGAGGAGGCGGCAACCGTCGTCGTCTCGGTCGGCGGGACGCCGGGAAAGCCGTACGACCCGGTCGGCTGGGAGCTCTGGTACCCGGGCGCTCTCATGTTTCTCTCATCGAGGCGTGCTTAGCATCTGATCCTGGACTCGACCGATCTCCTCGGAGGCGCTGCCTCCGCCGGCCGTGATCGCCGGCAGCGGCGGCGGCGCAGTCGTCTGCTCCTCGCGATGGCGATCCTCGTCCTGCTCTCACCGCCGATCTACTCGTATACGACGACGATGATGAAGCCCTCGAGCCTGCCGCTCTGGCCACGGAGCGTCGAGTGGCTCAGAGCACACCACGGCAACTGGCTCGTCGACGAGGTCGAGCACTACTACTACAGCTGGACCGCCCCCTCAAAGGGCGGACCGCAACTGGCACGCCTGCCCTCGGTCGGCCTTGCCGTTGCGCCGAAGGCGAGGTCACGGGCGGAGCATCGCCGCGCGGCGTGGCCCCCGCGGATCAAGCCCGTCTTTGCCCACGCACTCACCGGTGAAGGGGTCTGGCAGGGAACTGGGCCCCTCATCGACGGGCACTCACCGGTGCTCTTGTCGCTCTTCCGAGCCGAGGTCGACTATCCGCGTATCGTCGCGTACGTGGCGTGGTTCGACCACACGCGCACGTCGATCGCGTATTACCCGGGCCGGTACGAGCCGCCGAGCGCCCCTGTTCGGGGACCGATGTCGGTTCCATTCGGACAACGCCGGCGCCTGCTCGCCACATTCAACAGCGGCTTCATTTACAGGGACGGCAACAACGGATCGTCGATCGGCGGCACGATGTACGAGCCGCTCAAACGCGGCCTTGCGACCTTGATCGCCTACCGCGACGGTCGCGTGGACATCAACGCGTGGAACGGCGGTCCGGTCGCGGGACCGCGGATCGCGTTCGCGCGCCAGAGCCTGCCGCTGATCATCGACAACGGGCGGCTGAGCCCCGCCCTCAACGACAGCTCGCAGTGGGGCTTCACGCTCGGCAATGCGGTCCGCGTCTGGCGCACCGGCGCCGGGATAGACCGTCAAGGAAACCTGATCTACGCTGCTGCGGACTTCCAAACGGTGATCACCCTCGCCAAGATCCTGCAACGGGCGGGCGCGGTCCGAGCGATGCAGCTCGACATCAATCCGGAGTGGCCGACGTTGATCACCTACCCCCACCCGGGCGGCCGCGACCCGAACAAAGTCGTGCCGAACTACCAGCAGCCGGCAACCCGGTACCTCGTCCCCGACGATCGCGACTTCTTCGCCGTCTACCGACGTCTGCCCGGCCCCGTCACCGTCCCCTTCAAGTGACGTCGGGCGCCCGCCCACGGCGGATCGCACTCGCGGCCGTCCTGCTGCTCGTCGCGTCGGCGGTGTGGGCGTGGGCGGGCGCCGCTGTCGGCGCCGGCCCGTCGCCGCGGGTTCAGCTTCGGCTGCTCCGGTTCGTCGACCGCTCACGGCAAGCGAAGTTCCGCAACGGCACGTCGGGGCCACGCGTGCTGGTGACCGAGGTGCGGTACCCGACGCGCGGACATGCGCCGTTCCCGCTCATCGTCTTCGCTCACGGGTTTGCCGAGAGGCCGGATGTCTACGTGCGCATTCTCGACGCATGGGCGCGCGCCGGCTACGTCGTCGCCGCTCCGGTGTTCCCGGTCGAGAACGCGAGTGCGCCCGGAGGGCCCGACGAGAGCGATCTCACGAACGAGCCCGGCGACCTGAGCTTCGTCATCTCGCGCATAACGGCCCTGGCAAGGCTGCGTCACCTGATCGACCCGAGGAGGGTCGCAGTCGCCGGGCAGTCGGATGGTGCGGAAGCTGCGCTGTCGGTGGCCTACGACCGCCGGTTCCGCGATCGGCGAATTGACGCTGCGATCGTCCTGTCCGGGGCCGCGCTTCCGGGCTTCTCGCAGCCCCCGCCCGGGTCGCCGCCGATACTCGCCGTCCAGGGGACGCGCGATCCGTTCAACTCGCCGAGCACGACGGCCTACTACTTCCGCCTCATGCGGAGGCCGAAGTTCCTCGTCTGGCTCGTCGGCGCGGCGCACCTCGAGCCGTACACGACGAACGACCGATGGGCCCGCGTCGTCCGTCGGACGACGACGGCGTTCCTCGATCACTCCCTCCGAGGAGCGCCGCTCCACCGGCTTGTCGACGCCGGTACGCAGACTGGTATCGCTCGGCTGGAATCGGATCCCTGACGCCGAAGCTTGCTCGCTTCGCTGATGTTCGAATCTTGAAACGCAGAGGCCGAGGGCGGGGCGATCGTGCCGGCGTTCCCGTGCCCGACGCCGGCAGCGTCGACCGCGAGCAGCACCTCACCCGGGCCGCGGTCGCGCCGGTCTACGTCGCGCAGTTCCGTAGGTCGCGACCCCCAGGATCGTCACAAAACCCTTACCGCATCGCACGGGTTTCGGTCCGTACGCTGGGGAGCAACGAATGCGACAGAGAGGGAGTCCCATGTCAGGGCAGCAGCAGGAAGCAGCCGAGCAGCACATGCTCCTCATGGTGGAGACCGCGCAGCGGGCCGGCCGTTCGGAGAGCGAGATCGCCTTGATCGTCGACGAAGCGCTCGAGGCGGACGCCGACCTCGAACGCGCCGCGTCGTTCCCGGGCCTCTAGACAAGCGCACGCAGACTCGCGCGCGCCGCTCCATCTAGAGCCCGAACAGGAACGCGAAGATCACCACCGAGCTCTGCTTCGTCATCGGCGTGGACCTCGAAACTGCAGTCGCATCGGAGTAGCTTTGTCATGGGTCACCTCGGCAGCGACGTCAGAAAGAGGCTGCAAGATGCGGGAGAGCTCCGGGCAAGAGGACGGCTAGATCACAGTGACTCTCAAGGTCTCGCTGGCGGGGCGCGTCTCGATCGGCACTGACGGGGTACTGATCGAGGAAGCACGCTTTCCGGGGCGGCAGGGACGTCTCGTTTTTGCGTATCTCGTGAGCGAGCAAGGCCGTCCGGTGTTTCGCGACGAGCTTGCGGAGGCGCTCTGGGGTGGGACACCGCCTGCGACCTGGGAGAAAGCGCTGGCTGTGATCGCGAGCAAGCTCCGTGCCTTGCTCGGCGAATGCGGGTTGGACGGAGCGAAGGTCTTGACGAGCGCCTTTGGCTGCTACCGCCTCGAGCTGCCGGACGAAACGTGGATCGACCTCCTGGCTGCCGCGCAGGCGGCGGACGAGGCTGAGGCGGCGCTTGCAGCTGACGACCCAGAAAGGGCCAAGGCGGAGGCGAGAGCGGCCGTGTCGCTTGCCCGGCCGTCGCTTCTGCCCGGCGAGGACGGGACCTGGGTCGAGGGAAAGCGCCGCGAGCTCGCAGACCTCCTCGATCGCGCACTCGATTGCCTCGCTGAGGCCTGCCTGAGCTCCGGCGACCCTTCGGAGGCGGCCAGGTGGGCCCGAGAGGCGATCGCGCTCCAGCCGTTCCGTGAGAGCGGCTACCGGCGCCTCATGCAAGCGCACGCCGCCGCCGGCAATCGCGCAGAGGCGCTCCAAGCCTACGAACGATGCCGACGCCTCCTTGCCGAGGAGCTCGGCGCTTTCCCGTCGCCCGAGACGGAATCGATCTACCGCGAGCTCCTGCGCACGGCGCCGGCCGAGGCACGAGCAGCGGTCACCGAGGCGGGCCTCGTGTCTCCGGGCAGGGCGGATCAGCGCGACGCCGATCCCGTCTTCGTCACGGAACTCGGGCTCGAGCCGAGCCGCGAGTTGCAGGAGCGCGAGCGGGCCGGCCCCCGGCAAGACCCAGAGCCGAGCGCCCCGGCGATGTCGCGCATCGTCCCCGGCTGGACGCAGGGTCGGCGCGGTCGCTTGATCGCGACCGGCGGCGCGCTCGTCCTCGTCGCTGCGATCCTCGGGGCGGTCATCGCCCTCACGCGCGCCGACGGCAATGCGGGCATCCTCTCGGCCACCCCGAACTCGATCGCGGTCATCGACCCGGAAACGAACCGCATCGTCGCGAGGATCCCCGTCGGAGACGGGCCGAACCCGGTCGGGACGGCGCCGAACGGTGTGGCTGTGGGTGAGGGGGCGATTTGGGTCGCGAATACCGACGCCAATACCGTTTCGCGGATCGACCCGGCGAAGCACGCCGTGCGGCAGACGATCGCGGTCGGCGGCGGCCCGGCCGGGCTCGCCGTCGGGGCCACCGCCGTCTGGGTCGCGAACGGGCTCGACGGCACCGTCTCCCGTATCGATCCGTCCACGAATCAGGCTGTGCAGACGATCGGCGTCGGCAGCGGTCCGAGCGGCGTCGCCTACGGCGCCGGCGCGGTCTGGGTGGCGAACTCCTCCGACGGCACGGTGTCGCGCATCGATGCGGGCACGGGTCGCGTGACGCGAATACTGCCGGTGGCGGTCGGGGCGACGGGACTCGCGGTCGGCTTCGGCCGCGTTTGGATCGCGTCGGAGTCGACCGGGAGCATCGCGGTGCTCGATCCGCGCTCGGGTCAGGTCTTGAGCCGGATCGGCGTCGGTGTCGACCCGGATGCCGTGAGCGCCGGAGCTGGTGCGGTCTGGGTGGCGAATCGCGCGGACGGCACAGTCTCGAAGATCGACCCGACGACCGGCGCCGTCACCGGCACGATCCGGGTTGGCCGAAGCCCGGACGGGATCGCAGCGGGACCGGCCGACGTCTGGGTGGCGAACGGCGGTGACGGAACGCTGACGCACATCGACCCGGCGAACGACACCGTGCGGACAGTTCGACTGACGAACCCGCCGCAGGGGCTGGCCATCTCAGCGGACGGCATCTACGTGGCCGTGCGGTCGTCCGGTCTCGAGCACCGCGGCGGGACGCTCGCCGTGCTGGCCGCCCAGCCGGACTTCCTCGATCTGGCGCTCGCGTTCCAGCCGTCCGGCTGGTCGATCCTGACGATGACGAACGACGGGCTCGTCGGCTTCCGGCACGTCGGCGGGGCGCAGGGCACGCGGCTCGTCCCGGACCTCGCGGTCTCGCTGCCAACTCCGACCGACGGCGGGACGACGTACACGTTCCAGCTTCGGCCCGGGCTCCGCTATTCGAATGGGCAGCACGTGCAGCCGGAAGACATTCGCGCCGAGCTGGAGCGCGTCTTCGAGATCAAGCCGGCGCCTGCCTCGCCGTACTACGCAAAGATCGTCGGCGCCGATCGCTGTCATCCGGGCGGAACGTGCGACCTCTCGCGCGGGATCGTCACCGACCGTGCCGCACGCACGATCACCTTCCACCTGACCGGTCCCGATCCGGACTTCCTGACCAAGCTCGCGCTGCCGTTCGCGTTCGCGGTCCCCGTCGGCACAGCCGCCCACGACCTGGGTACGCACCCGCCGCCGGCGACGGGGCCGTACATGATCGCGGCCTACCGACCGAAGGACAAGACGCTTCGCCTTGTGCGCAACCGGAGCTTCCGGATGTGGTCGGCGGACGCCCAGCCCAGGGGGTATCCGGACGCGATCTCATGGTCCTGGCGCTACGAGCATGACGCCGAGGCCCGCGTTCGCGCGGTCGAGCGCGGCGCGGCCGACATCGCGCTCTCGCTGGCGCCACCGCTCTCGAAGCAGCGGCTCGGCGTCCTTGCCGTGCGCCATCCCAGTCAGCTCCACATGAACACCGCGGCCAGCAACACGCGCTACTTCTTCCTCAACACTCGCGTCCCGCCGTTCGACGACGTGCGCGCGCGACGCGCCGTCAACTACGACTTTGCCGGGGCACTGGCCTAGGTGGGCGTCGACGAGAACCTCTAGTTCGACGTTGGGTGAGAACGCCGATTCTGGGCACCCTTCAT
>Ga0105854_1001063_pt1 | contig 11447 bp, 9 predicted proteins | sample OrgsoiDNA_201058_FD_89679 | JGI IMG/M metagenome (GOLD analysis project Ga0105854, IMG submission 89679) | Permafrost soil microbial communities from the Arctic, to analyse light accelerated degradation of dissolved organic matter (DOM) -... | ecosystem: Environmental > Terrestrial > Soil >... | reverse complement strand
CTCATGCCTTGCAGCACGGGCGCCAGCGACGGCGCCTGGAACAGGGATGAAACCAGACCCGCGCTCAAGAACATGCAGGCGCACAGCAGCAGGCCGGCCGCCGTGCAGCGCCAGAACAGAGCCGAATATGCACTGTCGTCGGGCTCTTGGGCGCGGATCACGGGCATGGCCAGTGCATCGAGCACGACCAGGCGCGAAAACAGGATGAACAGATGGGCGATGGTCAGCAAGCCGAATTCGGCCGGATTGAGCAGCCGCGCCAGGATGGCGAAGATGATGAAGGACAAGCCCTGCTGGGCAAGATTGTCGAGCACGGCCCAGAACGAGCCGGAGGCCATTCCACCGGACTTGTTTTCACCTTTGTTTTCGCTCATGCCACCACCCCACTCACCGGCGCGCCTGGTAGCCGGCCACGGTGGCCGTCACGAAGTCGCTGATGCGCGCGGCAATAGAGCCGATATCGAAGCGGTGCGAATGCTGCAGCGCATTTTCCGCCAGGCGCATGCGCGCCGGTTCGTCCGGTTCCAGCACATCGCGCAGCAAGGTGATCAATTCATCGTGCTGGCCCGAGGCAAAGGTGTAGCCATTCTCGTTTTCACGGATGCTTTCAGCGATGCCGCCCGAGCGCGCGCAAATCACCGGTACACCGTAAGCCAGTGCCTCGACCACGATGCGGCCAAACGGTTCCTTCCACTTCGATGGCACCACCAGTACATCGAACAGGGGATAGACCTCATCGGGCTTGACCCAGCCCATGAATTCCACGTCGGCATCGCCGAATTTCTCGCGCAGGCTGGCCACATAAGCTTCGTCCTCGCCGGTACCGCCGATCAGGAAACGCACATTGCTGTTCGGCCCCATCAAGCGCGCCGCGTCCGCCAGCACGTCGACGCCCTTGTGCGGCGCCAGCACGCCCATATAGCCGACTACCAGCTTGCCGTCGCGCGCCTTCGGCACCCGGCCTACGATGGGAAACACGGGGCCGGGAATCACGGCCGAGGTGGCTTGCTTGAAATAACCGAGTTGCAGATGCTGGTCGACCACGAAACGGGTTTCGCCAAACACCCCATCGACCAGTTGCGACAAGGGCTTCTTGCCTACCGACAAAACCTTGCAACTGCCGCACTGCCCCGCGCAATTGCTGCCATTCTTGAACAGTCCGCCGCGCCAGCAGGCCAGGAAATAACTCTGGATCACATGCACCACAGGCACTTTGTGCATGCGCGCCAGCAACCAGGTCGCCACATTGGTGTTTTCGATGCTGACTGTCATCACCACGTCAGGCTGGAACGCCTTGACGTGCGGACGCAAACGCCAATAGGCGCGGGGATTGAAGTTTTCCAGCACATGCCAGACCATCTTCAGGGCTGCGGAGCGTTTGGTAAAGAAGTAATCCCAGTACACATTCGGCGAACGCATGATGTGCACGTCCACGCCTTTGTACTGTTCCACGCCGTCGGCATCGCCCACGGTGACGACACGCACGTCATGTCCCTGGGACAGCAAACCACTGGCGATCATGAAGGAGCCTTCCGGCCCGCCGCCCTTGCCGCGCGGAGGAAAGGCGGCACATACAAGCAAAATTTTCAAGTCAGCGCTCGATCAATAAAGAGAAATAAATGGTCTATGGAGAGTACGGCTTCAGCCGGCGGTAGCCCTGTCCTTGACGCCCAGATACATGAACAGGCGTCCGAGCGCGCTGGCGTATTTTTTGCCGAGGGTTTTGACGGCCAGCGCGCAGTAGCGTTCGACCGTATAAAAATACAAGGTCGCCAGCGCGATGATCAGCGCAAACGTGAGCGCAACCACCATCGGGTGGGTAATATCGTCCGGATACAGTTTCTTGACCCAGTACAGCACCGGCATGTGCAACAGGTACAGGGAAAAACTCAGGGTGCCCATCAACCGGAGCAAGGGATTGCCGAACAGCAGGCGGGAGCTAAAGGAATCGAAGGAAAACACGAAAATAAAGAAAGCCACCAGGATTGCCATCACCAGGGTGCTCAGGTTTTCATGGATCATGCGCGCGCTGATCTGGATGATGCCACATTCGACCGCCAGGAAAATCAGCAGCAAGGCCACGTGGATGATATTGATCAGCTGTGGCTGGCGCAATTCGATATGCATCTTCTTGCGCACCACGCCGGCCAGCGCGCCAAAGACAAAATAATGCAAATTGGAACCCACAAACGTGCCCGGCAGGCTGCGGCGCATCATGATCACCAGGATGGCCACGAAAACAATAAAGATCAGCGGCAAGGGATTTTTGGTGGCCACATAGTGGGCCACCGCGCTCCACAGCACCAGGAACAGGACGTAGAACTGCACTTGCGGGCCAATCGTCCAGAACACCGACTCGTTACCAATGAACAAGATATGGCGCAGCAAGTTATGCGTACTGATCTGGTACACGAACTGCGGGTCGAAAAACGTAAAGATGATAAAGGAGGCCAGGATCGTGAACAGATACGCAGGGGCGATACGCGTGAAACGGGCCAGGCTATAGTCAGTGACATCTTCGACACAGAACTTCTTGCCGAGATAGAGATAGGCCAGCAGGAAGCCGCTGAGGACAAAGAAAATCATCACACCCAGGTTATGAAAGTGGTGCGACAGGTGCAAAAAACCTTCGCTCCCCATGTGGGCATAAATCACCATCAAGGCGGCAAAACCGGCCAGGCCCGAGATTGAGTCAATTTTCTTGTTCACTGAGATAGATCACCGGTTATGAAGGAATAAACATAGCCGTCTCGGCTGCTCTTGCGTATGGCGCTCAAGGCATCATCGCAGAGCATTATTATAATTAAATTAATATTTATTGTCTGCACAATAGGAGTGCAGTGTGAAACAATGGCTTTTACATCATCCTCAAGGCAGGAAAAACCGCACTAGCGCTGCTTGCGCAGCAATTCCTCATAGATATCGACATAGCGCCCGCCGATATGATTCCAGCTGTACTGCTCGGAAAAATCCTGCAATTGCACGCGCCGCGCCGCATAGGCGGCCTGGTCTTGAGCATGCGCAGCGGCAATCGCCGCCACCGTCTGGTCCACCCCGCCCGTATGCAAGATACCGAGCTGCGCTTTCTCCAGCAGATTACGGAATGGCGGAATATCGCTTAACACGGGCGTCAAGCCGGCGCTCATGGCTTCGATGGCGGCAATGCCAAAGCCTTCGTGGCGCGACAGGCAAACGTAATAGCTCGACTGTGACATCAGCTCGGCCAGCTGGGCATCGCTGGGATTGGCCACTATCGTGACGCGCTCGGCAACGCCTTTCTCGCGCGCCAGGGTTTCCAGGTCGGCGCGGCTGAGGTCATATTCACGGCCGGCAATCACCAGACGCCATTCGGGATGGCGCGCAGCCAGCACCCCAAACAGTTCCAGCGTTTCCTTCAAGCCCTTGTTCGATGACCAGCGGCCGAAATACATGATGCAAGGCGTCTTGGTAGCAGAACCCTTGCCGCGGTATTTTTCCACGTTCACGCCATTTTCGATCACTGTCAGGCGCGGCGCCTTGATGATCTTGCCAAACAGCTGGCCATCGTTGTCGCTGGTGCCGACGACCCGCGCATAGGCGCGCGAAGTGGCGCGCGTGACGGTGTTGAAAAAGATGGTTTTCAGGCGCGAGGCGAAACTGGTATGGAAGAAACCGCCATGGGTGGAGGCCACCAGCGGACGGCCGTGCAGCCACTTGGTGGCAGCCAGGTAATCGTAGGCAAAATCGACGCCGTGCACATGCACCACGTCATACTCGCCCAGCAGGCGCACTACGCCGGGCGACAATGGATACCGCGTCGAGCCCTTGTAGGGAATGCGGATCACGCGCACGCCGTTGACCATTTCTTCGGCGGGCAGGATTTCAGCCTGGTTCACAAACACGCGGTTGAGCGTGATGATGGTCGGAATGTGCCCATGGCAACGGGCTTGGTAATGCGCAATATTTTGTACGACATCTTCCATGCCACCGATCGATGGATAGTACTGGCGAACGACGTGTGCAACTTTAATCGGCATAATGGACTTTTCCAGCAACAGGTTGGGCAGAACGCAAGGGGGTGGCGAGCCATTTCTTGTCGCGCACGGCATAGCAGCCGAGCAGGAACCACAGCACGCCGGCCGACTTCAGCGCAAACAGGGAAGTACCGCTGATGCACAGGATCAGCGACATATAGATAACGATGTAGGTACGGAAACGCTCGCCGCGCTCGTCGCGCATCTTGATCATCCACAAGCCGATCCACAACACGGCACAGCCGAACAGGCCAAAGCGCGTCAGGACGATGGAATAGCCCATGTCGCCAAAATTGATGTTATAGCCAGCCAGGCCGAAAATTTCAGCGGGACCGAAACGCACCATGGTAATGCCGCTCAAATAAAGGCGACCAGGAATGTTGTCGCTATAGCGTCCATCGTAATACAGGCCGAACAGGATCAGGATGACGGCGCAAATAAAGGGCAGCACCATTACCATGCGGTTGCCGCGGCCGGAAATGAGCAAGCGCACCAGCACCATCAGGGCCACGGTAACGAGGCCATAACGGGAATCGGCCAGGGTGATCATGATGGCGGCGGCGGCCAGGAAGAAGACCATGTCGCGCCACTGCTCGCGGTCCTTGGACAAGCCCCAGGCCGCCACGATCACGGCAAAGTTGCCGAACGATACCGGTTCCAGAAAGATGGACGAGACCCGGTGATTGCCCAGCAGGAAAGGCAGGATGGTGCGGCCGATGCCGGCCGGCCGGATGCCGTTCAGCGCCAGGGTGCTGCCTTCGGCCCAGTTGGTGCTGGTCGTGATATTGCCTTGCGCCAGATAATACGAATAAACATTGAACAGCTTCGAGTACACATCGACAAACAGCAGCTCAAAAAAGCCCACCACCAGCACCAGATAAACAATGATTTTCAAGAAGCGGTCAGCAAATTTCTCGTCGCCAAAATTACGCCCAAGAAAATAGAACAGCACCAGGATGATCACGTCGCGGAAGCCCTTGGGATCGAGCGAACTGCGCAGCAAAGCCAGCAACAGCAGGTACGAGGCGATCAGGGTCAGGATCGCCACGAACGACAATTCGATGCGGCGGAACAGCAGCACGGCGCAAGCGGCGTAAATGCACAGTTCTGAAAACGCCACCAGCGCCGTCGATGCCTTGAAAAAATGCGTGTGCACGAAGCACAGCACGGCCTGGTAGACCGTGGCGGCGATCAGGATCGCCAGCAACAAACGGCGCTTGTTGCTCTCCTCGCCGGCGTCGCGCAGGCTGGCAGGTGTTTGGCGGGCGTAAAAAGTCATGCTTGTTTCATCGCTGGTTAAGATGGAAATACAGTACAGAACGGGCTAGTCGTCAAACTTGCCGGCCAGCTTTTCTGTCGGCGCCTTGCCGATATGGTCAAACAAGGCGTTGACGAATTGATCCTGCAGCGCATACGCCGCCGCCCTGTCGGGCTGTATGGTCGAGACGCGGAACAGCAAGCCATCGGGCACCTTGCCGCCCAGGCCATAAAACAGTTGCAGCAGCTTGCGGCCCACGCCAGGCAAGGTGGCGCGGTCGCCCACGGTCACCCAGTAAGTAATCGGTTCGTTGCGGCTGCCACTGACGGCCACCAGGCGGCGCACGGGAATATTGCGCTGGGCCGCCTTCAAGACGCCCACATCGTTGCGGGTGATGGCAAAGCCTTGCGCCGTATAACAAATTTCCGGGCGGTGGGCCTGCGTCGCTTCGCCGCGCTGGTCATCGCCGTAAGCGACCGATAGCAGGACGCGGTCGCCCGCCGCATTGACGTAGGTGCGCGCCAGGGTTTGCGTGTAAATCTTGGCGATCGCCGCCTCGGTTTCCGGATTGACGACGGCGGCGGCCGCATTGCGGTCCTCATGCCACTCGCCAAACTCGGACGGCACCAGCGCCGTCAAATCCAGCGCGGGCTTGCCTTCTGACATTTTGACCGTGGGCGTCACCACCTTGGTCAGCACCGAGGTCGACACCATCAACAGGCCCAGCAGCACACTGGCGAACAGCGCCTTGCGCGGTATGGTTTGCAATACATCACGCATGTTTTTTCTCCCGCCGCTGCACATATGCCTGCAAAAGCCAATCGACGCCCAGGATCAGCAGCAGGGCGGAAATGAACAGCACCATCCCGGCAAAACCATGCAGGAAGCCCTGCCCTGCCGCATCGCCAAAATAATAGGTAATCAGGGTCAAGGTCATCACGCGGATCACATTGGCCGTAAAGGAAATCGGCACGATCAGCACGGCCAGCACGCCATTGCGCAAGGCCGAAGTATGGCGTACCAGATTGAGATAGAACAAACCCAGCGCTTCCAGGGTGAACAGCGTATGCAAACCGGCGCAGGCATCGGCTACCATCAGCTGATATTGGCCTATCTGCAAAATCACGCCGCTGCGGGCGATCGGATAACCGAGGAAAAACAGCACCTGCTCGGTGACATACGACACCGCCGTCTTCATCGGCATCGTCAGCATCGCCACCAGGATACCGGGCAAGGGGATCATGAACAGCATGAAAAACAGGGGAAACCACAGGATGCGCAAGGCCAGCGTACCGCGTTTGATCAGCAGCACGGCAGCCAGCAAGACGATGTAAGAGCCGATTTCAAAGATCGAGAACTGCTGCGAGCGGCCCAGCACATACATGACCAGGCCCAGCGCGGCAACTACCCAGCCCGCCTTCGACGAAGGCTGGCCTTCGGTCCTGGCCATCATCTCCGGCCATTTGCGGTACAGCAGCCAGGTCGACAGGATCAGGATGATCGGCCCATGCGCCTGCTCCTCGCTCATCCACAAACCGGTGATCAAGTCATAAAACGAGGGGATGTACAGGGCCAGCAAACCGATCACGACCGGTCCCCATTCGGGAATGGCGGACTTCCACCAGGGCGTCGCGGCGGCGCGGGAGCTTAAGGAAGAGGTTTGCATCAAGACCCCATGAGTGACTGTCGTATAAAAAGCGTTTGCATCACCAAAATATAGTACTGCACCGCATCGTCGGCATCGGCCAAAAACACCGGATTATCGCCTTTGCCAGATAGCTCCCAAAGAAACTTTTAAATGATAGGAAACTATTTTAACAAAACACTAAGATTATAACGGAGCAGCAACGATGGTCAAGCTCAATACTGCATTTGGGCAGGCTATTTTTTTGTCCATGCAAAAATATCCGCAAAAGAGACAAATCCCTATGCAATCAATAACTTGCTACGCGGAAAGGTAATTCTTTTGATCAACTTTAATATGCGCTGACCGCCCTGCACAGCATCCGGCGCCACGACACAAGTGGAAGGAAAATACAGGGAAAAATAGGCAACGGCGGGAGGCTCGCGCCCATCTGATTGGAAGGATCTCCAGGAGCCGGACTGGCCGGCTCCTGAAAAGATCATGGACTCGCTGGCAATATGCTGGCTTGCGCCTGACTACTTACGCTGAACTACTGGCAAGCAATTACTGGACACTTACTTGACAACGGCTTGCTGCTTTTGCAGGATCTTGTTTAAATCAAGATCCTCGTTGTTCCAGGCAGCCTGCAGCAGGCTCACGGAATTGCGCGTCACGCCAGTGATAGGCTGCACATTGAAGATGTAGGTCTTGCCCCACCAGGCGCCTGCCGACCAGTAAGTCCAGCCCGACCATGGCGCGCCGCGCATCGCCGTCAGCGCCGCCTGCAGGGTCGGCAGGCACTCTGGCGTATCGGCAACGCCGAATTCCCCCATGAACAGCCGCTGCTTGTTCGCCACGGCCCAGACCTTGACCTTCTCGAGGATATCGTTCAGCTTGGCCGGCGAAATGCAATCGGCCTTGGTGCCGGAATAATTCGAATCGACATACTGATGCACCTCGATCATGGTGCGGGTCAACGGGTCTTTCAAGGTGGCGAATGTGCTCGCATTGGAGACGCCATCGCGCAAGGTCGCCCAGTCGTGTGCGCCGCTATACGTGCCGCCGGCGATGACGACCAGGTGCTTGGCGTTATTTTCACGCAATTTTGCCAGGGTAGCCTTGGAGGTTTCGCCCCATTGCTTCAAGCTGGTCAGCACCGGTTCATTCATCAGGCCCAGCGCCACCGTATCGACATCGGGGAAGGCGGCCGCCATGCGCACCCAGAAGTCGGCGAAGTTTTCCGTCGTCGCGCCCGGTTTGCCCAATGGAATGCCTTTGTAGGCGCCATAGTTGTGCGCATCGAGCAGCACGCACATATTGCGCGACTTGGCCGTCTCGATCACCTTGGCAATGAACTTGACCTGGGTCTGGTCGAGCGGGCCACCGGCTACCGGCTGCAAGCGTTCCCACAGGAAGGGCAGGCGTATCATGTTGGCCCCCAGGTCCGCAAAATAAGTGATGTCGGTCGCGCTCGGATACATATAATCCTTGAACACGGTGCCAGGAATCTTGCTGCCGTTGAACTCTGCCCCGGCCAGATTGACACCCCGCAAAGGCAGCTTGTTCAGGCAAGTGGCGCCAGCGGGCACGGCAATCGCCGTGGCGGCACCCAGCAACACGGCCAGCGCGCCCCAGCGGCGCACGCGCCCCGCCACCGTGGTCACGCCCGCTTCAGGCAGCCCAGATTTACTTGTCCATCCGCGGACTTTCTCGATCAAAAATTTCATGCTCCCATTCCTTCCATTGTGGAATACACCGTTGGACCACTATACATTCCCAATAGTTGCCGTCAAGAAAAAACCGAGAGTTGCTTGATGTATAGGCACATGGTTACGGAGATCGTCTCGATTTCAACACGGCAAATTTGTGCGGCAGGAAACCATTAATACACTCACTACGCACGCCCACCCTTTCTTTTTTTACATGTCGTTTAAGCACTATATACCCCTGATAGTTGCAGTCAAGAAAAGACCGACAGTTACTTTCCACTTTAGGGGCGACGTAGCAATTTCGATACGGAAATTTTTCCTTACGTGGTGAACCATAGCTTATCGAGCAAAAGTTGCCGAGGCAAAAGTACATTCGGCCGCACAAGGCGGCCGAAACAGGGTCAGCAAAAACTTGAAAACTTAGAACTCTTGCAGCACCGTCCCGACAATCTCCACACCGTTGCGCTCCAGCTGTTCGGCGAAGGTTGCCAGGTCCGCCAGTCCGGTGGCGTTCTTGCGCGCCACCAGCAAGACGCCGCCCACGCGTGCGGCAATCGCCAGCGCGTCCGAGCCGCTGGCGAATGGCGCCACATCGTACAGCACCACGTCATAGCGCGAGGCCACTTGTTCATTGAGCGTGGCAAACGAAGTACGGCTAAGCAACTCTTGCGGATTCGGCGGCAAGGTGCCCGCGCTCATCACCGACAGGGCGACGAAGGAATCGATCCTGGCAATCGCGTCCAGGTCGCCGCGGCCGGCCAGCAGATCGGACAAGCCCTGGCGCCCTTTCAAGCCAAACACTTCCTGCTGTTGCGGTGTACGCAAGTTGCCGTCAACCAGCAGGGTTTGTTCGCCCAGCTGTGAAAACACCACCGCCAGATTAGCGGCAAAGATGGCCGCGCCGTCTTCCGGATTGACGCTCACCACCACCAGCGCCTTGCGGCCGCGCGCAAACCAGCGCAGCATCAGCTGGCTGCGGATGGCGCGCAGGGTTTCGACTTGCTGGCCGAACGGCTCGTAGGCCGCGATCAGCTTGTCCGAAAAAGCGCCCGTGCCGCGCGGCAGATAGGGATAGTTGAACTGCTGGGCGAGTACCTGTTCGATATCGGCTTCGGTAATCAGGCCCAGGCGTTGCGCCGCCTCGCCAAAACGGATACCGAGTTCTTTCTGCATGCGCAGCACGCGTTCGGCATTTTCCGGCGTGATCTTGCCCGACTCCAGCAGCAAGCCGCCGATGCTGGAATCGCCGGTGTGCGCCGTGTTGGCGTTGGACGCTGGTACGTGGCCAGCCAGTGCAGGATGATTCATGGTGTTTCCCATCTTATTAGTTCAAACGCAAGCGGTTAGAGAACACCGACTTCAGGGACTTGAAACGGCGGCGCTTCGGCGCTTGCCAGGAAATCGAACCCAGCACCGGAATTTGCAAGGCGTCGAACAGGTCGCGCTCGGAACGCACGCGGCGGTCCAGCATTTCCAGCACGATACTCAAGCCCAGGCCCAGCAAGCCGCCAAAGAAGAAGGCCAGCACTGTGTTGAGCAAGACTTTCGGACCGGACGGCACGACTGGCGGCACGGCAGGATTAAGGATCGAGATATCGGACTGTTCCGCCTGGCCTTCAATGCTGGTCTGAGAGAAACGCTGCGAGGTGGCGTCGTAGGCGCGCTGGGCGCTTTCCACATCCTTCATCAGCACGCCCATTTCATCGCGCGTACGGTTCAGTTCCAGCACCTTGGCTTTTTGCGCCGCCATCGCGGCACGGATGGCGCCTTCGCGCTGCTGCAGGATCTGCGCATTGTTGCTGACGCTGCCCGATGTCACCTTGATGGCGGCAGCCAGATCGCTGCGCAATTTATCGAGTTCCGCCTTGGCGCTGATGTATTGCGGGTGGTTTTGCGACAGGCGCTGCGAAATGTCGGCAAATTTCGATTCGGCCGTGCCCAGCGCGATCTTCAGATTCTGGATCATCGGGTTTTGCGCTACGTCTGGCGATTCCAGCGTCGAGGCGCCTTGCGCCATACGCTGGCGCGAAGTCGCTTCCATCGATTGCGACTGCGCAATCACCAGCTGTTGCGACAAGTCGTTCAAACGGTTCGATTCCACATCCACCCGGTTATCCAGGCTGACGATGCCATTTTCCTGCTGGTACTTCGACAAACGGCTTTGCGCTGCTTCCAGCACATCGCGCATCTGGCGGGTCTGGTCATTGAAATAGGCGGAAGCCTTTTTCAGGGGATCGACTTTCAATTGAATACTGACGCGCTGGTATTCTTCCGCAAAAGCATTCGCGATGGCCGCCACGAAGTGCGGATCCGAACCACTGAAACTGATTTCCACCACGCTGCTTTCACGCGACGGCACGACATCGAGTTTCTTCAGCAGCAAGTCGGCCAGCCAGTCGCGCACCGTGCCTTCGCCACCGGTGGCGGCGTTGAACTGGGCGATGACGGCCGGATTTTGCGCCAGTTTCAACGAATCGACGACATGCAGCGCCACGTTCTTGCTGCTGATGATATCGATTTGCGTGGCCATGTAGCCTGCCATCAGCTGGCCTGGCATGGCCAGGCCCGTGACGGTATCGACGCCCTTGTAGTTGAGCAGCACGGAGGCTGTACCCTTGTACGTCTTGGGCAAGACCAGGCTGATCGCCAGGGTTGCCACCACCACGATCACCAGGGTGATCCAGATGACGCGCTGGCGGGCGCGCAATATCAGTAGGAACTGGGAGAAATTCATAGACACCGTCTCATATCATCGCAAAACAATCAGTACAAAATGCGGCAGCAAGTCTCTGCTGCCACTGCTTAAAACCAGCTTTCCTTCACATACACCACGTCGTCGCTCT
>Ga0105854_1001062_pt1 | contig 11451 bp, 8 predicted proteins | sample OrgsoiDNA_201058_FD_89679 | JGI IMG/M metagenome (GOLD analysis project Ga0105854, IMG submission 89679) | Permafrost soil microbial communities from the Arctic, to analyse light accelerated degradation of dissolved organic matter (DOM) -... | ecosystem: Environmental > Terrestrial > Soil >... | reverse complement strand
TCGCACGCCATCCAGGAAGCCCTGCAGGACGCCCTCAATCTGCCCGATGCCCCCGCGCGCATCGAGTGCTTCGACATCTCCCACATCCAGGGCACCGATAAGGTGGCCAGCATGGTGGTGTGGGAAGACGGCAAGATGAAGAAGGCCGATTACCGCAAGTTCATCATCAAAACCGTAATTGGCAATGACGATTTCGCCAGCATGCGTGAGGTGGTGACCCGCCGTTATTCCAGGCTCCAGGCAGAGAAGCAGCCCATGCCCGGCCTGGTGCTGATCGATGGCGGCCTGGGCCAGTTGCACGCCGCGGCGGAAGCCCTGGAGGCGATCGGCATCAGCGATCAGCCGCTGGCATCGATCGCCAAGCGCGAGGAGATCATCTACGTCTACGGACAGGAAGACGAGCCCATCGCGCTCGACCGGTTCTCGCCTATCCTGCACCTGGTGCAATCCATCCGCGATGAAGCCCACCGCTTCGCCGTCACCTTCCACCGCTCTCGCCGAAACGCCCTCCAGCTCACCTCCGAACTGGATGTCATCCCCGGCGTCGGCAAGCTGACAGTGCGCAAGCTCCTGAAGGAATTCGGCAGCTCCGAACTGGTCCGGGCCGCATCCGAAGACCAGTTAGCCCGCGTGGTGGGCCGGGCCGCCGCCAGGAGAGTCCGCACCCATTACCTTCCGCCGCATAACCCTATCGCCGGATGAAGGACCTCCCAACCATTGCTGCATCCCCTATGCCGCGCTGTCGGATCGGACCACGGAGACCCTTACCCGATAGCCAAGTGAGGCAAGAATACGGATCAGAAGGTCAGTGGATACGTGTTCCAGATCGTCATTCAAGATTGCAGTCACCCTGGTGCGCGAAGTGCCCGCCCGCTTGGCAATCTCCGCGTGTGTGATCCCTTGCTTGCGCGCGATCTCCTTCAGGCGCTTGAGTAGCGCGTGCTGAACGGTCCATTCCTTTGCCGCGGCGGCGGAGAGCCCCAAAGCCCCGGCCAACTCTTCTGGCGTCGTAGCCACGATCGGTCTCACTCTATGCATGGAGAAGCTCCTTCAAACGTTTCCTGCCCAACTCAATTTCGAGAGGCGGCGTGCGTTGGGCCTTTTTGATGAATGCGTGAAATACCAGGACACCCTGCGGCGCCGCCGTGTGGTAAAACACCCTGTAAATACCATCCTCACCTCTGACGCGGAGTTCGGATACCCCGGCAGCCACGGCTGGCATTGGCCGGGAGTTCGGCATGGAAAGTTTCTCTCCCAGCTGAAGCCGGAATAGACCCTTTCCCAACAGAAACCGTGCTTCTTTCGAAAACCGGCGAATCGCATCCCGTGCCTTCGGATGGAAGATAATCGGCCGCACAAATACCAATGTATCAAATGTGAGACGTATAGCCGGGATTAAGTTAGCCCGCGTGGTAGGCCGGGCCGCCGCCAAAAAAGTCGTCGCCCATTACCGGCCGCCCCCGCCAGAGCCAGATCTCAGAGCTAAGATAGACCAAGGAGAATCTTAGTGTCCAACTTGACGTCCAAAGAAGTCCGCTTAAAATCGCGCCCCACGGGCCTCCCTCAAGAGTCGGATTTCGAGGTTGCGGCTGTCGAAGTAGCCCCGCCTGACGACGGCGAGGTCGTGGTCCGCAATCTATGGATGTCGGTGGACCCGTATATGCGCGGGCGAATGACAGATCGAAAGAGCTACGTTCCGCCGTTCCAAATCGGCAAACCGCTGGAAGGCGGCGCGGTTGGTCAGGTGGTCGAATCGAGGTCGCCCATGCTCGCCGTCGGCCAATTCGTAATCAGCATGTTTGGCTGGCGCGAAGTCGCAGTTGGGAAGGCCGGCGCCTTTCAGAAAATCGACCCTTCGCTCGGACCGATCGAGGCTTACCTGGGGGTCTTGGGAATGCCCGGCCTGACCGCCTATACAGGACTGGTAAGAATCGCGCTGCTTAAGGATGGAGAAGCCGTCTTCGTCTCGGCCGCGGCCGGTGCGGTCGGCTCCGTCGCCTGCCAGATCGCGAAGGCCCGCGGCTGCTACGTAGCGGGCAGCGCCGGTTCCGATGAAAATTGCCGATGGCTAAAGGAAGCCGCGGGCGTTGACCAGGCGATTAACTACAAGACTTGCGGCAACCTGGATCGGGCGGTAGGCGATGCATTCCCGAAGGGCATCGATGTCTATTTCGACAACGTCGGGGGGACCCATCTGGAAGCCGCGCTCAGCCATATGAGCCCGCTCGGACGGATCGCGCTCTGCGGCATGATTGAGCAGTACAACAACACAGCACAAAGTCCGGGGCCGTCCAACCTCGCTCAGGCAGTGATCAAAAGTCTCAGGCTGGAGGGCTTTATCGTTTCGAACCATTTCGATCTGATGCCGCGGTTCCTTTCCGAGGTGGCGCCCTCGGTCAAGGCCGGTAAGCTCAAGTGGCAGGTGACCGTCGAGGAGGGGATCGAGAATGCGCCCAAGGCAATGCTGAGGCTCTTCGTGGGGAACAAAGCCGGAAAGATGCTGGTTCGGCTCAAATCGAATGCGGATGCCTGACTTTCTTCACGCTGCCGATGTTACTCCAGCCTTCCCGGCGCCTCTCGCGGCAGCGCGTCCGCCGCGGCCGGCTGCTTCAGTAACTCACGCAGCTTTTGCACCAGCGCCCCGGGCGTGAAGGGCTTTTGGATGAAGTGGGCTTCGCCCTCGAGCCCGCTCTGCAGGCGGATGGTGCGGTCCGTGTATCCGGACATGTAAAGCACCTTGAGCCCGGGCCGCAGCGCAATGACGCGGTCCGCCAGTTCCGGACCGTTCAGGCGCGGCATGATGACATCGGTGAGCAGCAGATCGAACTCGATCTTGCTGTCGGTGGCCGTCCGCAAAGCCTCTTCGGTGTCGGCCGCTTCCAGCACGGTGTAGCCTTGCTTTTCCAATATGCTGCGCACGAACTTGCGCACGCCTGCCTCGTCTTCCACCAGCAGAATGCTGCCCTGGCCGCGAGCGCCTGCCCATTCCTGCGGCGCCTGCTCCTCTGCGCGGTCGCCCGGTTTCGCTGCCGGGAAAAGAATCTTGAACGTGGCGCCTTTTCCCATTTCGCTGTACACCCAGATGGAACCTTCCATCTGCTGGACAATGCCGTAGACGGTCGCCAGGCCGAGGCCGGTGCCTTGTCCCTGCGGCTTGGTTGTGAAGAACGGCTCAAAGATATGCGCGCGAACCTGCTCCGTCATCCCGGTGCCCGTGTCGGCCACGGCGAGCATGGCGTGCGGGCCCGTTTTCACCGCCAGGTGCGCGCCGGCGTACTCTTTATCGAGGCACAGATTGGCGGTCTCCAGAATGAGCTTGCCGCCGTTCGGCATGGCGTCGCGCGCATTCACGGCGAGGTTCATCAGGATCTGCTCGATAAGCCCCGGATCGGCGCGGATTTCGTCCAGGTCTTCGCCGGTCTCGAGGATCAGCTCGACATCTTCGCCGATCACCCGGCGCAGCATCTTTTCGACCTGGCTGATGGCCGTGTTGAGATTGATCAGCCGGGGCCGCACCACCTGGCGGCGGCTGAACGCCAGCAACTGCCGCGTCAGAGTGCCGGCGCTAAAAGCCGCCTTTTCGATCTCCTCAATCGGCTCGCGCAATGGGTCGGAAGGGCCGAGGCCTTGCAGGCTCATCGAACTGTAGCCCTGAATGACGGTGAGCAGATTGTTGAAATCGTGCGCCACGCCCCCGGCGAGCTGCCCGATGGCCTCCATCTTCTGCGACTGGCGCAATTGCCCTTCCAGCCGCAGGCGCTGGCTGATATCCGTGACGAAGCTGATGGCCAGTGAGTGGCCGCCTATCTTCACGTAGTTGAGGCTGATCTCTACCGGGAATTCCTGGCCGCTTTTGTGCCTGCCTGCCAAGTCCATGCCGATTCCCATCGGGCGCGTATGAGGCTGGCTGAAGTACTGGTCGCGATGGCCCGCATGCACCTCGCGCAATCGCTCCGGCACCAGCATCTCCAGGGATTGACCGATCATCTCCTCGCGCGAGTAGCCGAAGAGTTCCTCCGCTTTGTTGTTGACGATTTCGATCAAGCCCCGGTGATTGACGGCGACGATTGCCTGCGACACCGATTCCATGAGGGCACTGAACTTGACCTCCCCGTCGGTGGCGCCGCCGCTCGCGAGCTTCTGTTGCAGATTCAGCTCGTGCATAGTTACGGCCCCAAGGTCCGCGAGAGTCGCGCGCTCCTCTTCGCTGAGAGCAGGGCGCGGGCGCGTGTCCATCACAGCCAGCGCGCCCAACCGGAAACCGTCGGGCGTTATCAGCGGCGCTCCGGCGTAGAACCGGATGTTGCAGCCTCCGACCGCCACCGGATGCGGAAACCGTTCGTCCTTGGCAGCGTCGGTCACGACCATGACCTGGTCCGTAAGAATCGTCCGCGCACAAAAGGAAAGCGGGGCCTCGGAGACGCTTAGCCCGAAGTGCGATTTGAACCGCTGCCGGTCGAGATCGACCAGGGAAACTACCGCGATCGGGGCGTCGAACAGCTTGGCGGCCAGCTTGGTAATGCGGTCGAAAGCGGCATCCCCGGCCGTGTCAAGGACACGGTATCGGTGAAGTGCGGCGAGTCTTCCCGCTTCGAATTCGGACATTTCCGCCATTCCCCCGCCTCTTTATTGCGCTACAGCCAGTATAGTACGTCTGCACTAGTCTGCGGACCGATCCGCGACATCGTCTTGGAGCCTTTGGTTCCTACTTCGCCCCCTTGAGCCAGGAGCCCACGGCGTACGCGAGCGCCCGGTTGACCTGTTGAGTGCGGCGCATTTGATCGTATTCCGCCTTGGCGAACCGGACGGATCCGGCGATAGCCGAAATGCAAATCATCGTTTCGAGTGCGGTAATCATGATCGAATATCGTGAGGAAGGCGGTTCAGCACGAGTCATGCTCGTATCGGGCGGGTACTGGTAACACAGGTACCAGGTCGGCCTAAGGTGCTCCGAGGGGGCCAGCACTGATAAGGTTGGTCGGGCTGCCGAGATTTGAACTCGGGACCTCTTGCACCCCAAGCAAGCGCGATACCAGGCTTCGCTACAGCCCGAAAATGTGGAGGACACAACTGCGCTCAGCCCGCTCTGGCCTATTGGGGTTACCAGTTCGCATCAATGAGCACTTCTGAGTCTAACACGGGTCGGCTTTCCGCGTTCAGAACCGGAACCGGAGCGAGCCTTGCAAAGATCTGGCGCCGCCGGTTTGCAGAATCGGCGAAAGTCCGCTCGCCGGGCTGCCCGTGCCCAACATCAGGTTCAGCATCGACGTCGATCGGCCAAAAAACGGGCTGCTCAAATACTTCACCGGGTCGGCGAAGTTGGCCTGGTTGAAAGCATTGAACGCCTCCATCCTCACCTGAATCGAACGGCGCTCCCCCAGCCGGAACTCGCGCCGCAGCGCCAGATCCACCTGCGACATTCCGAAACCCGTAATGGCGTTCCGCCCCAGATTGCCCTGCACGCCCGGCTGCGCCGCCTGGAACGCAGCCGCATTGATCCGCCTTCCGCCCGGCGCCGCGGCATCCGCAATCCAGACCGGCTGGCCCGGCAACAGGTCGGGCCGGAATGCGTTGGCCATGCCCACTCCCTGGTATTGCTCGTTTTCCAACACGGAAATCGGGAAGCCGCTGCGGGCGCGAACCACACCGTCCACCGCCCAGCCTCCTAAATAGCGGGCGGCTCCGGTTGGCTTCCTCGAAAAGGTGTAAGTCAGCGCACCGGCCGCGGAGTGACGCAGATCGAAATCGGAGGATGCCCGGTCGCGGGTGGCGCCGGCTCCGGAACCGGCCCACACCAGGAACGCATCGCTTGAATCGTTGTCCATCGAATGCGACCACGAATACGACACCACCGCTTCAAAACCCTCGAGCACCCGTCTACGGTATTGCGCCTGTAGCCCCTGGTAGTCCGACGAACCATTATTGGTAGTCAGTGCGGTCACCGATGGCGGGTTACTGCCGGGGCCGCCAAGTTCGCGGCGGAGCAGGCGCCGGCCGGCCGAGCCCACATAGCCCACCGACACCACGTCGCGGCTGCTGAAGGCGTGGTCCAACGTAACATTCCACTCCACCAGCCGGGGCAGGCGCAAATCCGGCATAAAGCCGTAGCTCAGCACCGTGGAAAATATGCCGTTGCGCCCGCTGGTAAACTGCGTGACGCTGAAGGGCCCGCTATTAATCAGGTCCGTGGCGATGCTCAGGCTGGAGTCGTAAAACAGCCCGCCGCCCGCGCGCAACACGGTGCCGCCGTTCTTCGAGAGACGCCAGGCGACGCCCAGGCGCGGCACAAAGTTACGGTAGGTGTTCCGCCAGAGCGGCTCGTGCGTCGGTCTCAGCGTGTTGCTCGACGGATCCAGAAACAAGGTCCGCCCGTCGGCCGGCACCGTAGGCGGGTTGAACTCCCATCGCAGCCCCGGCGTGACAGTCAGCCGTCTGGACACCTGCCACGTGTCCTGCACCCATAACGAAAGCTCATTCACTACGGTCGAGGCATTCAGCGCCGGTGACTGTCCGAGCCAGAGGCTGCGATTGTCCACCACCGTGGAAATGTCGTCGGCAATCACGCTGAGCGTTCCCGTGGCATCGCGCCGGATCGGCTCCATCCTCCGGTAGTCCACGCCAAACCGCAACGCATGAGCGCCTCGATTCCAAACCGTCGATTCCACGATCTGGAACTGCCGCTGCTTGCGGTCGCCCTCACGGCCGGTCACCACCTGGCCCACGCCGCCGATCGAAAACCGCACCAGAGCATCGCAAGAGACCGTGTTGCCGAACAGGAAAGACGGCAGGGGCTCCAACTCGCATCCGGAAGGAGCCGAGTCCCCCGTCCGGGTCCAGGTGGAATGCGCCGTGGCCTGCGATTCGTTGGCGCGAACGTCCAGCGCCAGGCTGGCCGTGGGGCGAAGGTTGAGGCCCACCGTGGCGCTCTGGAACCGCAGGTCCAGGCGGTTCACTTCGGTGCTGCCGAATTCACTGGACGAAGGCGAATCGTTGTACCGCGCGAAGAGAGTTGCATTGGCGGTCAACGCATGGTCCAGGCGCGCAATCCCCGAATCCAGTTGCGACGGGCGGATGTTGCGCCCGCTCCACGCCGCCAGGCCGTTCCCGAATTCGGGACCGTTGGGCGCGGGAAACAGATTGAGCGCCGGCTGAAGCCATTCCGGGGCCGCCTGCCGCGTGGCCAGCGAGGGCACCGGCTGCTGCCACACGTAAGGCCCGCGCAAGAGCATGTGCTGGTACGACAAAAAGAAAAAGGTATGGTCGCGGCGAATCGGCCCGCCGAGCGAGGGGGCCACATCCTGCAACCGCAGCGGAGCGCGTCCGGCGCCGGAGGTGTTGGCGAACCAGTCGTTGGCGGACAGCAGCTCATTCCGGAACCGGTACACAACCGATCCGTGAACGTCATTCGTGCCCGAACGGCTGGCCAGCGACACGGTGGCCCCGGGCAACCTGCCCAGATCCGAACCCTCATTGGAGGTTTGCACGCGGAATTCGTCCATCGCCTCCAACGGCAACAGCGAATCCAGGCTGCCGAAAGCGCTCATCGCCGGCAGCGCCCCGCCGGTAGCCTGAGCGGGCAAGCCGCCGGCCGTCACGCCGGTATTGGCGCTTACGCCATCCACCGTGAAATAGTTGGCGTTGGGCCGCTGGCCGTTGGCCGTGAATTGCCCGGCCTCGCCGCGGGTGGCCGGGGTTACGTTGGTTCCTGGCGAAAGCTCCAGCAGGCTCAGCAATCCGCGGCCGTTCAGTGGAAGGCGCTGCAATTCGTCGCGAAATATCCGCACTCCGATGGAAGCACCTTCCTGGTCCAGCAGGGGCGCGGCGCCCTCCACCGTAATAGCGTCCTGCACGGCCCCCACTGAGAGTATGAAATCGGCGCGCGCCGGTTGCCGGGTTTCCAGCTTCACGTTGAAGCGGATCATAGTCCGGAAACCGTCCTTGCGCACCATTACTTTATAGATTCCCGATTGCAGGGAACCCACCGCATACTCACCGTCCGGTTGCGACTGCGTGATGCGCCGAAACCCCGTCTCATTGTTCACCACGGTGACTACGGCGTCGGTAACCACGGCTTCCGAGGGATCCAAAACGCGGCCGTACAGGTAGGCGAGCCTTTGAGCCGGCGCGGGAGCGCTGCAGATCAGGCAAGCGAGACAGGCTGCGATCGGGCGCCCTGCATTCATTATTGGTTGTGCCTTAGTCATCGTACAGCAGAACATGCCTGACCGGTATTTCGTCTTTGTAACTTGAGCACATTTGCTCAGACACCCGGACCGGGTCCGCTTATACTGGAGGCGTACCGATTCGAACACAATGCGTCTCGTACTCTATGCCAGCGTAGCTCTTGCGGTTCCCCTCATCGGGTTGGCTCAGCCCTTCGTCGCGTTGAGCGCGCAGCAAAAGTTGAGCTTTCATGTCAAGTATTCCTTTGGCCCGCTGGCGCTCGCCGGCGCCGCGGCATACGCCGGAATTCTCCAGGAAGCCGATACCCCGACGGAATGGGGCCAGGGCGCGCAAGGCTATGGTAAGCGCTTCGGGTCCACCTTGGCCTGCTCGGCGCTCCATAGCGCGCTGGCTCTTGGTTTGGATACCACCCTGCACCAGGATCCCCGCTATTTCCGGTCTACACAGACAGGGTTCTTGCGCCGCACGGGGCATGCGGTTCGCGGCACCATACTGACTCGCACCGACAAGGGCGGTGAGACGTTCTCCACGTGGCGCTTCGGCAGCGCTTACGCGGCGGCCTATATTTCGAACCAGTGGTATCCGGGACGGCTGAACACGGTGGGCCTTGGATTCGCGGAAGGCACTCTCCAACTCGGATTCGATCTGGCCGGCAACCTTGTATCGGAATTCTGGCCGGATATCAAGCGAAAAGTACTCCGCCGCAAATAAGAGTCAACTCAATTCGGCGGAAACCTTGGCTGGCACGGCTACAGCCACGAGGGCCTGCTCCAGAGTGGTCACCAGGCGGTCCGGACGCGGCACTTGAAACCGTTCCAGCGCGCGTTCGATTTCACCGGAAAATCCCCACACCCCCACCACCAGTTTGGTCCGCGGGAAGCGTGCCCGCAGTTGGCGGCTCAGAGTCTTGGCGTGGGAAAACGCAAATGGCGGCACCGCGGAAATGCAGATCACGTCATCCACCGAAGGTTCCAGGACCTGCACCAGGTGAAGCAGGTCCGGGTCGACCGGAAACGAAAGGGCCACACATCCGCCCAGTTCCAGCAACTGGGATAGCATGGCGGCGCTGATCTCATCGGCCTCATCGTTGGCCGGAATGCAAATCACGCGGCCGGCCGGCCATTCGGGTTTCGGTTCCATCGCCGGCGGTTCCACTGCCGCCGCTTCCGTATTCACCGGCTCCTTCAACGAATAGTCCGGGAGTTCCGCTAACATCTCCTTCATGCTCAGGAAAAGAAACTCTTCCCGGGCCGGGTCTAGCGCGCCCTTATGCCGGTCGTGCTCGGCCATGGTCAGCGCCGGGATAAGGACCAGATCGTAGAGTTGCGCCAGGGAGTGGTCTTTCAGATACCCGTCCGCCACGGCTCTGGCTTCCTGTTCGTCCATGGCCAGCAGGCGCTGGTAAATCTGCGCTTCCGCCACCAGTGAGGCTTCGTCGCCCAGCAAGGTATGCAGAAATGAGAACTGTGGCACGTAGCGGCCCAGCACCACCACGCAAACCGTCAGCGGAGTTGCCAGAATCAGGCCGGCAGGGCCCCAGAGCGCAGCCCAAAACACCGTAGTCATAAGCAGCGCCAGCGAGGAAACTCCCGTGTGGATCCCGTAGAGCCAGGGCTCCACGAAGTTGCCCGTCAACAGTTCCAGTGTTACGAACAACACGAACACCATTAACGGAGGCCCCCAACCATCGAACTCCGCCAGCGCAAGCAGCAGAGGCAACGCGGTGGCAACCACCGAGCCGACATAGGGCACCATCCGCATGATCGCAGCCACCGCGCCCCACAAGGCCGCGTAGGGAAGGCCAATCAGATACAGGCCGGTTCCGCATAACGCGCCGAAGCAGACGTTCACCAGAAGTTGCAGCATCAGGTATCGGCCCACCCTTTGTGTGGCGTCGTCGAGGGCCTGCGTCATGACGTTGAGCTGGTGCAATCCGACCAGGCGGAACAGCCGGTTCCGCAGATCGTTCTGTTCGATCAACAGGTACAGGCTGAAGATCAGCACCATTCCGAAGACCGCCAGGGGCCTGAGGAAAGGCTTGATCAGGTCGCCCACGTACTGCAATTCACTCCCCGGCTGCTCCACAATCTGCACGGCAAGCGGACGGCTGGCCGGATTCGGACCCGTGCGCCGCCCTTTGCGGTCATTTGGTGCTGCCGGGATACCGGGCGCCGGCTGGACATCGGAGGCCGCCGGGACATCGGCCGGCGGAACCACAGCCGGTGCGCTCGCAATCTTCCCCAGCTCTTTCACGCTGTTGGCGGCCCGTCCGAATAAACCATTGCCGGGAGCGCGAATCGCCTGGATTTTCTTGGTGATATTCTCCTGATATCCGGGAAGCTCGATGGCCACCGCAACCAGTTCATTGAAGATCACCCAACTGATTCCACCCACGGACGCAATCGCCACCACGATCACCAGGATTGCCGACGGAACACGGCCGAGGCGCAATTTCTGGAGCAGAGCCACGGCAGGCGCCAGAATCATTGAGAGTGTGACGGCAAACGCCAGCGGGATCAGAAGATCGCGCGCCACGTACAGCACGGCAACCACGGCAACCAGAATGCCGAAGTTCCGAATTCCGGAGGAGACGGGCGCCTTGTGAGGCTTGGTCATCAGCGGGCTTTAGCACCCAGGAATAACTGAGCAATCCGAGCGCCGTTGCTTAGCAGACGGACACCCTGTCAAGGTTGCGGAGGCCTGCTTATGTGCCGTTTCATGGGGCGGCTTGGCAGTAAACCCAACGATCCGCTACCAGGAAATTAATGGGGGCGCAGATCGCGATCGCTGCTACTGCCGATGGCCACGGGGGAGCCTGGAGATGTTGCATCAACCAGTAGGCCAGCACGGTATTCCCCGCGAGCGATACCATGCCGTTAGCGGCCTGGAAGCGGCACAGCCGGACGGCCCTTTGCCGAAGCCCGGCAGCCGCTCGATCGCGCCACGTGAATCGCTCATGCCAGAAGAAGTTGTTCAACAGCACCATCTCCACTGCGATCGGCATGGCCGCGACTCCTCGCAGGTGAAAGCTTTTCATCAGGAGATTGAAGAGAATTACTTGCAGCGTGGCGCCTAGCAGGCCGATCAGGCTGAACCTGCCGAATCGCGCGCATAGCCGGCTGGCCCCCATCATGGCAGCGTCTCCTCCCTGTACAGCGCAACGATGTGCCGCATTGCCGCTGCCGCCGCCATCACGGCCATTCCGGCAAGCGCCACCGCGCCTCCCACATCGAACAACAGAAACCGCCGGCTTGCGATATTCGCATA
>Ga0105854_1001061_pt1 | contig 11456 bp, 7 predicted proteins | sample OrgsoiDNA_201058_FD_89679 | JGI IMG/M metagenome (GOLD analysis project Ga0105854, IMG submission 89679) | Permafrost soil microbial communities from the Arctic, to analyse light accelerated degradation of dissolved organic matter (DOM) -... | ecosystem: Environmental > Terrestrial > Soil >... | reverse complement strand
GGTGTCGACGGATCGCTCGCGGCGGTCGGCAAGGACGTCGTGGGTAAGGAGCACATCTTTGTCAAGAGCGGCGCGACCGTCGCCAATGACCAGATGGTCGCCATGAACATGGCGGGCTACATTGAAGCGAAGAGCGGTCGAATACTAGCCTATGCACTGTTCGTCAACAACGCCGGCCCCATCACCGAGCTTACCGACACCCTCGAGGTTTTCGACGACGAAGCGATGATCCTTGGCATCGTCTATGCGAAATACTGAAGGTCATGGACGACATGAGGGGCGGCCGGGATTCGTAAGAAATCCGCCACATCTCAATCTAAACTGCTGATTTAAATGCGAAATCAATGGTCGGATCGAGTGGCGGAACGGATCGCTGGAGATCCGGGAGATAGTCGCCGAGCCGATTGATGTGCTCCCGCCGGCAGGGCGACAGCACTTTGAGCACCTCGGCGCCGATCGGATGCCCCTTCTGCTGCAACTCCTTCAGTTTGTGCGGCATTCACTGCACGTTGTACAGGATCACCATGTTCGCGACGAGGTCCTTGATGTTGCGCATGCGCGGCATCAGGTTGATGCCCGTCACGTTGGACAGGCCGAACACCGGACCGCTCTGCGCCTGCGTATTGCCGTGGATCGCCGTGGATCGCCGTGGATCGTGTCGGGCTTGATGTCGGCCCCGTTCTGGATCAGTCCGTCAAGGATATAGACGGCTTCGTGAACGCCACACGGGATGAAGTGGCTGAACAGCGCGATGTACATGTCGGACACTCGGTCACGTTGGCGCAGCGCCTGTGTGCGCATGCAACAGTGCACCAAACGCTTCCGCCGTCAACGGCATGCCGAGCAGGAACCCTTGCATCTGGTCGCACAGCAGGCCCTTCAGCTTGTCGAGTTGCGAGGTCGTCTCGACGCCTTCGGCCACCACGTCCATCTCGAGCGAATGCGCGAGCGCAATGATCGCCGAGACGATCGCGCTGCCCTCGGGACCGTTCGCGTCGAGCCCGTTGGTGAAAAAGCGGTCGATCTTCAACTGCTTCACCCGGAAGCGCTGCAGGTAGGCAAGGCTCGAATAGCCGGTGCCGAAATCGTCAATCGCAATCTCGAAGCCGTTGGCATGGAACGCACCGATCATCTCGATGGTTCGCGGCGCATCCTGCATTGCCACGGTCTCAGTGATCTCGAACATGATCCGGTCGCACTGGACCTGTTCGGACCGGACGATATCGAGCATCGTCGCGACCAGATCCGGCTGCGTCAGTTGCCGGGGCGACAGGTTGATGGCCACCTTGACCGCTGGCAGACCGCTGGCCTCCCAGCGGCGGATCTGCCGGCAGGTTTCGCGCGCGACCCAGTAACCGATCTGGACAATCTGCCCGGAGCGTTCGGCGACCGGAATGAATTCCAGCGGCGGCAAGCTGCCAATCTCCGGGTGGTTCAGGCGCAGCAGCGCCTCGGCACCGGCCAGTTCGCCGTTGGCGCCACGGAATTTCGGCTGGAAGTGCAGGCAGAAATAGCCAGCACCCAGCGCTTCGTGCAGCGCGTGCTGGATCTGCAGGGTGCGGGTGGCCGCCTCGTTCATGCTCGTCTCGAAGAAACGGTACGTGCCGCGCCCGCTCCGTTTGGCTTCGTACATCGCGGCGTCCGCGTGCTTGAGCAACGTGTCGGCCGTTTCGCCGTCTTGCGGGAACAGCGCAATGCCGATGCTCGGCGTCACCTGCAAGGGTTGCTTGTCGGCCCAGACACCTTTGCGCATGCGTTCGAGCACGCTTTCCGCCATGTGGCCAGCATCATCCGGCGACGCGATATGTTCAAGCAGCACCACGAATTCATCCCCGCCCAGCCGGGCGACGGTGTCGCCACCGCGTACGCAATGCAGCAGCCGCTGCGCGAAGGCTTTCAGAACCTCGTCACCCGCCGTATGCCCGAGCGAGTCGTTGATGGTCTTGAAGCCGTCGAGATCCATGAATAGGATCGCAAAGAGGTTCTGCTGCTGTCTGGCTGTCTGAATCGCGTGTTCGATGCGTTTGGTCAGCGTGCGGCGGTTCGGCAGGTCGGTGAGGGTGTCGAAAGTCGCCATCCGGACGATCTGGCCGTTCAGTTGCGACACCGAGCCGGCCAGCAGGGTGGTTCTGGCGTCGAAGCGCGACAGCATCAGCGTCACGGTCAGGATCGCGAACGTGAACAGCGTGATCGTGACCGCCAGCCAGTGTCCATCGATGCCGTTGGCCGCACCGCAGATCGATCCGAGCGGGAATTTTGCCGCGGCGCTCCCGGTGTAATGCATGCCGGTAATCGCAACCCCCATCACAACGGCCGCACCGAGACGTTTGGCGATCATGTGGCGCTGATCCGCGTCGCTCAGCGTTCGCGCGATCCAGAGGGCGACGCAGGACGCGACGATGGCGATCGCGATCGAGACGGCGACCAGCACCGGATCATACTGGATGCCGGGTTTCATCCGCATGGCGGCGTCGCCCGTGTAATGCATGCCGGCGATGCCGAAGCCCATCAAGATGCCGCCAGCGACCAGGCGTCGCGGCGTCAGTTTCGCGCGCGTAATCACAAACAGCGCAAAGTACGACACCAGCACCGCGATCACGAGCGAGCCGGCAGTGATGACCAGATCGTAGCCTAGGGCGATCGGTAGCGAGAACGCCAGCATGCCGATGAAATGCATCGACCAGATGCCGATGCCCATCGCGGCGGCGCCCCCCGCGAGCCATGCGCGGCGCAGTCCTGCCTGTGTCAGCAGGGAGAGGCGGCCTGACAGGTCCAGCGCGGTAAACGAGGCCAGCGTCGCGACAACCAGCGACAGCGCGACCAGCCATAAGTTGTAGGTGCCGTGCATGGCGATTCCGGTAAGCGGATTTTATTAACTATCAATTCAATTCAATACCATTCGATATCGGCCGCGTTGGCATTTTCTTGAGCCGGCGGCTCTGCGCCGTGCCAGGAATATTGCGCCAGGCATATCGTGCGTTGCCGGTTCCTGATTCGCGTGCTAAAACCCGTACCCGACGACTGCAAAATGGGCTTTTATTTGCGGCTGCATGGAACGCGTAGCCGTTAATGCGCAGGTCGAAATAGTCAAACCACGCAGCCAGCGTCCAGCTGTCGCGTGCGCCGACGGCAATCGGCGCGACCCCGCTTTCATTCAGCTTCTTGCAGGCGTCGAGAAATTCATCCCACGTTTTCGGTTCGCCCTTGATACCGGCCTTCTCGAACAGATCCCGGCATTGAGCAAAGCCATCTCTTGCTTGCGTGGCTCGCACCCGCCAGGCCGTCAGTTCAGCGTCTTTTCCTGGGGTTTTCCAGTGCAGACTGCGCCCGATGGTCGCCCGTCACGCAGCGCTCACGGCACATTATTGGCAGGCGTACGCCTGCTGCGACATGACTCAATCAAAGCTTCAAGTTGTTCAAGGGCGGCTGGCTTGACCAGGTGACAATCGAAACCGGCCTGCCGGCACCGCTCGGCATGCTGCTCCCCTCCATACCCACTCAGCGCGATCAGGACAACATCGGCCAGAACCGGCATCGTACGTAACCGTCGTGCGACCTCATAGCCGTCCATTCCGGGCAGGCCAATGTCGAGCAGTACCACGTCAGGGCGAAAATGCTCTGCGGCCTGCAACGCGGCTGGCCCGTCCCAGGCTACCTGCACCTCGTGTCCGTCGAGCCGCAACACCGCAGCACTGCTTTCCGCCGCGTCGACATTGTCGTCGACCACCAGGATCCGGTGGTTAGCGCTCGGCCCTTCTGCTGATCGACCGGAGTCCGGTGCGCGCTCCGGTACGGTGCCTGGCGGCAGTGCCGGAAGCCGGACGACAAACCTGCTGCCGCGATCAAGACCTTCACTGGAAGCATGTACCGTTCCCTGGTGCAGCTCTACAAGCCGCCGCACCAGCGTCAGGCCGAGCCCGAGACCCGCGCCCCTGCGATCCGGCGTTCGCTCCGCCTGAACAAAGATCCTGAAAATCGTAGGGATGAACTCGGCAGTCATGCCGATACCGTTGTCGGTGACGCTCAGTACGGCATCGTGCCTTTCGCGTTCGAGCGAAAGCCGGATGCGACCGCCCGCAGGGGTGTACTTGATCGCGTTGCCGAGCAGGTTCGTCACGATCTGCTCAAGCCGCATCGTATCGCCCTCGACCGTCAAGCTTTCCTCCGGCAACTCGAGAACCAGCTCGTGCTCTCGCATTCCGATTTCCGAGCGCATCGTTTCGACCGCGTGGCGAACCGCATCAGCCAGATCGATGCGCTGTTCCTTGAGCGTGATGATGCCGCGCGTAATCCGCGAGACGTCCAGCAGATCGTCAACCAGACCGATCTCATTGGCGAGTTGACGCTGGGCGGCAGCCTGAGCGGCCTTGATGGACGCATCGTCGGCGTCCCCGCGTTGCCATAGCTGTATCCCGTTGCGAATCGCAGCAAGGGGATTACGCAGTTCGTGCGCGAGCATGGCAAGGAATTCGTCCTTTTGATGATCCGCGGCTTCAAGCCGCGTCACCGCATCGCGCTGTTGGGTCATGTCCTGAATGGTTAGCAGGACAAGCGCCTGCTCAGGCCAGGCGATGCGCATTGCGTTAAGGCGCATGGTGCGCGTGCCGATGCGCGGAAACTCGTGCGTGATCTCGTAGTCCCGAACGCTGGTCCTCGTCGGAAGAATCTCTTCGAGCATCGTGCGCAGCGCAGGAATATCCCACTGGCGGTTGCCCAGAAGATACAGCTTCGTGCCAATCGTCGCCTCGGCCGCGGTCGCGAACGCCTCATAGAAAGCGCGATTCGCGCGCGCGATGCGCAGATCCGCCTCGAGTACCAAGACCGGTTCGGCGATCGTTTCAATGATCGCCTCGGCGTAGTCGCGCGCACGAGCGACTTCATCGTGGACGGTCTTGAGCTCACGGACCCGGTAGCGCAGTTCGTCGTTGGTCGTGGAAAGCTCCTCGTTGATTGACTGGAGCTCCTCCTTGGCTGTCTCAAGTTCCTCGTTGGTGCTCTGGAATTCCTCATTGCTGGAGAGCAGTTCCTCCTCGCTCGATTTGAGCTCCTCCCGGGCGCTCTCATGCTCCTCGATCGTTGCCCGAAGCTGTTCACGGGTGGCGTCCAGCTCAGTTCTGAGACGCGCGATCTCCGCGTCCTGGATGCCGCGGTCCTGCTCACCTGTTCGGGCGAGGCCCCGCTTCAAGGTCCGAAGCACGGCAGACCTGATCGAACCATCCGCGAACGCAGCTTCACCGCTTGCCGCTGTCCGTCGCGGCGTGCCCTCAAAGAAGACGATAAACCAGCGTCCATCGGCGCCGGCCATCTGTATCTGATGCACCTCGATGCCAGCATCACTCGCGCTCTCGGGATGTCCGATGCGCAGTCCTGTCCTGCGCAACGGGGCGCCGCTCTGGCGTGCCTGCCGGACGGCTTCACTGATGGCCAGAAACACCTCCGGCCGGGCGAGCCGTTGCAGGTTGCTGCTCGGCGGTCCTTCGGGATTGACCAGATACGGTCCGGTGTCGCCGTGAAACTCGATGATGTTCAGTTCGTCATCGCACAGGACATAGGGCGGTGCATACCGCGCGAGCGCCTTGCGTGAGGCCTCGCGACCCAGCCGTTCAACGAGCGGCGGCTCGCGTCGATCCTGCGTCGAACTCGTGGGTTGAACCGCCGATTCGGGCGAAGACATCAGGCTGAGCGAACGGCCACCCGGGCGTCCAAGACGGGGCTTCTTGCTGTAGAGCTTCGTGCGCTTGCTTTCGATGACGCCGAACAGGTCGGAGAAGGCGCCCACCGTTTCCGACGGCCCCAGCATCAGCACACCGTCGGCACGCAATGCATAGTGAAACAGCGGCATGACGTTTCGCTGCAGAACCGGATTCAGGTAAATGAGGAGATTGCGGCAGCTGACGAGATCCATCCGCGAGAAGGGCGGGTCGGTGGCAACGTTGTGACGTGCGAACGTGCAGAGATCCCGGATCCGCTTGTCGACCCGGTAATAATCGCCGTCCCGTACAAAGTAGCGTTGCAGACGCTGGGACGATACATTTCGCGCGATGTTTTCTATATAGCGTCCGGCGCGGGCAATCTCCAGTGCATCGACGCTCACGTCGGTGCCAAAAATCTGGATCGGCGTAGCCGCTGCGCGTTCTCCCAGGTATTCGATCAGGCAGATGGCGATCGAATAGACTTCCTCACCGGTTGAACAGCCGGGAATCCACAAACGGATCGGCATATCCGGTTCGCGGTCTCCGAGCAACCTCGGAAATACCGTCTGGACCAGTGCGTCGAACGTTTCGGGGTCGCGGAAAAATTCGGTCACCCGGATCAGCAGATCCCGTCCGAGTGCGTGCACTTCCGTCGCATCGGATTCGAGCACGACTAAGTAGTCTGCGACGGACGAGATCTGACGCAGCGCCATGCGCCGGGAGAGCCTGCGTTCAATGGTGCCGCGCTTGTAGTGCGTGAAATCGACGTTGCAGGCCTTGTGCAGCATCCGGAATAAGTGCCGAAGACTTTTCTCAGCCTGGGTTGCCGGCATCGGCTGATCGGGACCGGCATGTGGCTGCCGTCCGATCCGCACGATCTCCTCTGCGATCTGCCGAGGGGGAAGAACCATATCGACGCATCCCGTGCCGATGGCTGCCTGAGGCATGCTGGCAAAACGGGCGGTCATCTCGTCCTGGGCGAACGTGATGCCACCTTCGTTCTGGATCGTCTTGAGACCTAGCGCACCGTCGGATCCGCTGCCCGAGAGAATCACCCCGATGGCGTTGGCGCCCTGGTCGTTGGCAAGTGACTCCAGCAGGTCGTCGATGGGCATGGGTGGCCCGAGAATGTCGTCGCGTGGCCGCAGATTGATGCGCCGGTGCGCCACCCGCATGCGGGCGTTGGGCGGAATCACATAGACGTGGTCAGCCTCAATGGCCATCCCCTCGATGGCCTCGACAACTGGCATTGCAGTATGTTTGGTCAGAATGTCCGGCAGCAGGCTGCGACGGGACGGATCGAGATGCTGAACGATAAGGAACGCCAGCCCGCTCGAACGCGGAATCGTGGAGATGAGCTCGGAAATTGCCTCCAGCCCGCCCGCGGACGCGCCGATTCCCACAATAGGAAAGGCTAGTGGCACCGGCTCTTCGTCTGCCGTTGTTATGTTGATCACAGGCCAGATCCTGGTCGGAGCAAACGTAGTTTTTGACATAGCTCCAGCCATTTTTATGCCTGGTCACGCGCGAACGAGGCACTGAAAGGCGGTCGGCCGGGGAGATGATCGGGCGGCGTAAATATTACTGTGAACAGAGTGACGGTCGGGGCAACCTTACCGACTTGGCCATTCCGACTGTGCAGTCAACACCTTGTCCTCACTATATGTTCAAACCTGTGATGTCTGAGTCCGCTTCGCTCAGATTTGTACTTATCGTCACGGCGGCGCCATTGAGTCTTATCAATCCTGGTCGGCGGCGTTGCGGAGGTTAGCACCCGCTACGTCTTCGCGCTGCGTTTTCTCTTCGCGGTCGATTCATTGCTCGCAAACAGTGTGGCGAGCCAGTCGATGAACACGCGAACTTTCGTGCTCAGGTGCCGGTTTGGCTGATACGCGACGAAAACGGGAACGGGATCCGATACCCAGTCGTTCAGGACGGCTTCGAGCGCACCGCTTTGAAGGTGCGTTCTGGCGGAAAACGTCAACGCATGGACGACGCCGAGACCGGCCAGGCCCATGGTCAGACACGCCATGATGTCGTTCGAGGTCAGTCCGCGCCAATTCTGTACCTCCACGCGTTCACGATCTTTCATTACCACAATGGGAAAGGGCCGGTTGGTTCGCGAAGCGATGGCCCGGATGACGACATGGCCATGATCGAGGTCCGACGGATGCGAAGGCCGCCCGTGCTTGTCCCAGTACGCCGGCGTCGCACATAGGATCTGCCTGACGGCGCCAATCTGTCGCGCCACGAGCGATTGATCGAAGATCTCCCCCGCGCGCACGACGCAGTCGACGTTCTCCGCAATGAGGTCGACCGGGCGATCGCTGAGTCCGAACTCGAACTCGATGTCCGGATAACGCTCGACGAACGCCGGCAACGCGGGAAGGATCATGGACAGACCTAACGGCACGGGCAGATCGACGCGCAAGCGTCCTCGAGGGTTGCTCTTCGCACGCGACATCGTGCCCTCGAGCTCTGCGAGATCGCTCATCAACTGGAGCGCGCGCTCGTAGTACGCAGCGCCATCCGCCGTGGTCGAGACCTTGCGCGTCGTACGGTTGAGCAGCTTAGTGCCCAATTCGACTTCGAGCGACGCAATCAAACGGCTGACGGCCGTCTTGGGTAAATCGAGCATCTGCGCGGCCTTGGTGAAGGTCCCGCTTTCGACCACTCGAATGAACGCCTGCATAGCCTGAAACTTGTCCACGATCTGAATCCTCGTTGTCTTATCCCGATCTCTCGTTCCGATCCCTCATCCCGATTGGCATGATTGTTTCACAGAAGAAACAATGTGGAATCGTAGCGACGATTTATCTCTTTGCGCGTGCTCGGTATCGTTCACCCATCGCCATCGTTGACGAACTTCAACGGCGCTTCGAATGGACCAAGGGGTCATTCGTGCCGCTTTTGCAGCCGCGCAGAAGGTCACTCGGAAAGGGAAGTATTCATGTCTATCACTGTAGAAACGCACGTCTCGGATCGCCCGAAGGCGGTGGTCATCGGAGTGGGGCCGGAGAAAGGGCTCGGCGCGGGGCTGTCGCGCCGATTCGCGGCAGAGGGGCGTCACGTCATCGTCGCGGGGCGCACCGAAGCGAAGATCGAACGGGTACGCGAGAGCATTGTCGAGGCGGGCGGCTCGGCGAGCACGCTCGTCATGGACGTCACGCGCGAAGCGGATGTGATCCGGTTGTTCGACGTCGCGATGCGGGCAGATGAATATGGCGGCAGTGCGGATCTCGTCGCATACAACGCAGGAAACAATCAGCCTATGGATCTGCGCACGATGGAAGCGGATGTCTTCGAATCGTTCTGGCGGCTCAACTGTTTTGGCGGCTTCCTCGTGGGTCGCGAGGCTGCACGGCGCTTTGCTCCCCTCGGCCGTGGGTCGATTCTTTTCAGCGGGGCGACGGGTGCGCTCAGAGGCATGCCAAACTTTGCCCACTTCGCATCGAGCAAGGCCGGTTTGCGAATGATCGCTCAAAGCATGGCGCGCGAATTCGGTCCGCTCGGCCTGCACGTCGCCCATGTCGTGATCGACGGGGGCATCGACGGAGAACGGGTGCATACGCGCTTCGCGGAGCAGGTCAAGCACAAGGGTGACGACGGACTGCTCGAGATCGACGCCATCGCCGATGCATTTTGGTCGCTTCACCGCCAGCACCGCTCGGCGTGGACGCACGAGCTCGATCTGCGTCCTTTCAAGGAAGCGTTCTAAACGATCGCGAACCCCAACACCGTCAATTTCGAGGAGTCAAGAATGAAGCTTATCGGTCCATGGTTTTCCGGCTATACCCGTCGGGTTGGCGTTACGTTGAATCTGCTCGGCATACCGTTCGAGCATCTGCCCTATCACGCCTATGAGCAGCAGGAACTCATCCGTCCGTTCAGCCCGATGGTGAAGGTGCCGGCGCTCGTGCTCGACGACGGCACGATTCTCTACGACAGCGGAAGCATCATCGAATACCTGCATGAAGAGGTCGGACCCGAGCGCGCATTGCTCGCGCCCTCCGGGCTGGATCGGCGCGATGCGTTGCAGTTCATCGGCATTGCATCCGCGATCTACGGAAAGCTCAGCGATATCTTTGACGAGTCGCTCCGTCCGCCCGAGCATCAGATCGCTTCGATCGTCGAATCGCTTCGCCAGCAGGCGTTGGCCGGATTTCAGATGATCGAGTTGAGAGCCGGCAGCGGCTGGCTGGTGGGCGACGCGCTTTCGCAAGCCGACGTGATGGTCGTGATCAGCTATCAGACGGCGTCGTTGGCAGTGATGCCCGACGTTGTTCATCCGGCTGCGTTTCCCAAGCTCGCCCGACTGGCAGCGCGCGCGATGGAGATGGACGAGTTCTCCAGTACGTTCCCCTTCCGGCAACAGTGAGTCGTTATCGGCTACTGCGTAAAGTGGCGTCGCACTACCTGCTATCTGCAAGCAGGATGGACGCGCTACGTAGCGCTCGCGATTCCGCAAATTACCTGACAGGACATCTAACAGCGAAAGCGGCCCGGCTTCCGCCCAACAACGACTCCCCGCACTTAACTTCAGCCGCTGCGTGACATAGTATTAGATTGATTGATACTGCCTTCAGACATGCTGTTTTCTTGAATTTGACTCTCTACACTTGTTTCCGAGGCGACGAACCGCGCGCCGTGAGAACAAAAGTCTCAGGAGACAAAAGTGAGCAAACAGATATTGCTGGAGGATCTTCCTCTGCGCCGCTTCCATCTGCGAGTGGCGTTCAGCGGGACGGGAGGCCAGTTCAGCGACGGCTTCGTGCTGGGGATCATCGGCATCGCAGTGACCATGGCATCCGTGTCGCTTCATTTGACTCCGCTCTGGATGGGGTTGCTTGGCGCGGCATCCCTGGCAGGCCTGTTTCTCGGCAGCATGTTCGCCGGTCCGGTCGCGGACAAGTACGGCCGGCGCACCATCTTCGCGTTCGACATGTTGTTGTTCGCGGTCATCTCGGCGGCGCAATATTTCGTGACTTCGCCGGTCCAACTGTTGGTCCTTCGCCTGCTGCTGGGACTGATTCTTGGTGCCGACTACGTAGTAAGCAAGTCACTCGTCACCGAGTTCTCGCCACGCCGTTACCGTGGCCGCTTGCTCAGCGTGCTTGCAGCCGCATGGGCTGCGGGCTATGTCGGCGCCTACCTCATCGGGTTCGTCGTCCGTGACCTTGGCCCCGACGCGTGGCGAATCATGCTTGCCGCGAGCGGGATCCCGGCACTGCTCATTCTTCCATTCCGACTGGGCGTGCCGGAGTCGCCGATGTGGTTGATGAAACGCGGGCGAGGCGACGAGGCGCTTTCAATCATTCGCCGCAAATTTGGGCCCGAAGTCATCCTCCCTGAACCGTCGGTCATGTCTCAGCAACGGCGCGGTGCATGGTCGGAATTGTTATCGCCGCGCTGGCGCAAGAACACGCTGGTCGGTTGTGTGTTCTACACCTGTCAGGTCGTCCCGTATTTCGCGTTGGGCACGTTTTCTCCGAAGGTGCTTCAGGCCTTGCAGGTCAAGGACAACTTCGTAGGAGGCCTGATCTATAACGTCCTGCTCTTCGCGGGTGCGATCATTGGTCTGTTGATTGTCGACAAGTTGTCGCGCCGTGCATTCCTCATTTGAACCTTCTACCTTGCAGGGGTGGCCCTGGCGATCCTTGCGTACGCTGGATTCGGGCCGATAGGAACCATGCTCGCGTTCGGTCTCTTCGCCTGCATTCTCTCGGCGGCCGCCAATCTTGAGTTTGTGTATCCGCCCGAACT
>Ga0105854_1001056_pt1 | contig 11481 bp, 3 predicted proteins | sample OrgsoiDNA_201058_FD_89679 | JGI IMG/M metagenome (GOLD analysis project Ga0105854, IMG submission 89679) | Permafrost soil microbial communities from the Arctic, to analyse light accelerated degradation of dissolved organic matter (DOM) -... | ecosystem: Environmental > Terrestrial > Soil >... | reverse complement strand
GTCGGCGTCACGGCTCAAGCCCAGTACGTGGCTGTCGGTGCGCACGTCGCCGTGGTGGCGACGGATGCCGCGCAAATAGCCTTGGTGCAGGGCGTCGGTGTCGATGTCGCTGGCGGTAGGGTCAAAGATTGCGCCGTGGACTTTTTCCCGCCGCAGGATTGGCAAGCGTGCGCAAGCCTCGTCGGCACTCAGCTGCTCGACTTGCGGCACGGTGGCCTTGGCGCTCAGGTATTGGCTGTTGAGTTCCACCGGGTCGCCATTGAAATCCACGGTCATTTCTCCGCGGGGCGTCAGCAATGGATGTTCGCAAAAGCCAGGCGGCGGGTTGTCGAAAAATTCACGGCTCGCCAGGGTCAGCGCGCGCACTTGCGGGGTGCCATAGGCGGCGGTGTAGAGGGCTGCCGAGCGCCCGGTGGAGTGATAGGCCGGGTGGTTTTCGCGCTCCAGTACCAGCACCTTGCTGTGCTGCGACAGCCAGAAACCGGTAGAGGCGCCAGCAATGCCGCCGCCGATAATGATGAAGTCTGCAGAGTTCATGAACGTCTCCTCAAAAGGCGGTTAGCGCTGGATCTGATACAGGGCATTGGCCAGTGCAATGTCTTCCAGGCCCAGGCCGATGGAGCGGAAAAACACAGGGCGGTCGTAGTCCGGGCGCTGCGCCATGTCGCTGAGCAACTCAGGCAAGTCGCCGACGATGGTGCGCTTGTCCCAACCGTGCCGTTCGCCGGCGATCAGCATTTCGCCGGCCGCGCCTGGGGTGGTCTGGCGATAGTCGCAGAACACGTGCATGTGCTCGAGGCATTCGGGCGGCACTTCATGGGCGCGCGGCGCGTTGGTGCTGATGGAGGTGATCAGCGCGGGTTTGCGCAAGCGTGTCGGGTCGATCACAGGTGTTGCCGAGGAGGTGCAGAGCAGGATGACGTCGGCGTCTTCCAGGGCGGCGTCACAGCTCGTGGCGAGGGTCAGGCGCGGGTCCAGGCCCTTGAGGTGGGCGAGGGTCTCGGCATTCGCGCGGCCAAGGCGCGGCGAATACAGGCTGATGTGCTGCCAGTCGCGCAGGTTCTGCACATAGCGCACGTGCGCCTGCGCAACCTTGCCGCTGCCGATAATCGCCAGGCGCCGCGCGGTTGCCGGTGCCAGCGCGTCCACCGCCAGCGCAGTGGTAGCCGCGGTGCGCGCAGTGGTCAGTTCGGCGGCATCGCAAAGCAACAGAGGCTGGCCGGTGCGCATCGACATCAACAGCGTCCATGCGCTCACCAGCGGCCCTTGCTCGCGCACGATGTAGGGCGAGGTCTTGACCCCGTACACCCCGTCTTCGGCCAGCACGCCCAGGTAGTTGATAAAGTCGCCAGCGCCCTGAGGGAACTCCACCAGCTGTTGCGCCGGCTGTACCGCAAGCCCTGCGGCCAGGTCGCGGAACAGCTTGCGCAGGATGTGAGGCACATCGATTTGCGCAAGTAATTCGTGGGCCTGGGCCTGGTTGATCACGTGAGGCGTGCTGGGCATGGCTATCTCCGCGGATAAACTGATTTGTCCATTATGGACTTATAATTCTGTTGAGCAATATCCGTGTCAAAAAAGCTACAGCGCTGCCTCCCGGTAAGTTGTGATACGCACTGAATCAATGCATCAGGACTGATACAAATGGGTACATTTAATTGACGCCAGCATTTCGCCACCCTATTATCGCCGCCGATTAGTGGCTCAGTGCCATATAGAGGGATCTAGACATGTGGCGTTTGGAACGTCGGACAAGGCTTGGCCTGCTGTCCGCTTTTTTTTGCCTGGGCGTTGCCGGATTAGCACAAGCTGCCCCCCCGCAGGCGACCCCGGGCATCACCGACCTGATTCGCGACCGCCAGGACCGCCTGCTCGAAGACCAGCAGCGGCGCCTCGAAGAACTCAAAGACCTGCCCGGCAAATCCGCCGCGCCTGCAACGCCGACCACGCCCGTGGATACCCGTTGCTTCCCGATCAAAATCATCGAACTCGCCGGCGCCGATGCGCTGTCCGAAGGTGAGCGTGACGCGCTGATCAAGCCCTATATCGGCCAATGCCTGGGCGTGCCGCAGCTTAATGAAGTGCTCAAGGTCATCACCGACCGTTACTTGGCCAGAGGCTTGGTGACCAGCCGTGCCTACCTGCCACAGCAGGACCTTTCCAGCGGCAACCTCAGGATCCAGGTAGTCGAAGGCAAGCTCGAAAGTTTGAAGGGCGTCGAAGGCAGCGGCATCACCGACCGCCAGTTGGCGATGAGCTTCCCAGGCAAGTCCGGCGAGTTACTCAACCTGCGCGAAATCGAGCAGATGGTCGACCAGCTCAACCGCCTGCCGTCGAACCAGGCGCAGATGGAACTGGCGCCGGGCAGGGCCGTGGGTGGTAGCGACGTTCTGGTCAAAAACACTCCGCAGAAACCGTGGCGTGTCGGCTTGTCGCGCCATAACGGCGGCCAGCGCAGCACCGGCGAGCAACAGTGGGGTGCGAGCCTGGATTGGGACAACCCGCTGGGGTTGGCCGACCAACTTTCGCTGCGCGACGGCCACGATGCGGTGAGCGACCACCAGAAAACTTCACGCAATTCGATGCTCAATTACAGCCTGCCGTTTGGCTGGTGGAACCTCACCTACAGCTACACCGAAAGCGAGTACCGCTCCCAGGCCCAGGCGAAAAACTTCACGTTCAAGCAAACCGGCGACAGCCAAAACCACCAACTGCGCCTGGAGCGTGTGATTCATCGTGACGCGCTGAGCAAAACCTCCCTGAGCACTGGTGTGGCCTACCTGCGCACTAACAACTTCATCGAAGACAGCAAGCTGGCGCTGAGCAGCAATCGCCTCAGCGAAGCCCAGTTCGGTATCAACCATGGCCGCCGCATCGGCGGCTCATTCCTGAACATCGACCTGGGCATGCAAGACGGCATCGGCGCCTTCGATGCCCAAGCCAATCATCACCCCAAGCCCGGTCAGGCCGATGCGCGCTACCGCAAATACACCGCCACGGTGAGCTACTTGTACCCATTTCAGCTGTGGGGCGAGTCGCTGAGCTTCAGCAGCTTGATGACCGGCCAGCACAGTGAAGACGTGTTATTCAGCCCACAACGCATGAGCCTCGGCGGGCAATCGTCGATTCGCGGCTACAAAGACCAGATGCTCGCTGGCGACAGCGGCGGCTACTGGCGCAACGACCTGCGCTGGAGCCGCCCAGTGACCTGGGCCTGGCTGCAGCCGGTGCTCAACGAATACGGCACCAGCCTTGGTTATGACCAGGGCGTGATCAGCCACGGCCGCTACAACGCCGAACAGCATGGGCGCATGAGCAGCAACTCGCTGGAGCTGTTTGCCCGCGGCAAGAACGTCGCGGCGACGGTGACCTTCGCCCACTCTTTGGAACGACCGGCTGCGATCACAGAACGTGAAGCGCCGATCTATTTCCGCCTGGATTTTTTCCTTTAAATTTTTTACCGCCCTCGGGCATCGAGACATGACATGGACGTTCGCCAGTTCGCCTTCCTCGCGCGCCAGCCTTCTGCTGCCGTAAAAAGCCGCTCCCACTTTCTGGGGCTGCCTAAACGTGGGTTAGCGTTGATCCTGGCCAACGCGATGTTCTGGCAGCCGCTGCTGGCCCAGGCCGACGGCATCGTGGTCAGCGCACCGGGCACCACGCTCGGGCAAGCGGGCAATGGCGTGCCCATCGTCAACATCGCCGCGCCAAACGGGAGCGGCCTGTCGCACAACCAATTCCATGACTACAACGTCGGCGCCAACGGTGTCATTCTCAACAACGCCACCGATCGCACCCAGTCCACCCAACTGGGCGGCATCATCGTCGGCAACCCGAACCTGCGCGGCACCGCCGCCAACATCATCCTCAACGAAGTCAACGGCGGCAGCCCCAGCCAACTGCGTGGCTACACCGAAGTGGCGGGGCAGTCGGCCCATGTCATCGTTGCCAACCCGTACGGCATCAGCTGCAACGGTTGCGGCTTTATCAACACCCCACAAGCCACGCTGACCACTGGTAAAGCGGTGATCGAAAACGGCCAGATCAGTCGCTATCAGGTTGACCAAGGCAACGTCGCCATCGAAGGCGCCGGCTTGAACGCCAGCAACGTCGACCAGTTCGAAATCATCACCCGCGCCACCACGATCAACGCGCAGATTCAGGCGAAAAAACTCACCATCGTCGCCGGTCGCAACGACGTCGACGCACGCACCCTCAACGCCACTGCGCGGGCGGCAGATGGCAGCCAGGCGCCAGACCTGGCGATTGACTCCTCGGCGCTCGGCGGCATGTACGTGGGCGCGGTCAAGCTGATCGGCACCGAGGCCGGTGTGGGCGTGAAGCTGTCGGGCGATATGGTCGCCGGCGGTGATATCCAGATTGATGCGGCGGGCCATGTGGTGATGGGCCAGACCACCGCAGGCACTGCTGTCGCTGTCAAAGCGGTCAGCCTGGAAGCCAAGGGGGCCGTGTACGCCGGTACTGATCTGTCGGTAAAAACTCAAGGCGCACTGACCAGCCAACAAACCCTGGCTGCCAAGGACAGTATCGCACTGGACGCCGGTGGCCGATTGACCAACAGCGGGATCATCGAAGCAGGCGTCAACACCGATAACAGCCGCAATGCCCAGGGCGATTTGCGCTTGACTGCGCAGGCCATCGACAACACCGGCAAGACCGTGATCGCCAGCCGCGACCTCAGCGTCAACACCGGTGAACTCGCCAACCAGGGCGGCACCCTGAGTACCCAACGCTATGCGCAATTAACTGCGACAAACGTGGACAATCAGAACCAAGGCCGGATCCTTAGCGCTGGCAGCTTGGGCTTGAACGCCAGTCAGTTGCTCAACAGCCAGGGCGGCCTGGTGACCAGCACCGGGCCGCTGACGGCCACGGTCGGCCAGTTGGCCAACCGCAACGGAGAGCTGTCGAGTCTTGGCCAGGCCAGCTTGCAAGTGGCAACGCTGGATAACGTCGCCGGCCTGGTGTCGGCCGGCCAAACCTTGAGTGTGAAGGCGAGCGGTGCCATCAATAGTCAGGGCGGGCGAATCGCTGCACGCCAAGCCGTGCAATTGCAGGCCGCTTCACTGGACAACAGCCAAAAGGGCGTGCTCACCAGCCAAGGCACGCTGGGTGTTGAACTCAGTGGCACCCTGGCCAACCAGCAGCAGGGACGGATCGAGTCCACCGGTGGTGCGCAGTTCAAGGTGGGTGCGTTGGATAACCAGCAGGGCGGTGTGCTCACCAGCAGCCAGACCCTGGACCTGACGGCAGGTGCGGTCAATAACAGTGGCGCAGGCCAGATCGCCAGTGCCCAGGGCTTGAACGCGAATCTCGGCAGCCTTGATCAACAGGACGGCGGCCGCTTTTACAGCAACACCGACCTGAACCTCAACCTCAACCAGGGCCATTTGGATAATCGCAGCGGGCTGATCAATGCCACCGGGCAATTGACCCTCGACAACCTCAACAGCGTAGACAACCGCCAGGGCGAAATCTCCAGTGCGCGGGCCTTTACCGTTGCGGCGCGTACCGTCGATAACGCTGCCGGCAAGTTGCTCAGCGACCAGGGGCTGACCCTTCAGATTGCGCAGACCTTGAATAACAGTGCGGGATTGATTGCAGCTACCGGCTTGCAGATCGATGTCGCCAACCTGGTCAATGACCAGAACGGCAGCGTGAGCAGTCGCGGTACGCTGAACGCCCGTGTGGCGGGCATGCTGGATAACCGTGGCGGTAGTCTCAGCGGCGCCGGTGCAAGCCAACTCAGTGTGGGCAACCTGAACAATGGCGGTGGTCGTCTGTCCAGCCAAGCCAGTTTGAGCCTGGACCTCAATCGCGGTCATCTGGATAACCAGGGCGGCGTGATCAGCGCGCCCGGTCAGTTGTTGCTGAACCACTTCAACAGCGTCGATAACCGCAACGGAGAAATCTCCAGCGCCACCGGCTTCACGCTGCAAGCTGACACTTTGGATAACCGCAGTGGCAAGGTCTTGAGTGAGCAGTCGCTGACCCTGGCCGTTGCTCAGGCCTTGAGCAATGCGGCAGGTCGGGTGAGTGCGGCGTCGTTGCAGGTGCAAGCTGGCAGTCTCGACAACAGCAGCGGCCACTTAGTGGCTCGCGACAGCTTGAATCTGGGCGTTGGTGCAGCACTGCTCAACCACAGCGGGGAGATCCTGAGCCGTGATGTACGGCTCACGGCAGGTACGTTGGATAATGCCCAAGGTCGGGTGCAGGGCGACAATCTGCTGAAGATCGACGGCGGCGCACTGAGCAATCGCAATGGCACGCTTGCCAGCGGCCAAACCCTGGAACTGACCGCCGGCAGCCTGGACAACAGCCTTGGTAAACTCACCAGCAACGCCGTACTGACCGCTGCGATCGCCGGCAACCTACTTAACCAGAGCGGGCTGTTTACCGCCGGCGCGAACCTCCAACTGAGCAGCGCCGACCTTAGCAATCAGAGCGGCCAGCTAAGCGCCGGCGGAACTCTGCAACTGCGTGCCGGGCTGGTGGATAACAGCGCGGGCGGGCGCATCAATGGCAAGGCCCTGAGCGCCAGCGTGACCGGCCTGGACCAGCACAATGATGGCCGCCTCTACAGTCAGGGCGATGTGAGCCTGGACCTTAACCGTGGCCATTTGAATAACCAGGGTGGCGTGATCAACGCGCCCGGCTCGCTACTCTTGAGCAACCTCAGCAGCGTCGACAACCAAGCTGGGGAAATCTCCAGCGCCACCGGTTTCAGCCTGCAAGCGGACAGCCTGGATAACACCCGCGGCAAAGTGTTGAGCGAGCAAGCACTGACCCTGCGTATCGCCCGTGCACTGGAGAACGCCAAAGGCCTGGTCTCGGCCGCAAGCCTGGACGCCCGCACCGCAAGCCTGAGCAACCAGGACGGCACACTGCGTGCCCGTGATGGCTTTAACGTGAGCGTCGACGGCCTGCTGGACAACCGCAGCGGCAAGTTGCTGGCCAGTGATCTTTCGTTGGCGGCAGGCGGTCTGGACAACAACAACGGTCAGGCTCAAGGCGACCACACCCTGGCGATCAACAGCGGGGCGCTGACCAATCAGCACGGCACCCTGGCAGCGGGCAGCCACTTCACGCTCACTGCAGCGAGCCTGGATAACACCGAAGGTAAGCTCACCAGCGACGGCGCTTTGACCGCCGCAATTTCCGGGCACTTGCTTAACCAGGCCGGCCTGTTGGCGGCCACTGGCAACCTCAGCCTGAACCTGGGCAGCCTCGATAACCAACGCCAGGGACGCATCAGCAGCAAAGCCGACCTGACCCTGGCCGGCAACACCCTCGATAACCGCGCCGGCAACCTCGGGGCGGTCGGTGTGTTGAAACTCAACGCAACCACCCTGGATAACCGCCAGGGCAGCGTGTACGCGAACAATCAGCTCCACCTGTTGCTGGGCGGTGCCCTGAACAACCAACAAGGGACCTTGCGCGGTGACGCCAAGCTGGACCTGAAAGCCGGCCAGGTGGACAACAGCGATGGCGGGCGCATCAGCAGTGGCCAGTCGCTGAGCGCCAGCGTGACTGGGCTGGATCAGCACAATGACGGCCGGCTGTTCGGCCAGGGCGATGTGAGCCTGGACCTCAATCGCGGCCACCTGAACAATCAGGGCGGTGCCATCACCGCACCGGGTCAGTTGCTTCTGAGCAACCTCAACAGCGTCGCCAACCAAGGGGGTGAAATCTCCAGCAGTCGTGCGTTTACTCTGGTTGCCGAGACACTGGACAACACCAACGCCAAGGTCCTCAGTGAACAGGCGCTGACCCTGCGCATTGCCCGCGCGCTGGACAACACCAAGGGCCTGGTATCAGCCAAGGCGCTGGAACTGCATGCCGGTAGCCTGAGTAACCTGGGTGGCGCGGTCAGTGCCACCGAAGGCGTAGCGCTGCAGGTCGACGGTGCGCTGGATAACCGCAATGGCAAGCTGCTCGCGCGCACCGCCTCGGTCAATGCAGGCTCCCTGGACAATCGCCAAGGCTTGCTCCAGGGCGATGCCACGCTGAACCTCAACAGCCTGGGCGCCGTGGATAACCGTCAGGGCACGCTGTTTGGTGCGCAAACGTTCGACATCGCCGCCGCGAGCCTGGATAACAGCGGCGGCAAGTTGACCAGTGATGCTCGATTAACGGCGCGCATTGTCGGGCAGTTGCTCAACCAGACCGGTCAGTTAACAGCGGGTGCCAACCTGCAACTGGCTGCTGCCAGCCTCGACAACAGCGCCAAGGGCAGCCTCTATGCCAAGGACCATTTGCAGCTCTCGGTCAGCGGCGAGTTGAACAATGCCCAAGGCACGCTCAACAGCGACGGCACTTTCGCTCTCACCGCAGGGCAGGTAGACAACAGCGCTGGCGGGCGCATCACCAGCCAGCAGCAACTCACCGCATCCGTTACCGGCCTTGACCAACACGGCGATGGGCGCCTCTACAGCCAGGCGGGCGTAAGCCTGGACCTGAATCACGGCTACCTGAACAACCAAGGCGGCTTGATCCATGCTCCGGGCGCGTTACTGCTGAGTAACCTTGCCAGCGTGGATAACCAGGGCGGGGAAATGTCCAGCACCCAGGCGCTGACGTTCACCGCCGATAACCTGGATAACCGTCGCGGCAAGTTGCTCAGTGAACAAGGGCTGGTGGTGCGTATCAGCAAGGCCCTGGACAATACCAAGGGCCTGGTTTCCGCCACCGGGCTGGATCTGCGGGCGAACAGCCTGGTGAATGCCGAAGGCGCCCTCAAGGTTCGCGACGGCCTGGCCGCGTACGTCGAATCGGCACTGGACAACCAGCAAGGCGAAATCCTCGGCGCCACCACCACCCTGGCTGGCGCGTCACTGGATAACAGCCATGGCCTGATCCAGGGTGACAAGCTGCTCACCCTTGATCACTCGGGCGCTGTATCTAACCGCAATGGCCGCCTTGTCACGGGCCACGCGTTGAACTTGACGGCTGCGAGCCTGGACAACACCCAGGGCACACTCACCAGCGACGGCACCCTGAACGCCTTGATCAGCGGGCAGTTGTTCAACCAGGCCGGGTTATTTGCCGCCAGCAGCCAATTGCAATTAACCGCCGCCAGCCTGGATAACCAGGCCAAAGGCCGTCTAACCGGCAAGAGCGACCTGAGCCTGACCGTCGGCCAATTCGACAACCGCGGCGGCAGCGTAGTGGCGACGCAGCAGCTGCAGCTTAATGGCACGACGCTGGATAACCGCGGCGGCGGCCTGCTCAACTCGGGCAAGGCCATGACCCTCGCGGTGGACGCCCTGGACAACCGCGCCGGGGAAGTCTCCAGCGTCACCGACCTGACGCTCACCGGCAGCCAGTTTGACAACAGCGCGGGCGGCCACTTGCTGGCCAACGGCGAGATGCAACTGACCTTGCAGCGCCTGGACAACCAACTCAAAGGCATCATTTCCGGGCAGCGATCGATCAGCCTGAACGCCGCGCAACTGGATAACAGCGGCGAGGGCAGCCTGTACGCCAAGGGCAACCTGTCCATGGCATTGAGCGGTTACCTGAACAACCAGCAAGGTGCTCTTCGCAGCGACGGCGGCTTGAGCGTACACGCGGCCAGCCTCAACAATGACCGCGGGCGCATCAGCAGTGCCGCGCCATTGGTACTGGCAACCACAGATGCAATCAGCAACCAAAAGGGCGAGTTGCTCAGTGCCGTCGCCTTGACCTTGACCAGTGCCAGCCTCGACAACCAGGGTGGCAAGATCATCGGTGACGGTGCCGTGCAGGTCACCACCGGCGCCTTCAACAACCAGCAAAGCGGACGCCTCACCAGCGCCGACCGCCTCGACCTGGCAGCCGGGCAGGTGGACAACCGCGGATAGGGCCGCATCGCCAGCTCCAGAGCCCTCACCGCTAGCCTCTCCGGTCTCGACCAACGGAACGGCGGCGAGCTTTACAGCCTCAGCGCCCTGACCCTGGACATGAACAAGGGCCATCTGAACAACGCCGGTGGCTTGATCAATGCGCCTGGCCCGTTGGTGCTCAAGAACCTGTCGAGTGTCGCCAACCAGGGCGGCGAGATCTCCAGCAAACAAGCCTTCAGCCTGGCGGCACAAAGCCTGGATAACACCGGGGGCAAACTGCTGAGTGACCAGGCCCTGAGCCTCAAGATCGAGCAGGCGCTGACCAACCTCAAAGGCCAGATTTCAGCGGCCGGGCTCACGGCGCAAGCGGCGAGCCTGGATAACAGCGATGGGGAGTTCAGCAGTACCAGGGACCTGACCCTGACGTTGGCCGGTGAGTTGCTGAACGTCGACGGCGAAGTTTCCAGCGCTGGCGCCAGCGTGGTCAACGCCATCACCTTGAACAACCGCAATGGTCAGGTCATGGGCGATGTGAGCCTCGACCTCACGACTCTGGGCGCGTTGACCAACCAGGGCGGTACCGTGGGCGCCGGCCAGCGCTTGCAGGTCGCTTCGGCGAGCCTGGACAACAGCCAGGCCGGTAGCCTGGTCAGCGACGGCAGCCTGACAGTGGACGTTGCCGGCTTGTTGGACAACCAGGCCAAAGGCAGTGTGTTGGCCAAAGGGATCGTGGATATTCAGGCGGCAAGCCTGGATAACCGTGGCGGGCGTGTTTCCGGGCAAAACCTGCTGACCGTTCGCGGCAACAGCCTGGATAACCGCACTGGCGTGATCCGCGCCAATCAGGACTTGAACCTGCACCTCGGCCAGTTGGACAACCGTGAGGGCGTGCTCAACAGCAAGCAGGCCCTGGGCGTTACCGGCCAGTCGCTGAGCAACCAAGGCGGCTTGATCAGCGCCGTGGGGCCGGTGCATTTGAGCCTGGATAACGTCAATAACGGCAAAGGCCGTATCGCCAGTCAGAGCGACCTGGACGCCACCCTCGGCGTGTTGAACCAGCAAGGTGGCGAGCTGGTTGCCCAAGGCAATCTGACCCTTCGCGGCACCACCCTCGATAACCGCGACGGCGGTTTGGTAGGGGCCACAAAAGCGCTGAAACTCAAGGTCGACAGCGTGGATAACCGCGCCGGTGAAATCTCCAGCCAGATAGACGCCGAACTCAGCGGCCAGTCCCTGGACAACAGCGGCGGCAAGCTGCTGGCCGGGACCACCCTCCAATTGACCGTGGCCCAAGTGATCAACCAGGCCAAGGGGCTGGTGTTCGCCCAAGAGGCGCGGTTTACCGGTACGCGTCTGGACAACGCCCAAGGCACCTTTGCCAGCCAACGTGCGCTGACAATTCAGCTGGCAGCGGGGCTGGACAACCCCCACGGCAGTCGCAGCAGCGAAGGCACCCTGATGCTGGGTGGTCAACGCATCGACAACGCCGGCGGCAGTATTTCCAGCGCCGGCACATTGGGCATCACCAGCGCCAGTGATTTGCTCAACCAGGGCGGTATCGTCGAAACCGCCCAAGGCCTAATGCTGACTAGCACCCGCCTTGACAACAGTCAGCAGGGCCTGATCAAAAGCCAGG
>Ga0105854_1001055_pt1 | contig 11487 bp, 10 predicted proteins | sample OrgsoiDNA_201058_FD_89679 | JGI IMG/M metagenome (GOLD analysis project Ga0105854, IMG submission 89679) | Permafrost soil microbial communities from the Arctic, to analyse light accelerated degradation of dissolved organic matter (DOM) -... | ecosystem: Environmental > Terrestrial > Soil >... | reverse complement strand
TACGACTACGACATCGAGACCGGGGAGGTTGCGAACCGGCGGGTGTTTGCATCGGCGCGGGACATGGCGGGCACGTTCGATGGCGCGACAGTTGATGCCGAGGGCTATGTGTGGTCGGCGCTTGTCTTCGGGGGTCGGGTCTTACGAATCTCACCGGACGGCAAGCTTGATCGCGTCGTGGAATTCCCCGTACGCAACCTGACAAGCGTGATGTTCGGCGGTCCGAATCTGGATATTTTGTTTGTCACGACCATGGGCCGGCCGATGTGGGGCATTCCTCAGAAGGAGCGTGACAAGGGTGGGTTGTTCGCGATCACCGGGCTGGGCGCAAAAGGTTTGCCCGAGCCCAGGTTCGCAGGATAGGGGCGGCAGTGTGCGCTTAAGCGGGCACAACAACCGTCCCTGGCAAAATCAATACGCTGCCCAATGCCCGCGCTCCCATACCCACTGATTTCCCGCCCATCTGTAGTGTCCTTTCACCCAGTGATAACCCGGAGCCGGTTGTGCCGGCACGACTTCAACAAGCGGCTCCGGCCGCGGTGGGCGTGCGGGTTCTACCACGCAAGCGGTGAGCATGATGCTAAGGAGTGCAATGCTTATGACATGTTTCATTTTAGTTTCTCCCTGATGAAGTTAAATACGTGACTGCTTGTCAGTCGTTGTGCTGCTAAGTCCGCAGCAACCGGCTGGACATCGGACTAGCGGTCTTCTGCGTAAAAAGAGTTGCCCTGACGTGAACCGGATCGAGGCCGAACGCTTCTCCGGCCGCAGACGCAATCAGGCTGTCGAGCCCGAGCGTGGGCCGCAAATCCCGGCCCTGATACAGCGCCGACGGCGCCAATCCCGGCCAGTCCGCCAGAACCCGGCCGCCTTGCACGGCGCCGCCCAGCAGCATCGCGGCTGACGCCGTGCCGTGATCCGTGCCGCCCGTTCCATTCGCCGTTGCCATGCGCCCGAACTCGGTTGCAACCAGGACGGTCGTGTTTGCCCAATGCTCGCCGAGACCATCGCGCATGGACGCCATCATGGTGTCGAGCGCCTTCAGTTGCGCGCCCAGCCGCTGGTTCTGCGCGCTATGCGTATCCCATCCACCGGTCTCGATCATCGCAATGCGCGGGCCGTCGCTACGGCCGAGGAAGCTCGCGGCGAGCTTGCCGAGGCTTGCGGGGTCCTGACGCGCACCGGCGTCAGCGGCGAGGCCGCGAGCGTCCATCGCGGAACTCCAGAGCGCGTGAAGCTGAGGGTCGCCGGAATAGAGTTGCGAGACGCGCATCAACAGATCGTCAGGCGCCTGCGGCAGCGCGGATGGTGCGTACGACGTCACCTCGGCATGGCCGCGCAGCGCCAGCGGCACGGTGGGCGCGAGCGCGATCGCGTTGGCCTTGGAGGCGGGCAACATCGAGACCAGCCGGTTGAGCCAGCCATCCTTCATCTGGTAGGGCGATGTTCCGCCGGTTTCGAGCACGTTCTGGCCGTCGAAATGCGAGCGATCGCGGTACGGCGATGCAACCGCATGCACGAATAGCGCTTGCTGAGCGGCGTACATCTTCGCCGTCTCGACAAGCGACGGATGCAGCGCGAACGTACCGTCAAGCTTCGTGGCTGTAGACGGGTCAATCGCAAGCGCTCCGCGCAGGCTTGCATAAGCGGGATCGGCATAGGGTATGACGATGTTGAGACCATCGGCGGCGCCACGCTGGATCACAAAAACAAACCGCCGGTCCGATTCCACCGAAGCGAACGCCATGCGTGACCCAATCAGCATCGCACCGACGCCTGCACCGGCGCACCACAAGAAATTCCGACGCGTGGTCATCTTGTTATCTCCTTTGGAAATCGGGGGAAACCAGCAGCAGCGCGAGCGCGGTCGGCGCACTTTCCGCACGCGATAGTTCGGATGCCGTAGCATTGCTCAGCGAACCCGCAAGCAACTGGTTGCCGAGTGTGCGCGCATCAAGCGTATCGCCGACGCGTGACGCAAAACGCTGCGCTAGCTCCACCCGGCGCACGAGTGCATCGGGTGCCGCCCAGCTTGCGGCGATGTCGTCGTAGCCTGCGGGCGACCCCGGCCGCCACACGGGCTGGCCGAGCTGCGTCAGCAAGGGCGCAATCTGCGTGTTGCCGAGATTGTTGAAGCCCAACCCCCGTAACGACGACACCGTCCAGTCCCACGGCGTCTTGAACTTCGCGTCGACAGGCGCCCACGCTTCGGGTGAATCGATCAACACCTGGTACACGCTGGGCAAATCACCGTTCGTCGCGTTGAACACGCCGGCAAGGCGATCGACCAGCGCGGGCGCCGGGGTATCGGAGACAAAATGGCGGGCGAGCTTGCCCGCAATGTGCTGCGCAGTCGCGGGCGAGGCAGCCAGATTGTGCAGCACGGCGAGTGCTTGCTGCTCTGCAGGCTGATCGTATTGCCGGTTCATGATCGTGCGTGTCCCCGGCTCGTGCAGCGGCTGACGAAACACGAATTGTCCAGGCGCGGCAGCGTCATTACGCCGGGCGCCTGCGCCCATGCCGCCGCCCATTGCGCCGATGCTCCAACCCGTCAGCGCGCGGGCGAACTCAGTGACATCGTTTTGGTCGTAGCCGCTGCGCACGCCAAGGGTATGCAGCTCCATGATCTCGCGGGCCAGGTTCTCGTTCAGGCCTGGTTTGCGGTCAGGATGCCTTGCAGCGGCGCGTTCCGCGGCGGGGCTATCGGGGCCGACCGAGCGCGCCTGATCGAGGAAAATCTGCATGGCTGGATGACGTTCGACCGCAACCAGCATGTCTTCGAATCGGCCAAGCACATGAGGGCGGATGGCTTCAGCTTCGAACGATCCGGCAAGCATGGCCACAGGCGGTCTTTCCACCGATACCGCGAAATGGTTCGACCAGAAAACCACCAGCCGCTCGACAAAAGGCGTGGGCGTTTGCAGCGCGCTCACGAACCGCGCGTTGACCGCTGAGCGATAGATATCGCGGAGTTTTTCGTTATAGGACTTGCGTACCGCCTGCTTGTCGTCGGCGCCGGCGTTGCGGATGGCGTTCTGGCGATCGGCGAATTCGGCTGCGAGCGCACTGCTTGAAGGTTGGTCTCCTAACGCTGGCGGCACCGCCTGATAGCTTGCGCCGGAGAGCTGGCTCTTGAGCCAGCCCTTTGGATCGGACGGCGCCGCTTCGCCCGCACGGGCACCGAGTCCGAAGCGATTCAGCGCGATCGCGGCGGGGGTCACGGATGTAACGGATGCACCTGATGTCACGTCAGCCATGGCTGTTCCCACGAATCGAGTTGCTATGTAGCTTGAACGGTGGGACCGCGTGAATCCGTCGGTGTCCAGCAGGTTTATTTTTTGGGCGGGGCTCCGACGTGCAGCGGGCCATGGCGCTCCAGTGCATCGACAAGCTTGAGCCGTTCATCGGGCGTCAGCGTGGCGGCGAAGTCAGCCACCGTTGCTTCGACCCGCGCACGCACCGCAACGTCGGCCTCGCGCGTGCGGGCGAGCGCTGCGTCAAGCGTGGCGCGATCGAATTGCGGCGCGGCGAGCGCCTGCACGACATCGAGTCGACCCGAGCGCGCGCCGATGATCTCCTGCAGGCTCTCACGGCGTGTCTGCCGCAGCGCCTCGCGCAACTGGTCCTGACGTTCCGAAGGCAATTCAGCCGCAGCGAAGCGCAAGCCGCGTTGCTGTGCGACCACCTCAGCTTTTTGCTTTGCCACCCATCGATACGTCCCGCCCGCTATCACTCCGAGCACGAAGATGTTGAGCACCAGTGACACGATCAGCAGTGTCTTGAGCCGGGTTGTCGGCATGGTCATTGGTCGCTCCAGTCGGCCGTCGCGCTGCTAAATACGGTGCTTTCACCGGTTTGATCGAAGAGGCTCGGCGGATTCGCCGACGCGTTGTAGATAGATCCGGTCAACGAAATGGCCAGCACGCCCGCCGCGATTCCCGCCACACCCACGCCCACGAGACCCGCGCCCGAGAGCCACCAGTGCGGCCGTTTCCACGCAGGTTCCGGACGTGGCGGCGCCAACGGTGCGGACGCCAGGATGCGCCGGACCAGATCCGATTCGGGCGCGGCAACGCTGTGCCTCGACAGCACGAGGTCGAGCGATCGGGCGTCGGCGAGCGCTGCCAGTACGGCCGGGTCACGTTCAGCGAGCAGCGCTTTGGCTTCGGCGCGTTCGGCGGCCGGCCAGTGTTCCGGCATGGCGCCATAAGCCTCGGTGAGGCGGCGAAAACGTTCGGGGGTCATCGGCGTTCCTTTCCAAAGACATGCTCGCCGCGTTCGCCGGCAAGACGGCTGCGCAATGTGCGGCGTGCGCGCGCGAGCAGGCTTTCCAGCGCTTCGACGCTAATGCCCATCAAAGCCGCTGCCTCGATATTCGGCAGTTCCTGGTAGTACTGCAATACCAGCGCCTCGCGCTGGCGTGCCGGCAATTCGGCAAGCGCGGCCGCAATGCGCTCACTGCGCGCGGACTCGTCGAGTTGGTCTTCCGGCAGCGGCGCCTGGTCGACAGGTTCGGACGCGTCGTCATCGCAGATGACATCCTGACGGCGCCGCAAGCGGTCATAACACAGGTTGAGCGCCACGCGGTGCAGCCAGGTGTCAAAGCGCGCCTGGCCACGCTGCCACCGCGACGCCTGCTTCCAGATCCGTACGAACGCTTCCTGTGCCACGTCGCTGGCCTCGTCACGGTCTCCCAGCATCCGGGTCGCGAGCGCGAGCAGCCGCGGCAGTTTGCGCGCAACCATCTCGCGAACCGCTCCGGGTTCCCTGCCATCGATACGGGCTAGCAACTCCGCGTCCGGGTCTTCTTCGTTCAATGTGGTTGGTCTCGCTGCACATGTTCAACAGCCTGCGCCGGGTTGGTCTGCGGCCCGGCGCGCCAGCGTGGGAAATGCTTAGTACACGACGACCGCCGGCCGATAATAAGCCGGTCGCGCGGGATAAACGACACACGCAGAAAGCGCTGCGGCCGCAAATGCAATGGCGACTAGAGTTCTAAGCATGACTGTCTGCCTTTTACCCTGGAGGTGACGGAACGACAGTGAACGTAGGCGGGCCGATTCAGCGTGCCCAGTGACCTTCGATCCAGCGCCAGTTCGGTCCGCGTTGCACCCAGTGCCCCGGCACCCAATGTGCGCCAACCCTTACCGGCCGCCAGTGGCCCGGCACCCATTCATAGCCGCGGCCAGCCCAGCGCCAGTGGCCACCATCCCACACATAACCGGGACGCCCCGTGGGAACGACTTCCGTGCGCATCGGCGGCGGTGTCGACGGGGCGATGATCACCTCTTGCGCGAATGCCGACACGCTGGACAGCGTGGCGAGGGCGGTAACGACGGCCAAAACGGCCTTTATTGCGAACGTGGGCGAAGCCCGTTTTTTTAGTGTTTTCATAACGGTTCCCTGGAGTAGAAAAGACGCTCGATGCAGGTGCTGTCGAGTGCTTAAACGCGGGCTCCCTGGAAATCCGTCGCACGATTTCGATTTTTTTCACGCGGACTGAAACAGGGCGAGATGCCGTGATGCGCTCGCCAGTAAAAAATGGCTACGCGCGCCGCTTTCCCTTATCCCTTGGCATTCGGTTCCGATTCCACACCCTTCCCAGTTGCGAAATTCGGCAAATCTTCTGACAAATGGTGAAAACTTTCCTAAAGTATTGTGTTGGCTTACCGTAATCTATAGGTAATTAACAATTACATTTAGGTAACATCCGCTGGCGCTCAACCGCATGTCGACCCGCACGCGAATGAGCGAATTAGGGCTCGGATTTAAAGCCACGATTCAAAGCCTGTTAACAGCGACTTCAACGAACGAGTTAAACGGCTTTTTTCCCGACTCGTGTCACAAAAGTGCCATCGCATGTGAAGGCTGGATGTTGATCAGCCCAACCCGGAGATAAACCAAGGGAGTGCCAGTTTCTATGTCTGACGCAATCAAGTCCGCGGGACAATCTCTAATCAACGGCTCGACAGGCAAAAATACCGACGTCCCCGCGCTTGTCGCGGCTATCGTCAACGCACGCGTTGCCGGACTAAACGCGGCTAACGCGGCAAAACAGAAGACCAGCACCTCGCAACTGACCGCTGTCGGTTCGTTGAAATCGGTCATGTCGCTGTTACAAAGTTCGCTGGCGTCGCTGTCCGATGGCACCGCGTTGTCCGCTGTCACAGCCAAGGCCGACGGAAAGGGCTTGACGGCTGTTGCAGGCAAGGGCGCCACGACGGGCAGCTATGCGATCCAGGTCACCAACATCGCGACATCGCAAAGTATCACCTCAGGCGCGTTCGGCGCCAAGGAAGCGCTCGGTACCGGCACGCTGAAACTCTCGGTGGGCGGCTCGGACGTTTCGATCAAGATCGACTCATCGAATAACACGCTGACCGGCATTGCAGCCGCGATCAATTCCGCCTCCGGCAATCCCGGCGTGAGCGCGACGGTGATCACCGGCACCGACGGCACGCATCTCGTGCTGCACTCGTCCACCACGGGCGTGGCGAACGGTATCTCGGTGGAGGCCACGCCGACTGGCTCGGGCGACAACTCCGGGTTATCGAAGCTCAACGTCAGTTCGTCCACCTCGACCGTCGATCCTTCGGACCCTAGCAAGACCGTGGCGCCGTACACGACCATCGGGACATCGGCAAACTGGAAGCAAACCGCAGCCGGCAAGGACGCGTTGCTGACGGTGGCCGGCACGGAGGTCAGCAGCCCGAGCAACAGCGTGACATCGGCTATTGCGGGGTTGTCGATCAACCTGACTTCCGAGTCCGTTGGCACGACCCAGACGTTGAGCGTCACCGCCGACACGACCGCCCAGCAAACGTCGATCAAGGCCTTCGTCACCGCCTATAACAACTTCGTCAACATGGCGACGTCGCTGACTTCTTTCGACAAGTCGCAACCCAAGGGCTCGCAGGGCGGTCCGTTGCTCGGCGACTCGATGATGAACACGGTCAGGAACGCGCTTGCAACCGTGATCAGCAAGGGCGTCCCGACCGCGGCGGGCGGGGACAAGGGAATGGCGAACCTGGGGACGATCGGTATCACGCTGCAAGAGGGCGGCACGTTGAAGATAGACGACACCGCGTTGAATGCGGCGCTGACCAACAAGCCCGGCACGGTGAATGCGTTGTTCAATTCGAGTTCCGGCCTCGGCGCGGGGATGAACAAAACCCTCACGACTTTTCTCAAGAAAGATGGCCTGCTCGATACGAGGACAACGTCGCTCAACAAGGACCTCGACAATATCAAGGTCCAGGGCACGAAGCTGGATGCGTTCGCCACGCAACTGACGAACAGCTACAACGCGCAGTTCACTGCACTCAACACGCTGATGGCGCATATGAGCAGCAATGCGAGCTACCTGACCGCGTTGTTCGGCGGGGCCAACAGTGCCGGTGCACTGGCCGGAAACAAGGGTTGATCAGGAACGCATCACGCGATGAATGACAGTAAAAGAACCGGGGCCTGCTGTCAGGTGGCGCGACGACAGTCCGGGACAAGAGAAGGGCGGTGACCAATCCCATAGTCTGATGGTCTATGCTATGTCCAGCAAAACAACATTCGATCATCATGAAGATGCCGGAATTTGTCCGAGCTGGAGTTGCACTATTCGTCCTCGTTGCAGCCGGGACAACGTTCGCCGGACCCGTCGGCGAGATGCATCGCGTAACTGCCGATCCCACCGCAAGCCTGCGCGACGCCCAGCAACGCACGGAGCTTCGGGTCACCGTGTGGTACCCGGCCGTAGCCGATGCTGTCGAACGTGACATCGTCGTTGGCGCTCCCGGCGAAGCGATCTTCAGAGTCGGGTCCGTGGCTCCCGACGCAGCGTTCGCCTCCGACACCGAGCGCCGCCCCGTGATCCTTTTCTCTCATGGCTACGGCGGCACGGCCCGGCTCATGGGCTGGTTCGGTATTGCCATGGCGCGCGATGGGTACATCGTGATCTCGGTGGATCATCCCGGCAACAATGGCTTGGACACCATGACGCCCGCGGGCGCCGCCCTGTGGTGGGACCGGGCGGAGGATCTGCGTCTCGCGCTGAAGGCGGTGGCAGAGGATCCCGTTATCGGTCCGCATATGGACTTGTCGCGAGTCGGCGCCGCGGGTTTTTCAGCCGGCGGTTTCACTGCACTCGTGGCGACAGGCGCCCGGGTTGATCGCGCGCATTTCGCGCGGTTTTGCGATGCGAACCCGGACGATGGCGTCTGCCGTCCGCAACCGGAATCCAACTTCACGGCGCAGGATTATGCGGATCTGTTCAAGCGTCCTGACATCCAGGCGGAACTATCGCGTGCGGCCGATGACCACAGCATCAAGGAAGTGCGCGCTGCGTTCGTCATGGCGCCGGCCCTGGTGCAGGCGCTGCAACCCTCCAGCCTGGAACACTTGTCCAAACCGGTCGAGATCATGCTGGGCGATCTCGACACAACCGCGCCTCCCGCGACGAATGGACTTGCCGCAGTCCGAATGATCCCGAACGCTTCGCTTACAGAGCTGTCGGGTGTTGGCCACCTCGATTTCCTGTCGACTTGTACCAAGCTGGGACTAGCCAAGGTTCCGATCTGCAAAACGCGCGTTCCGCAAGACGATACGCATGCGCGGGCGATCAAGGCGGCTGAAGTTTTCTTCGATCGACAGCTAGGCGTGATGCACTGATCGGGATTCTTGCAGCCACGAGCTAGCTGGCTTGCAGTGGTGAACGAGGTCAATCTTCGGCAGCGAAAACTATCCGCTACGTCCGGCACATTTTCACGCTTCTCCAAGGCGCGCGTTGTCGCTGTACAGATCGTTAAATGTTGTCAGATCGAGGGCTGCTTTATTTCCTTTCGGCGCGAATGCGGAGACACTGGCATCACCCTTCCGAGGGTGTGTCCCGCGACGAAGGTGATCCTCGTCGTGCTTGAGTCCCATCCCACCCGGGTGGGACTTTTTTTTAACGGTGCCGGTCATGCCAAGCGCGCTAATTACTAGCGGGCAAGCGCATCGGCTAGCGGCTTGTAAAAGCCTGGCTACGGCGGAACAGATCACGCGCGATGGAACAGAAGAGCGCCGTGGTCTGCCCTTCGTCCTGAAGGCGGCGGCTCATGATGATGGGTGACGTGGGGCCGGGTTCGGGCAGGTGCCGGTAGACGACGCCATGCACCCTTAAACCATCGACGCTCTCCGGTACAAGCGACACACCCACTCGCGCAGCCACGAGTCCAAGCGCTGTCTGCAACTCCCGCACTTCGTGTACGGCGGCAGGTTCAAGCGCATGATCGCGCAGTGCCGATAACTGCTGGTCCGCATAACTCGGACGCGGCGAACTCGGATACACAATCAGCGTCTCGCGGGCCATATCCTCCAGCGTCAACTCCACCGAAGCATCCGCTAACGGATGATCTTCCGGCAGCGCGGCAATCATCCGTTCCTCGACCAGTACCTCGCGCGTCAGTTGCACATCGTCGAAACGCAGTCGTCCAAAGCCGACATCAATTCGTCCGCCCTTTAATGCGCCGAGTTGTTCCAGCGTAAACATCTCGATCAACGACAATTCGATCTGCGGTGCGGCCTCGCGAAATGCACGGATGACCTGCGGCAGCGCGCCATAAAGAGTGGACGGCACGAAGCCGATCACAATGCGTTCCGCCAGTTGCGCGAGCCTGCGTGTGAGCGGCACGAGCTCATCGCTTTCATCGATCAGGCGCTTTGCCTGCGCATAGAAAACGCGACCCGCTTCGGTCAGTCGCAAAGGCCGCGAACCGTGTTCGAAGAGCGGCAAGCCGACGCTTTCTTCGATCTGCTGGATCTGCCGGCTAAGCGGCGGCTGCGTCATGTGCAGACGGCCGGCCGCGCGCGTGATGTTCATTTCTTCGGCTACCGCAATGAAATAGCGGAGTTGTCGCAGCTCCATGCAGACCTCAAACGGTTAAAGATCCAGCGGGTTTGCCGATACGTCCGAATTTCTCCGAAGGACGGGCACAGAAGATTGCAATGGAAGATGTCAGGCACCCGCGTTTCACAGGCGCGCCGGCCGTGATTGTGGCATGGGGAATGAGCGAACCGGCAAACAAGGCGTTTGCCGGCATGGACCCGCGTCTGGGCGCGCAGTGCATTCGGGATCTGAAGCGCAGGGCGCTCGCTGACCGAGGTCGCTAGCCAACGCTGCGATCATCGGTCCTTGGCGGCTTGCTCGACCACACCGCCAAGCGATGGGTTAGGGGTTTTATCGACAATATTTGTCCTGAGGAACCAGTTATAAATAGCGCCCGCGATCATCAATACGGAGGTGCCGAAAAACACTTCCCGCATGCCGAAATGTCCTCCGACGAAACCACCGGCAAGCGGTCCGACAACCTGCCCGGTATATTGGGCAGACGTCGAATAACCGAGCATATTACCTGCTACCGACGCCGGCACGTTGTGCCGGATCACGCTGGCAACGCAAGGCAGCAGGCCGCCGAGTGCCAGACCCATCAGGAATCGCAGAACCACCAATTGCCAGCCCCGTGTAACGAACGCTTGCGGGACGAGAAGGACACCCGCTACCGCAAGGCAGCCGATAATAACGTTCCAATGCCCGACTCGATCTGCGAGCTTACCCAGGTACGAGGACGAGAGAATACTGCCCAATGCCGCCGCCGACATCACCAGTCCCGCGACAAACGTGACCTGATGGACATCGACTATTTGCGCTACATAGACCGTGATAATCGGCTCGATCGACATGTTGGCCAGCATCAGGAGCATGCCGGTCACCAGCATGGCGACTGTCGGCCGCTTGTCTGCGATCTCAGCCCAACTGCCACGCCGCTTACCCTTCTTGTTCAAGCCCGGGTGACGCTCGTTCTTGACGAAGAATACGGTCGCCAGGAACGTAATAAAAATAAGGGCGCCCGAGGCGAGAAAGGTCAACCGTATTCCGATCAGCGGCGGCAGTGATCCGCCAATGATCGGGCCGACCAGATTGCCGGCCATGATGCCGGAAGACAGGACGCCGAGTGCCCAGCCGCATCGTTCTTTAGGTGTCTGGGTGGCGACCAGCACGGTGGAGCCCGACGCAAAGCCGCCAAGCAAGCCTGCGAGAAGCCTGAGGCCAACGAGTTGCCAGACGTTATGCGCCATCCCCATCAGGGACATGATGATGGCCATGCCAAGGCTGGCGCGGATCAGCATCGGCTTGCGGCCGTAGAGGTCGGCAAGCTTTCCCCAAAGGGGCGCGGTCAGTGCGGCAGTGAAAAACGTCGCACCGTAAGCGACGCCGGACCACTGGACTATGGCGGCGTGATCCTTGACGCCTAACTGCTCCACGTAAAGCGGCAAGAACGGCAACATGAGCGTCATCGCCACAATGGTCGTAAACGAACCGAATACGCAGACGATGAGATTGCGCCGCCAGTGGGTGAACTCCTCCGCTTCCGGAGGAGTGTCGTAGCGTGCGCTTGCCGTTTGATTGTCCATCATTCTGTCCGGGTCAGCGTGGGCGGTTAACTGTCGTCCGGC
>Ga0105854_1001053_pt1 | contig 11526 bp, 10 predicted proteins | sample OrgsoiDNA_201058_FD_89679 | JGI IMG/M metagenome (GOLD analysis project Ga0105854, IMG submission 89679) | Permafrost soil microbial communities from the Arctic, to analyse light accelerated degradation of dissolved organic matter (DOM) -... | ecosystem: Environmental > Terrestrial > Soil >... | reverse complement strand
TATCCTTGAGCAGCTTCAGCATTTCCTGCTGCGCCAATGGCGTGAACAAGAGGCGGAACTGCACTTCATGGTTGCGGTCCGTGGCATCGAACAAGGCGTCGAATTCGCGGTTGGCCATCACCGTAAAATTATTCCCCTCGCCAACATCGCGCGACTTTGCCTCCAGCTTCTTGATGGCGCGATTCTTGCGCCATTTGTCGAACAAGCCGTCTTCCAGCTGGGAAAGTTTTGAAGGATGACGGCTGAACACGAGATCCGGCGCCGCCTCGTTGCCGTAGACGATAAACGTGCGGTTTTCGTACGCTGGCATCGGACGCTCGATCGATGCGCGTAGCGTTTCGTGGCGGGTTCGGGTATCCCATTTACCTTGCGAATTGCGATACTGCTCTGTCCAGGAGATACTGAGAGAGCCATCGTATCTCTTGCTGCCCATCCAGTGCGACAAGGTGCGGGCCAGGATGAAGGGGTTACCGTTCAGTACACCGCTGTGCGAGAACACGATGGAGTGGTCCTCGCCGAGATTGCCAGACCAGCCAAAGCTGTTGCGCAGCTCTTCCATGCGGCCGTTGCTGAAATACGGATCGAAGGCGATGCGAGGCACCGTTTTTTGCATCAGCTTGGCGATGATGTCCCAGTCGTACAGGCGGTTCAGCGGAACCATCTGGCCCCACGCCACAGCACGCTTTTCCTCGCAGGCTTGCTGCAGCCGCTTTAACTTCGCGCTGGAATCGTTGATGATGCGATTGAGCACATAAATCGCAGGGGCAAGCAGAATGGCTGGCACCAGTAGCCACGGCCGTGCATAGTTGGCGAAGATGTACAGCGCCGCCAGTACCGCTGCCGCGATGGCAGCGCCACGCAGGATGCGCCACCACATATAGCTGGAACCGGCGCTCTCCGCCTGCTTCTCCAGCGCGCGCAGTTCCTGCACCGTCTGGATGTTGGCGTTTTCGTCCACGCCGGAGCGGCGCACGAGGTCCTCGAAAAAGTCCGACGTATTGTTGACGTGCGCATTCTTGAAATGGCCAGAATACTGCTGCAGTGGTTCATGGACGTCGTCGATCAAAAGAAGACGCTCCGGGCGGCAGCCTTGGTTTCGGCGGAGGCAGTGAACGGAATGCGCGTGGTATAGCCTGCCCGCGCCGCAACGATCTGCTTGGTCGGCCAGGCAAAGATGTCCTGGTTCCACATGCCGACGGTATCGTTATACAGCGTGCGCGCCGCGGTCACTTCCTTTTGAAGATAACTGTTCTGACGCATGGCATCGGCGATGACGGCGTGCGCTTTCAGGTCCGGGTAGGACTCAACGGCCAGACTGATACGGGAGAAAATCCCGTCGATGTTCTGGGAAGCCTGATTGCGTTCGGCATCGGCGTTGTGTCCGCTGCGGTAAGCTGCTACCGACTTCATGACGTCCTTGTCGAGGTCGATTGCTTTCGCGACCAGGCCAACCACGTTGCTCAAGACGACGACGCGCTGTTCCAGGTAATTGTCGATCTGCGACGCATCGGCCTGGATTTTTTGCTGCAGCTTGCGCAGATACGCGATGGCGTTGATTTTCATGAACTGGAAGATCAAGCCGGGCAGGGCGCCCAATACCAGCAGCCCCAGGCTGTACGTTTGCGGCAATACACCGGTCAGTAGCGCCAAGAGGCCGATCAGCGGAAGCACCGCCCACAGGGCGATTTCGAAGATGAGCGACCCTGTACCGACTTGAACGGGAATCTGCTTGTTGATGACGTTGATGTCGCGGCCCTGCTCATTGATCGGTCCAGTTACTTCGTCCAAATCGTTTGCCATGCGTGAAAATCCTTGGTGTTGAGCGTCTCTCGCCCGGTTGCAAAATATTTCGCTGCAGCTCTTTGAGCGCTTGAGCGAAATGTCGGTGTGTTGTATAAATTGCTTTTTATCATCATATCTTGCAGGATGGGAAACAATCAAGTGTGATGAAGCCGATATTGCATGTTGATTGCGCCGGATTGATTGCCGCAACCAACATGCAATAAGATGAATTTGTTGAGCGTCTTTATGCCCACTGCCGGCAGGCCATCATGAAGTCCTTGCAAGCACCTTCTTTCCTCCCAATCCTCCCATGCATGTGTGATAACATAGCCCCACTTCGCTCGTCCCCGGCATATACTGCAAACCATCACGAACCGCGGCAATCTCTGCGTCAGCAGCGAAGAAAACAAACAAGCAAAAAACGGTCTGGCAGCCATTCCAGTTTGATACCCAGATTGCGGCAACACATGCACTGCCCAACCATCCCACCACAATTCTTCTAACCCCTCATCTCGGCCGTAAAATAGCACTCAGTCCTGACAGCGTCCGAAGAAAACCACCTATTGCCACCATGAAAAGTATTATGTTCTGTACCAGTTTTTCCAAGGATATCCAGTCCTGGGAAAGTCGTTATCAGCGGTGGCTCGATTATTACCAGGACGTTCCCATCGATGTTGTCAAACGTATCCTGATCGATGACGGTTCTCCGTACATCCCGCCGCAGGAGGTCATCAAGAGCGTTGCGCACGATGCACCTTTGGCCGGAGTGGATGATAAAAATATCCTGATACGTTTCGAGGATAATCTGGGACGGCAAAGCATCGAGGCTTATCCTGGCTGGTGGCGCAGTTTTCTGCATTCGATCGAGGTGGCCAAGGCCCTCGGCGCCGATAAGATTATTCATATCGAATCGGATGCTTTTGTGCTGAGCCAGAAACTGGCCGACTTCATTAACAAAACCGAGTCAGGCTGGCATGTGCTGTGGGCGCAGCGCTATCGGTTTCCGGAAACAGCGATACAAGTGATTTGCCGCGATCAGTTTGACGTTTTTGAACAATTCAAAGATGCGCATCCAACCCTGGAATTTACCGATATTGCCGAACGCTTGCTGCCGTTTACTTCGGTAGACCCGCGCTACAAGGGCGACCGCTACAGTGAATTCAAGAAAAACCGCTGGATTTTCCGTTCGCGCAAATTTGAGTGGATTCCCTTTTTTAAACATCCTTATTTCTGGGAACCGATTCCGAACGACGCTGATTTTGTGACCCAGACCATTGCTCGTCAAAGCGTCACTTTTCGCGGTAAGGCAAAATAAGTTCGCCATCAAGCCATGCATTACAAACCCCGGTCACTGGCACGTGTGGCAGGGGGTAGCGTCGAATACCTGGTGAAGGCTGACGTCTGCACCAGGTATCTTCTTGTCAAATCAGCTGGCGATTGAAGCAGCTTCCCGGCATACCAGCCACTCCCCCGAGACAGCTATCCGCATTACACATTTATCACTGGCGTTTCGATAGGTATTGCGTTATTTTCTACTGTATCTCAATGTAGAGATTCAATTTCTCACTCACACATCACGCAAGGCTTTACTCAGTATTTGGCTGACTCCCTCGCGTTGACTTTCTCACTTATTCTTCCCATCCACTATGCGCCTTTATACTTTGTCATTTACCGTCTGTCTGCTTGCAGCGTTAAGCTTGGCCGCTTGCAAGAAAAAACCGGCAGAAGCACCTGCCAGTAACGCCAGCGCTGCCAGTGTCAGTAGTGCGGATACTGTCCAGGTCGCGTCGCCCATGGCTGCCAAGCCGGGATTCGATATCAATAGTGTGCCGGTATCGAGCGTGGCATTGCCGCCGTTTCCTTATCTGGCCTACCCAGACAAGCTGGATGACGGCTATAAGCACAATACGCAAGACTCCGATTTTGATGAAGTCCAGCTGATCGCCGGCCATGATTTGCGTACGGTAGAAGGCAAGGTTTCCCGCCGCTTCTTTCCGCATAACACGATAGGAATGTCAGCCATCGGTTCCGTAAAAAATCACGAAAATGCGATCAAATTGCTGGGTGGTGTGCTGGTCAATGACATCGTGCCAGCGGACCCGGAATTTAGAAAATTACATCCTGAACAAGATAGTGTGCTGGCGCAAAAAATGCACTTGCCTGGCATTAGTAATGGTGGCAAGAATTACCATGTCTATCTGCTGCGTACGGACAAGACCAATATCTGGTTTGTCGTGTCGACCTTCGATGACGATAATTTAACCTGGCTGCTAACTGTAGAAGAAAAACCGCTGCAGCAAAGCGTTGGCTTCATCAAGGCCGATGCCATGGCGGCGAGCTTGCAAACGCAAGGCCACGTCGCGCTGTATCTGCCTTTTGACACCGACAGCGACGTGATCAAGGCAGAAGGTAAAACAGCAGTCGATGAGATCGTCAAGCTGCTACGCGCGGACAGCAAGTTGCAATTGAATATCGAAGGCCATACCGACAATGTTGGCGCCGCCGCGCATAATAAAACCTTGTCACTTGCGCGTGCGCAAGCTGTTGTGAAAGCCATCACTGCGCAAGGCATCGATGCCACACGCCTCAATGCCCTTGGTTTGGGCGCCGAGCGGCCATTGCAAGACAATGCTAATGAGGCAGGCAGGGCCAAGAACCGCCGTGTCGAATTGGTAAAACGCTGATATTGTTGGCGTTTTTGAATGCCAGTGCTGTATCGCTGGCATTGAAGAATTGTCGGCTGTTCGTAGATTATTCCAAGAAATTCCTCCCGCCCTGTAACTAATTCCTTATCCCCACCGAAGTACCCTCCGCAACCCCAAGCCATCCCCTCTTGGCCCATGGAATCACAACGGCGTCGTCCATTCCGGCTGCGCCAGATAAAACTTAGCGGAGAAACAAATGATCAAGAATTTTTTAATCGCCAGTGCGGTAGCGACCCTGTTGGCAGCGTGCGGCGGCAGCAGCAGCCAGGCGCCAGCGGCCTCGCAATTGTTTGCCCAGACCAATGACAACACCAATATGGTGGTGCAATATCTGCGCAATACGGATGGCACGCTGACCGCAATGGCGCCAGTCGCGACGGGGGGCAAGGGCACCAATGGCGTGAACTATTTCATGGGCAATGCGGTCGCGCCTGATGCGCTGACCAGTAATCACAGCGTGGTGGTGTCCGACGATGGCAAGCAGCTGTTCGTGGCCAATGCAGGCGACAATACCGTCAGCGTCTTCACGATTGCGCCGACTGGCGGTTTGACCTTGCTGGGTGTGTCGTCCACTGGCGGTATCCGGCCTACTTCGCTGGCTTTCAATAACGGTGTTTTGTACGTGACGCATCAGCAAGGTGTCAATGAGCTGGGTGCTTACCGCGTCGGCGCCGATGGCAAGCTGACACAGCTGGGCTCCTATGCCGTGCTGCAGCAAGATGCGCTGCCTACCGAGGTGTCGATCAGCCCGGACCATAAATTCGTGGTCGTCAACGGTTTCCTGAAGTCCTTGTCGCCGGTCACGCCGGGCAATACGCTGCTCGCTTTCGCTATCAATAGCGATGGCACCTTGGCCAATCCAGTCAACTCGGCCACGGTAGGCGTGGGCCCGTTTGGCGGCGTCTTCGGCCATGGAGCGCAATCGAATGTGTACCTGACGGCGGACGCCGCCGGCACCACCGCCAGCTCCTACAATTTTACGGCTGGCGGCAGCTTCAGTTCCCTGGGCGCTCCGATTACCGTTACGGGCCAGATGGCGCCGTGCTGGATCGCCATCACGCCAGACAATCGTTTTGTGTATGTGAGCAACGGCAGCGGCGCCATTTCCCAGTTCTCGCTTGATGCGGCGGGCCATTTGACACTGGTCAATGCCGCCGCCGCTGTCGAACCGGCAATTACCGCTGGTACATCGAGCTTCGCAGCCGATGCCTGGGTCAGCCCGGATGGCAAGTTCCTGTACCAGGACTTTGCCGGCAACGACAAGATCGTCGTGTACGCCATCGGCAGCGATGGCTCGCTCAAGCGCAGCGGTGAACAGATTGTGCACAGCAAGTCGGGTATCAGTTTGCAGGGTCTGGCTGGGGTTTAACTAGCTGGCTTGATATTGAATTGTATCCACCTTTACGGTGGATACAGAATGAGCGTGATGGATGGTGCTGCAAGGAGTAGCAAGACAGGCAGTGATACAGTTCTTTGTAATCAAGGGAGAAAGCCAAAATCCCTTGATTTATTTTTTGCCTTCCCAGGCCATCCTCACTGCCAGGCCCGTCAGCACGCCACCCATCATCCAGCGTTGCAGCAACACCCACCCTGGCCGCCGCGCCAAAAATCCTGCAATCGATCCCGCCATCACGGCAATCACGCCATTGACTGTCACGCTGACGATGATTTGAACGCAGCCCAGCGCTATTGATTGCGTTAGCACGCTGCCATGTCCAGGGCTAATAAACTGCGGCAGCAGCGACAAATACATGACTGCAATCTTGGGATTGGCCAGGTTGGTGATAAAGCCCATGAGAAAGAGCTTGCGTGGGCCGTCAACCGGCAAATCGCGCACGGCAAACGCGGAGCGCCCACCTGGCTTGAGGGCTTGCCAGGCAAGATACAGCAAATAGGCCGCGCCGCCGAAGCGTAACAGATCATAAGCATAGGGCACGGCAAATACAAAAGCGGTGATGCCGAATGCCGCGCACAGCATGTAGAACAGGAAGCCCAGCGCCACGCCGCCAAGTGAAATAAAACCTGCGCGCCGGCCCTGGCTGATGGAACGGGAAATCAGATAAATCATATTGGGGCCGGGCGTCAAGGCCATGCCCAGCGCGACGAGTCCAAACATCAGTAAGGCGCTTGCATCAGGCACGTTATAACTCCAGAAGAAATAATGTTAAGCCCGGCAACATGCCAGCACGCTGTCTTTGTGTGGGCCGGGTAGGGGAGGCAAAGATTAGCACAGCTCAAAGTTGCCTGTTGGTGAAGGAAGTATCAGGGGGCTTGCACCGGCTTAGTCATGCTCAGACCAGCGCACGCTTACTGTGCAGATGCCTGCCTCTTGCCGCCAGCTAATTGCTCAAACACTGCCATCGCCCCCTCTACAGCCAGCTCCAGCTCCTCCCGCGTTGCCCCATCGCGCGCCCTTAAAGACAAGCCTTGCAGCACCGTCGCAATCAACTGCGTCAAGCCCTCCACATCGGCAGCGTCCAGCTCTCTTTCCTGCGCACCGCGCTGCAAGCGCTTGCGGATGCTATCGACGTTGCTTCTGCGTATGTCTTCCAGGCGCTGGCACAGCTGGGCGTTGTCTGGCGTGCGGTGGATTACGCCCAGGATCAGCAGGCAGCCGCCAGCGGGCGCGCTCAAGGCGGCGTTGATGCTTTCAGCCAGCATGGCGCGGATGGCGTCGTTGACTGCCGGCGTCTGTTCGAGTACGTGGATGGTCTTGCTGCCGACTGTGCGCAGGTACAGGTCGATGGCTTCGTTGAATGCGGCTTGCTTGGAGCCAAAGGCGGCGTAGAAGCTGGGCGGTTTGATGCCCATGGCGGCCGTCAGGTCGGCAACCTGGGTCAGGTCGTAGCCTTTTTCCCAGAATGTGATCAATGCGGTTTGCAACGCTTGCTCACGGTCAAACGCGCGCGGGCGGCCTCGGATGGTCATCGTGTTTTTCCTCTATCGTTTTATTTTTGTAACGCATCATACAGAAATCATTGACATACGTGGTGGCGGGCTTGGATAATTGTTTAATATTGACTACATAAATGGAATCAGCATGAGCAATCAACGCAGCACGCGCGAGACGATCGAGAATTTATTTGCCACCGTGGGCGGTGGCGCCAGCCCTGAACAGATCGCTACGCTGTTTAGTGTAGATATCGATTGGAATATCGCCGGCGACGTAGCCAGCGTGCCCTGGATAGGCCGCAAGGTGGGGCGGGCCGGCGTGGCCGAGTTTTATCAGCAGATACGCGACCAGCTCATTTCAGAGCGCTTCGAGTTGCACGCCATTTTGGCCGAAGGCGAACGTGGCGTGGTGCTGGGCCAGCTGGCTTCGCGTGCGCGCAGTACCGGCAAGCTGATGGAGACAGCGTTTGCTTTTGATCTGACCGTGCGTGATGGCTTGATCGTGCGCTGTCATATGCTGGAAGACAGCTATGCCGTGGCGCAAGCGTTGCAGCCCTAAGTCTTCATTCCCAAAAAATAAGCTCGCCGCAGCGAGCTTATTGACCTCAACGCGACAACATCAGAACTGGTTCATGGTGTTGTCCTTGCCGGCCGCTTTCAGTGCTGCTTCGCCGCTGAAATAATCCTTGTGGTCATCACCGATGTCGGAGCCCGACATGTTCTGGTGCTTGACGCAGGCGATGCCCTGGCGGATTTCCTTGCGCTGCACGCCAGCCACATAGCCCAGCATGCCCTGGTCGCCAAAGTATTCCCTGGCCAGATTGTCGGTCGACAAGGCGGCCGTGTGATAAGTCGGCAAGGTGATCAGGTGGTGGAAGATACCGGCTTCGCGGGCCGAATCGGCCTGGAAGGTGCGGATCTTTTCATCGGCCGTGGCCGCCAGCTCGCTCTGGTCGTATTCCACGCTCATCAATTGGCTGCGTTCGTAAGCGGACACGTCCTTGCCCTCCGCTTTCATCGCGTCGTAGACTTGCTGGCGGAAGTTCAGGGTCCAGTTGAACGAGGGGCTGTTGTTGTACACCAGCTTGGCGTTCGGGATCACCTTGCGGATTTCGCTGACCATGCCGCCGATTTGCGCGATATGCGGTTTTTCCGTTTCAATCCACAGCAGGTCGGCGCCGTTTTGCAGCGAGGTGATGCAATCGAGCACGCAACGTGCCTCGCCGGTGCCGGCGCGGAACTGGAACAGATTGCTGGGCAAGCGTTTAGGGCGCAGCAGCTTGCCGTCGCGCTTGATGATCACGTCGCCATTGCCCAGCGCATCGGCCGAGACTTCTTCGCAATCGAGGAAGCTATTGTATTGGTCGCCCAGGTCGCCTGGCGTGGCTGTCACGGCGATCTGCTTGGTCAGGCCGGCGCCCAGCGAATCGGTGCGGGCCACGATGATGCCGTCATCCACGCCCAGCTCCAGGAAGGCGTAGCGGATGGCGCGGATCTTGGCCAGGAAATCTTCGTGGGGCACCGTGACTTTACCGTCCTGGTGGCCGCATTGTTTTTCATCGGACACCTGGTTTTCGATCTGGATGCAGCAGGCGCCCGCTTCGATAAACTGTTTGGCCAGCAGATAGGTTGCTTCGGCATTGCCGAAACCGGCGTCGATGTCGGCGATGATGGGCACCACGTGCGTTACGTGGCCGTCGATCTTGGCCTGGATGGCTGCCTTGGCGCTGCCTTCGGCGGCATCGAGCTGGCGGAACAGGCCGCCAAGTTCGCGCGCATCGGCCTGGCGCAAGAAAGTGTAGAGCTCGCGGATCAGGCTGGTGACTGCGGTTTTCTCATGCATCGATTGATCGGGCAGCGGGCCGAATTCTGAGCGCAGCGCGGCCACCATCCAGCCGGACAGGTAGAGGTAGCGGCGGTCGGTGCTGTTGAAATGCTTCTTGATCGAGATCATCTTTTGCTGGCCGATGAAACCGTGCCAGCAGCCCAGCGACTGCGTGTATTGGGATGGGTCTGCATCGTAGGCAGCCATGTCGGCGCGCATGATTTTTGCCGTGTATCTGGCAATGTCCAGACCCGTCTTGAAACGGTTCTGGGCGCGCATGCGGGCGGCTGACTCGGGATTGATGGCGTTCCATGCGCTGCCTTGTTGCTCTTTCAAACCGGCAACTGCCTTGATGTCGTCTTGATATTGGGACATGTCTATCTCCTGAAGAAAAAAACTAAGTTTGAGAAAATCGTCGAGTGTGCCGCCACGTCTGTTTGTAGCTGCCTGCATGAATTAATAGTAGGCTTTTCGATCAGGATCATCAAGTCTTATATAAGACATATAACTTAAATTAATTCCTTATTTTTCAATGACTTGATATTAAAATTTCAGGATATGGAATGAATTTTCAAAAAGTGAGAGTGTTTGTGTGGTCGATGAGTGGTCTTGGTTTCGCGATGTGAAACAGGTTTTCAGCTTTTGATGTGGCAAGGGTCACCGGGTATCCCAGTTGTACTGAACAAAACACTTTTATGATTTGCTTCGAATCAATTTAATAAAAGGGAAACAGCATGAAGATCATCGTGACAGTCGCCAGCAGCGGGCGCCAAGCTGTAGTGGATCGCGGAGGGCATGGCTACGCCCGCCCAGGCCATCATCGAGATGGTCAATATCAATGGATGCGTTAAGCCTGAAACTTCAAGGTTGGCGTAAATAGGCAAACATATGCTGCACATATTCCGCCTTGCCGAGCGGCACGCCGTTGTGGCGCAGGATGTTGTACGCCGTCACCAGGTGGAAATAGAACTGTGGCGTGGCCCAGTTGACGGCGTATTCCTGGCCCGTCATGTCAAAGACTAATCCATCGGCCAGCGTGATCGATACTTGCCGTTGGGCGCCGTCGTCGATTGAGGCTTGGTCAGCGCCGGCCAGCATGGCCAGGGTAACCGCGATCAGCGCCTTGGCTGCAGGCATGTTCTCGGGCGTGTCGAGTTTGGGTAGCGCTTGCTGCGTCAGCCGGCACACGGCTTCCTGCGCCTGGGTACAGACAAATTCTACCTGCCGGGCCAGCTTGTGCATGTCCGGCGCCAGGCGCGCATCGAGCAGGTTTTGCGGGTCGAAGCCCAGTGCCAGGGCCCGCTCTTCCCCCTTGGCCAGCATGGTGCTCAGGGAGCGCAGCATTTGTGCGTAGCAGGGAATGGTGATTGCATAGACCGACATGGTATTCCTCAATTGGAGTCATTCAAAGTTTAGCCGCCATGCCGATTGCCCAGCAGGCCAGCGCAATGCGACAGCCAGCCATCGTCTTCTTCCTGTGCGATAAACGCTGCAATCTGACGCTGCTCTGCCTCAGGCCTGGCTGCCAGCAAGCGATTAAAACAAGTGATGACAGGCGCGTGCCGGGTATCGGCCGCATTGGCGATGACCATCAGGAATTCACCGGCCCAGTCGGGCAAGGTAGTGATCAGGCGCGGCAGTTCGTGCAGCAGGGCGGCGCAATAGCTGGTTTCCCCAAAGCGCCAGGCAGCGTGGCGGGCCGTCTGATAAGCGCCGTAATCGTGTTCCACCTGCACCGATTGCAGGACGGCCAGTGCATATTGCTCTCCCTCGGCGCCGGTGAGCGCATCCAGCATGGCGCAATAGCGGTGGAAGCACCGTTCGGCTTCATCCGCAGGCGTGTTCGTATCGTGATCCTGGATGATATGGCCCAATTCCAGGAGTTCGGATTTCCAGTGGTCAAAAGAGGTCGACATGGCGTATGGTAAAAGATAATATTGCCATTATGAACGGCCATTGGTGTTTCGGCGTGACAATACGCCGCGTCTAGCAACTGCAGCAGCTATGTTGAAGCGTCATTCGACATCATCGCTCCCGCTTGCCTGATGCGGCGCCCATTTATTGCAAGAACAGTGGCCGGAAGTGGTGGCGGACGACGATTGATGTGCGCGACCCCATTCTGCGCCTCTCGCGTTACAATATGTCTCCCTCATAACGGAACCTCGGTTCCACTATCACGAGACACAGGCGAGCATGCCCCCATCCCCGATTCCTTTCCCGCAAATGATCGTTCCACCGGAACCCACGCAGGCGCGCAGCAAGCAGGCGTTTGAACGCTTGCTGCAAGTGGGGGAGCAGTTGCTGGCGGAAAACCGCTTTGAT